>Ga0182004_10001848_pt1 | contig 16006 bp, 13 predicted proteins | sample Sormic07211540_1_FD_120479 | JGI IMG/M metagenome (GOLD analysis project Ga0182004, IMG submission 120479) | Endophyte microbial communities from Sorghum bicolor roots, Mead, Nebraska, USA - 072115-40_1 MetaG | ecosystem: Host-associated > Plants > Roots > Unclassified | place: USA: Nebraska...
AATAAAAAAAAAACATAAACAAAAATTAAATATAGGTATTAATGAATATTTGAATATTTAGAGAAAGAGAGGGGAGGGGGGGGGGGGGGGGGGGGGCAATATTTTAAATTGAAGTAGAAAACAAAGCTCCCTCTTTTATTGTTTACACGGAGAAGAAAGGACCTTCAGTTTGGTATGTAAATAAAGATCAGAAATTCAGAATGAAACCAACTTTCGTCATCAAAAGCTATCAGAGCAATGGTCAATACAAAATGCTAATTACTTGTTTCCACTAAGTGTAAGGGTAAGAATCCGTCCCAGCAACATTGTTCACTGACAAACCCAGCTGCAACACCTTGTGTGCCACACTGCCACTTAGATACAATACAAGTTTGTGTGAGCTGGGAGAATTTAGTAGGAAGAAAGGCACGACAACACTACAAACATATCTAGAGAAGTGGACAGTGTGTATCTAAGGCCTGTTTATTTATCTTACCATTCAAGGAATTTTAACAAATAAAATAGATGTGGGTACACATTTCTTTCATGACAATGGATATGGACAACATATATGACTACACAAAATGTATAGGATAAAATATTATTTCAGGTGATTTATGTTGACTATATCAAAGGTAGAAATACAACACTAACCTTAGCAACAGCATAGACACCAAAAAGACCAGTATCCTTGTAATTCGTGTTGAATGCCATTACACTCTCAGCAATGTCATTGATTGCTGCCCTCTGTACAAGCTCTGAACTGTAAACAGTAAAGCAGGGTAACATAACAAAGATATGATCAGTTAAATATGGAAAAATGAGGATCAGGCCTGTACACATTATGGCAAAAAGGAACGAGAAAGAAGAGTGAAACTTACCCCATGTGCTTTCCTCCACCAGCACTCTTGTTCCATGAACCAAGCATTGATTGCATAACCATCAGTGCAACAGAATCAGGATCTACCCATGATGCTCCATTGAAAGCAACAGCAAATTGAGCTAGGGGCATGTCATCATCAATGATTCGAACCTATCGAGAAGCATACAATGATGAGATATGACAAACAGAACAACTAAGTATAGAGCGAAAATTGCAGAACCCACCTCAGAACCGGTAAAAGAGGCTGGTTCCTTAGCGACCAACATGTTTGTCGTTGTAGGGTCAGTTGATAGCTTATTGAACAACTTCTTTGCCTGCTCAACAATGTCTTCATGTTTAACATTACCTGCAGCAGTGATAACCTGAAAACATGCAGAGGTACTTCCATCATACTCCAATAACAGGAACATAAAATGGCACAGATGCGTCTCAGTTGAAAATTTAAAATATTGTGTACCATCCTAGGAGCTGTATAATGAGTTGCAATGTAGTTCTCGAGGTCCTCTTTGGTGATTGATTTGACATTATCTGCAGAACCCAGGATTGGTCTGCCAAGAGATGTATATTGGAATGCAGTTGCATGGAGATGATCAAATATAACTTCCTCAGACTGTCCCTCAACCTATGTAAGGAAGAAACAGACAGAAGAATTGTGTTAAAAGAATTAAAAGAATTTCATAACACTGAACATGAACATTTTACTATACAGAACACCTTGGCTGTTTAATCAAATTGGAATTACTAACAAGCAAAAGCAATGTTAGGGATTGATGAATATAGTGAGCAAAGGATCCAAAACAAGTTTCTTAAGACTCAGCTATACTGAGACGATGGCTAGATGTATTCAACTCTATCATCTCCTCACCCACTTGGAAAAATATTTTTCACTCAGCTCTTTTAACTTCTCAGCTAGTTTAAGAGGAACAAATGCCTAGCAGACTACTCACCTCCCTTCCCCACTCTAAATTTTCCAGACAATTCTCCCATGTCAGAATGCATAATCCTCTTCATGACATAGCTTTAGGATTAATAGAAATGCTAACAACAAACCAGAAAGATCTATTCATCACACACCATACAACACATAGTGCAGCTTATCTGAGATAAATAAAACCATTTACTTTAATATGATAAAAAACTGTCTCAATAAAAAGTTTAACATGGCCGACAAACTTAACCATAGAGAGCAATGAGCATAGATAGAACGAATGCCTGATTAGTGATTATTACCCAAACTGGTTACAGCACAAAAATGAGAACTTCGAATAAACAGATATCGACAAAACTACAAATCAGGGTGCATACCTCCTGCATCTCCCGTAGGATCACTTCGCGCTCACGTTCAATGCGAGCCTGGTCGAGATTAGAGTTCTGCAGGATGTCCGCGAGGACCTCCATCGCACGGGGCACGTCCTTGTCGAGCACCTTGGCGTAGTAGGTCGTCTGCTCCCGCGACGTGTACGCATTGAGGTGGCCACCCATGTCCTCGATCTCCTGCTCCAGCTGCGCCGCGCTGCGCTTCCCCGTGCCCTTGAACAGCATGTGCTCGACAAAATGCGCGACGCCGGCTGCCTTCTCGTTCTCGTACCTGCTGCCCGCATCGATCCACACGCCGACCGTAGCCGTGCGCGCGGCGAGGGACGACTCCGTGGCGACACGCAGGCCATTAGGCAGCGTGGTGACCCGGGTCTCCGGCGCCGCAAGGATGGCCGTGTGGTCGGCGTGGGACGGCACGGGGCTGGCGTAGCGGAGGAAGCGCGGGTCCGGGTGCTCGAGCCGCCGGAGCCTGGCGTTGACGGCCTCGGCGATGCGGTCGTACGGCAACACGGGAGCGCGCACCGGGGTCGAGTCGGGGGCGAGCACGCCAGGCGCCGCGGCGACGCCCGTGGAGGCCTCGCGCGCGTTCCCGGCCGCCGCGGCGGCGACGGCCGAGCGGCGGCGCACCGCGGTGGATAGGATGCGGCGGAACGCCATCGCGGCGGATCTGATGGGGTGCTCTCGCCGACAGCGGCGGAGGCGGAGATCTGGCTGGACTAGGGTTTGGTCTCGGATGGATCGGGAGGAGACGGGGAGGAGAAATAGAGAGAGGGTGGAGAAGATGCCTGGCTCTGGCTGCCAAGGGCGGAAGGAGAAGCGCTGGGTGCGCGTAGCTTAGCTGAGGGACCCACGTGTCATAGAGAGGCTATTGAAGCGTCTCGCTCTCGCGGAATGAAGACTGATTGTTTGGGCTGGGCGTTAAGCTAAACATGATTGGTTGCTCTGAATGTCTGGGCCGTGCCCGAGCAGGCAGGGCCTAATCTAACACAGAAAGTGACTTTGTGAGCTCCTTTTGTTTTCATACGAGATTTCAAGTGATACACTTTTTTGTATATACATTCTTCGATATTTTTTTACGAATAATACATTCTTTTGACATCAACCGTAATCATGCATCCTGCTCAACAAGTTTTTTTTAATTATATACCTCCTCTATCCCAAAATATAAAATCAGGTTGTGCAAGAGTTGGTTAGGTTTTTATGGTGGAACCTGCTCACATGTCAGTTCAATCCTTCGGAGATGCTCGTAGGGGTTCAATCCTTCGGAGGTGCTCGTAGGGTTAGCGTTTGTGTACGTATGTTCATATGGGTGAGTATGTGTGTTGTGGACGTTTGTGTTGTACTGTGTAATTCTAAAAAAAGTGTTATATATGTTTAAATAATAGATTTATTTGATGCCGTAGATGCAAATACATTTCTTTACCAGTCTGATATAAACGGTTTTGTGTTGCTCATGAAACGGTTTTGTTCGCGCGAAGAATTGAGTGTACATCAAATGAACACGTTAGAGTGCAGAAATTGAGTTGTTCAAAGTTTCAGTTTGCTACACTTCCGTACATACACAACCAAGTCAGCAATGGCAACATATTACTCGACTATTCCAAAGCACACTGGGGCTACCGGGTGCCATGAACCAACACTGAAGTCAACAATATAACCTTGTCAAAAAAAAGAAGTCAACAATATAACACCGAAATTCATCTTTGAATTTCTTTATCAGTTTCTTGGACAACAAATTTCCAACCTTGGTGGGATTGCATCTGAAGCACAGAGCCAGTGATTTGCATATGCATGTACATAACATAACTTAGAGGCGAGGCGATCCAAGCAAAGCTACCAAAACACTCCTGATAACAATTTCTTCACATAGGGAAGGAGAAGACGAATCGAGAATGAATAAGACGAGGACAGGGAATGGAAACAATTGTTGGATCATGTGTGTCGATGCTCTCCATATCTTGATTGCCATAGTGGATGTTGGCACTGCTGCTGTGGATTCAGCTTTCCAAGCTCCATACATCGCTGTCGACAGTAACTGTCAGCCACCATTGACACATAATCAAGCATGGTGAGCATGCTTTGCACAGATAAATAAATACAGTGCTCGGGAAACGTTTTGTGCACAGGTATGTCAACTTAGTTATATATTTTGACAGTAAAAACTCACCAGGATAGCTTTTCTGGCCTGAGGTGGAATTTCGGCTCCATAGGAACTGTAGTCGGTTTTGTCGACCTATGCAGATAAAACGGATAAAAAAATTAACTGTTGTGTAAATGACAATACACATCTCTCTAGTATTGAGGCAGTAAACCAACAGTACTACAAAAAAAAGATAACTTGTCGAGCCTGTAAAGAGTCAAAATATAACTTGGTCATCACACCTTTTGGGGATGAAGGGGCGGTCAAAGTATGGCATAGGTTGAGCTTTAGGAATCAGCTCAGTCCTCCTCAGTTGCCTTATCCTTTCTTCCTCCTCTAATTCCTGTTGCCTTTCCCATTCTAGCCTTTGTTGCTCAGCAAACTTGTTCCTCTCCAAAACCTAATTCTCAAAACGAACATGATTAAATATATAGGTATATCAATTAACTCCACTGATATTACATCTCAGATAGTAAAGTATGTAAAATGAGTTTTTAAGAGGCTCACGTGATGATCAAATTCTGCACGTTCAAGTGCACGCACATCGCTATGCAAAACAAGGTCTATCGGCTCAGTTCTTTCTTTCACAGCAGGCTTTATCAAGCACTGAAATGTAGAGAATGAGTAAAAAACGTCATTTTACCAAGATACTAAAAACAAAAACTTTGCAGCCCTAAAGAAACATCAGGCAATTCCATATAACTTTTGATACTATTTCAACTTTCCTAAATAAGCTATTACCATGAGAAGAATAAGAACATTCGTATAGGTAGTAATTTACCAATCAATATATGGTCATAAACTCATATGGATATATGCTAAGTTGTTGACACATAGCCCTCTTTGAAGAAAAGTTAGTTAAACATACCTCGGGTTCATCGGTAGTCCATGGCAATCCTTGCGCAATATGGATACGTTTTTTCTCTTCCTCTACAAGCATCTCTTGAACCTTCTGGACGAACTGTTGTTCTTTCAACTTTCCCCTTTGCTGTCATAAAGAACATGGTGACTGAATTTTCACAAACTAGATGAAGAAAGTATGTCAACTTATAAAACACGAGTCATGACTGTGACAACACCGAGGATGCCCTATTACCTCAGTCCTCAACTTGAATGGATGCTGGCTAGTGACCTTGAGCTTTTTGTTCCAGCTGCTCCTTAGTGACTCAGATGACTGCCAGAGAACAAGCATGCATTCAGATATTAGAACATGCTCTAACATGACCCAAACCAAATAGAAACTAAACCTATGCCAGGCTTACATTTCTCCTGCTCCTGCGTCCGCCAGCCGATGTTCTGGTCCTTAGTGACTCAGCTGACTGTCAGAGAGCAAGAATGCATTCAGATATGAGAATATGCTCCACAATGACCAACCCAAAAAACTAAAAACTATGCCAGGCTTACGCTTCTCCTGTCCCTGTGCTCGCCAGCCGATGTTCTGCTGTCCCAGCTCAACCTAAAATGGGTGACAAGCTGTGATTACAAAATTGCATTTGAGTGAAAATCATAAAGCACTTCCTTTGTGCTTGTTTGTCGACATCAACTAACCTGTCGGTGTTTCCATCTAGTGACGAGCAGAGTCTATTAGACCCTGCATTCTGGAAATCAGCCGAAGAGAACACTGACACAGATGGGAACCCCAGATCACCCTCTTCAGGTTTCTCCTTCCACAGCTGCAACCCGGGCAGCGCCCATGAGCCCTCACCGGCCCTTTCTGCATCTGAGGTGGCGCCGGAGATGTTGAGCAGGCTCTCGAAGGCCTGTACCATATGCTTGACGCGGCCAGAGCCAGGGTCTGGAACGCTGGTCATCGCCTTTGTCATTGCCTTCGTCCTCATCGCCCTAACCTTGCTGCTCCCCTCCAGCTCCGCGTCTGTCTCCTCCTCCTGCCGCTCCTCCAATGCTCCACCCTTCACATCCTCTTCAGCCACCGGCTTCCCCTCCTCTGCCTCCTGTGGGCCCAATTGCTCTTCTCCGGTGGCGGTGGACGCGGCGATCTCCTTGCGGAAGAACTCCCCCTGCGACGCGCGCAGTGCCTCGCGCGCGGCCTCGCGGCACTTCTCGAAGTCGATCTCTCCCCCGCCCCCGCCCCCGCCCCCGCCCCCGCCGCCTCCCATGGTCCCGACGTTGCGCCTCCGCCGCGCACCCTTCTTCGCCACGAGGAAGCGCCGCTCCCGCTCCGGCGGCGGCGCGGCGGGTGCGGAGGGCTTCTTCTTCGCGGTGGCAGACCTGGCGCCCGCGGCCGCCGGGGACTTGAGGACGGGCTTGGACGGCGTCGGCTGCGGGGGAGGCGGCGTGCCCGGGATGTTGGGGTTGGAGTTCTCCGACGTGTGGGAGGACCGCGCGCGAGAAGGGCATGGCGTCTTGGACGGCGTTTTGGCCGCCGCCGGCTTGGTCGGAGTCCTGGCACCCGCGGCCGCGGGGCCCAGTGGCTTGGTCGGAGTCTTCGCGGCCGCCGCCGTCGACATCGCTAGGGTTTGGAGAGCACGGCTCGCGGCGCGGATCGGACTGGATCGTGGTCGTGGATTCCGCCTTGTGGGTGGATGGATTTGGGATCGACGACGTATGGTGGGGAACAGAAAAAGGGGGGGGAAGGGGGGAGGAGGAGAAGGCGATGGGAAAGGGAACGTTGGGGGGCGGCTGGGGCCTTCGCCTGGAGGCGTAACGGCTAGTTTCTTCCGAGGCGCTCCTCCCGAGGCGTTCGAATAGCTGTGCGAGTTCTTCGCCGCATTGGTCGCGCTCAAGTCCATGACATGTGGGCTCCGGGAGTCGTGGACCCCAACATGAGTATATCCTGGATTGGGTCAGTTGTGGGTTAGTCCAGTCTCAATGCATGTTTCATGGGAGTGTCATGCACATTAAATAGGATGCCACATAAGCAAAATTACTGACTTGGCAGGGTCATTAAATGAAGGAGTTTCATCAGATGAGAGAGGAGTTTCATCCCCATGAAACTCTTGTGGCTCGGTTACCTAGTTTATAGTCTTGGTAACTGTATCATGAAATTATGCATTGAGACTGGCCTTAGGGGCGAGGTGGAGGCTGACGTGGACAAGCAGTGTGATTATGGGACAACGGAATTCTGACGATCCGGGCTCGCATATTCCAGTTTTCAGGGTTCAGCTACCGGTCGGCATTGTGTGTTTGTCCAAATCTGACAACCAATGCGAGTGATGGGGGGAAAAGAAAACACGAACAACCTCGTCGACGGTCGGCACTCGGCAGTCCGGCACGCTCAGCCGGCATTTGCCTTTGCTCATCCGGCCTCGTTCGCCGCAAGTTTGCGATGCACGGCATGATACACCGACCTTGCTTCTTACACGAAAAGAGGAACAAATTTACAGCGTCTAAAAATCATCGTTTATCAAAACAAAAAAAAATCTTCAACCTTCGTAGCAGTGCTGTTTGTTTTCAGTGTTTCTTTTTTTTTACATAAAAAAAAAGCCTCAGCGTCGAGTCGTCGACCAGCGGAAATCAACGACGGTACACCGCTCGTCAGCCGTCGCCACGCCGGCCGCCGCCAAGGAACGCGCACTTGATCTTCCTGAAGAGCACCTTGGGCGCGTTGAGCCAGCTGCCGGCGCCGGCCTTGCGCGGCCGCCTCGCTTCTCCTACCCCGCCGGCTCCGGCGCCGTCCCCGATCAGCACCCTGTTCAGCCGCACGATCATCGCGTTGAGCTCGAACGAGTCGTACAGCGTGCCGCGCTGCCCGGCGCCGGCCGCCACGACGGGCAGGGCGCCGCCGCCGTCGCGCTCGGTGTTCAGCTGGTGGGTGCCGCTCGGCTTCGTCGTCGTCGCCCGCGCCACGACGCGGTGCGGGTGCGCGCTCGGCGCGAGCCTGACGTCGTCGGGGAACATGCCCGGCCGCGCGCTCGGCTACCGTGCCCTCCGTGCAGGGAGCAAAGTAAAGCTTGCCTGGCGCCCTCGTAGCACTAGCAGCCCCCTAATCGCTGTGGTGGTGCCTGGTGGGGTGCGATCCCTGTGCAAGAATACGATCGTCGGTCGATGCTTGCAAGAAGGAAGGTGACAACGGCGGCGCCTGGGTTTTTACGTAGGCGAGCGTTGAGTACAAGAGGCACGACCTCACGAGCACGGCACCTAAAGAACGAACAAAAACACAGAGTAGATGCGCTCACCTGTCACCTCCATCTTGTAGCGCTTGCACGGCGGTACACGGCCAGCCGTCCAGGACTGATGGCCTCAGGAGTCAAGATGTACCACCACGGCAGCGCGCTGCGCGTGAGGCATTCCGCTCCGTTTGTGCATTCTAACGAGCAGGTGGAGCGTGGTGTATGAAGACCGGCACAGCAGCGGGAATGGTGTCATGCGACGCAACGCAATGCATGCTTGTTGCCGCTGTTCGCTGTTCAGAAGCTGCAAGATAATCAAACTGTACACAGAAATGAGAAACCAATGGTGATAAGTTTTGAACTTTGACAAAGCACAATCATCTCGGAACCCTTTCTCTCAACAAATCTTGTCTGCTTGTTATACAAGTACAACACTGGAATTCGAATGTTCAAAGTTCAATACAACGGATCTTTTTTTAAGTACAAACAAAAAATACTATTTGCTCTAAAGCATGTAATGAAACAACAAGGTTCTTAAATTCTGCAGTCCAGGCAGCGATCTCCAAACTGCCCAAATTCCTGGCTCCGTATCACTTCCCCAGCAACCGGCGTCCCCGTTGATTCGCGCCTTTCAGTCTGAAATTCAGTTCATCAACGTCGTCGCTGAAAGGAACCAGAGCTTTGTTTTGCCTGCACGCAAGATCAAACCTCCATCAAACTGTATACACAGTACATAGCACAGCCGAGAGTCTTCTGCATCAATTTGTTTAATGGTGTGCTGTGGTATCTATAGAGAAGTCACTACTGCAATATTACCTGTCAATTTCTGCGCCCATATCCACTGCCATTTCCTTGAGTTGTCCCAATGTGCTACAGAGGTCGGAAAGTGCATCATCCTGCTTTGCTGTCTCAGCCTAAAGAAAGAAAGAAATCGATGTTTAACTCTGATGAAGAACTAGAAGAAAAAAAAGTAGAGAAGATAGTACTTGGTTCCATAGGTCACACACTTCATAGTTAATTCTGAAGACAGACCTGAATTTTCTCCATTGCAGATACAGGTGTGGTTTGTACATGACTGGGACGTTCTTGACGTGCTGGGACAATTCCTAGCTTCCACCTCTGTTCCGTGTCGTTAGCTGTCGTCGCAGAAAAGTTATCTGCCACAACTTAAAAGGTTTAGCTAAGCAAAAATTAAGTCTGAAAAAATAATTATAATCAACAATAACATACTTCCTGAGACTGGTCCTTTTATCTGTTGACTTCTCTTTGGCCTCCATGACTTGGAAAATAGCCCACCCAGACTTCCCAAGAGCTTCTCACTCTGAAGACAACAAAAGTTTTGACATATTATTGCAGTGAATTGAGCAAGACCAAACATTTATAGCATGATAATGAATTTTTAAAAAATGGAACAACACACATATGTAGAGCTCACTCAAAAACTCAAAATGAACCCATGAATCATCAAGGCAATAGTGACAACGAAACAGAAGGAAAACCATATACAGTAATACCGTCCAATTAATGCTAGCTGTGATAAATCATATCATTCCGAAGATAGTTATCACTCTGGTGATAATTATCAAGTATGATTTGGCCCAGTAATTGGTGATTCACAACATACAGAAACAAAAACTGGAAGAGGAATACAGAATACAGATCATAGTCTGATAACTGATCAACATGTATCTGTACAACAGCTCGACACAGTTTTATTGTAAAGGAGCATGCTGATCAAATAAGTCCTTATCCAAGTAATGTACACATCTCCATCAAATATTTAGAGAAAGGCCAAAGTTTTGACAAGGTGTCTGATGACTGAATTTGGTACCAACACATTGAATTGTATAGAAGTTCAACCTATTCTGTGATAATAGTTGTTGGAAGAAACTATTGTATACTTTGGTTATCCAATGATCAAAAGGTAGGGAACTTACCACTGTAAGGTCCTGCTCAATTTCAGCTGCTACTTGATGAGACCGCATGATCTGCTCACCTTGATGGTGTAAAGTTAGCATGGTCTGTGTAGCATCTTCCCTGATGGCTTCAGCAGCTCTGACACAATCATTTACTTTGTGTGTGGTTTCTCGTGCTTTGGTTATAGCATAATCTTCCAACTCTTGAACAGATTGATTGGTGTGTCGTACTGGAACAGACTGTGCCCTTGATGGCCCTTCAGAATCTGAATCTGAATCAAACGGGTTTGTCTTGTGGACAGGGGTGCTCAATGAGTTCTGTTTCTTATACATTGGCACCGACATCACAATCTACACCAAGTTCTGTACTGAAGACTAGATATCTGCAACAAAAAGGAAAATAACAGGATTTTATCAGGATGTAGGGGGACAATCAGACAGTTGTGTGCATTCTTATAAAAAAAATTGTTTGTTAAAGATTTTTTTTGTTGAGAATGAAAATAACAGATGAACGCTAAGCCAGCATTGAAAAGCAAATGAAACATTATGGAAAGGCACAGGAATCAAAGAATGCAGAACGGCTTTTATATTTACACCAAGATCTAACTTCCCGTGACTAAAGCCATATTTGCTTGGAATACCAGTTGTGAAGCTTTGAATCATAACAGCTGTAACAGAAAACTACAACCAGGGGCGGATCCGGTAAAGGGACATGGGTGTACACATGCACACCCAATAATTTTTGCAAAACTTCGAAGTTACGAGGATTGTCATCAATCAAATAGCTAAATAGCTTTAGGTTAGGGTTTCGGTGCTCAGCTTCGCACAGCATAAGGGAAGGGAAGGGAAGAGGTGGGAGTACCTGGTGTGCTCGTCGCCGGCGAAGAGACCAGGGAAAGCCTCAGCACCTGGCGTATAGGGCGGCGGCGGCCCAACGGTCGTCTGAGAGCGAGAGGTAGAGAGAGAGAGAGGAGGAGGAGGGAAGAGGGATGCAGCGGACGGATCGGGATTCGGGAAGCAGGTTATGCATCGACGCGGAAAGAAAAGACGCACGGGCTTCTTGTGGGCCGCCTTTTCAGTTTGTCTGAAAATTTCTATTTTTTTCTTTTTCTCCTTTTAATTTTTTATTTTTGTTGATTTCATATATCTATTCTCTTCATTGACGCTATCAATGGTTATTACAACATTTGTTTTAACAACTTAACAGAAATTTCATATCTGTTCTTTTATTGGACACTAACCGTGGCTAGTAAATATACAGTACATTATATAAATAAGTAAATGAAACTTTTTTATATTTTATTAAGGTTGAATATTTTTCTATGGAAGCTACGATCCATTTTCGAAAGAACATATACCAATTTCATAAACCAACATTTTTCTAAAATAAAATATTTTATTTTTTATAATTTTCTAAGTGAATATTAAATATTTTGTGCTCCTAAACATGAAACATGTAGTTACTATGAACTGAAAGACTCATATCATCAATTAAAAAAATTGGTACGAACTCATAAAAAAATTCATGCTCCAACAAGAAAGTACTAGAAATGTTTGGAGAATTTGATTTTTCGTAGTACTCTCTTTTCATTCTATAATTTAGTTCTTGTTTAGTTCAACCTCGAAAACCAAAAACTTTTCAAGATTTCTCGTCACATCGGATCTTCCGGCATATGTATGGAGCATTAAATATATATGAAAACAAAAACAAATTACACAGTTTGCCAGTAAATCGCGAGATGAATCTTTTAAGCCTAGTTACTCCATGATTGGACAGGACAAATGCTTATCAAATAAAAACGAAAGTACTACAGCGTCAAAATCCAAAAACTTTTTGGATCTAAACAAGGCTTATACTAAGGAATTTTATCTTGTAACGGTTTTAAAGATTAGGTTGTGAAATACTTTCACGTGTTAGAATTGTCACACTTTATTGATTTTAAACAAATCTGGCTAAACGAATATTTATTATCCGTAACGCACAAAGACAGTAGAGGCATGTAGAAGAAATATTCGGTGCCGGCGTGCTTGAGCCAACATCTCCTCCTTCCTCCCTCGGTTCTTCCTCCTAGAAATGTTTGGAGACGTGAGGGTGATGCGTGTGGAGGATGGGGAAGAGGAGTGCTAGCCCGTGCAGCGGCTGCCCTTATGATTTAAGGGAACCTCCGTAACAATCATAAAACGATGCGAGCCGTGTTTAAAGGAAGTGATGACAAACGAGGAGCGGAAACGACAACAAATTTCAGATGAAAAATGACGTTTGAGAGCACATCGACGGGCTGGTTACACTCATTCGCACACCGGGTGAGAGATATCTTGGGTCAAGGAACAACTTTTATTACATGACCCTCGCTGGCACATGGAAAAAATGCTCAGGTCAAGAGACACCGTCACAACAAAGATAATACGTACATGGCTACAGCCTAACAACAGATCATCGACAGATGATATCATCTAGGGATTTACATTAATCATGCGATCAAAATCGCAAGCAGATGATGATCCAAGGACAGGGGTGAGAGATTCCTATAAGAACAAGTGAGGCATTAAATCAAAATAGCCAACTACTTGCTGTACAAATTCAGAGACCAGGAGGGCTGTTACAGTATCGCAGCTGAAAAGAAGCCTCCGCCTGGCTCAGAGAAGGCCCTGGCCAGTAGCAGTGTCACTTCCATCTTCACTGGAGCCCTTCCCGAACACCTCTTCTATGACATTGTTTGTTGACAAAAAATCATGCTTCTCCCAACCGGTACTGAAACCGAAGTCCCACTCTTTTGTGTCACAATGATCACCAAAGAACCCATGCTCTGCACCGCCACCAAAGCCGTCACTCCTGTAGTGACTGCCATCAGCAATATCAGTATGTGTACCACCTTCAACACCAACCTGATGAGCCTCAAATGATGTGCAAGAGTCATCCTGTGCATCTGCATCTAGCTTGAACGTCTGTTGATTATTATCTATAAATGACATTACAGGATGGCCCTCTGACAACATGCTGGCCCTCTGACAACCATTATGCCTGTCTCCACTGGCATTGTCAAGCTCATCCTCATCATCAGAATCTTCATAGAAATCCTCCTCTAGAGGAACTGGATTGCATGCAATATCATCTTGATCAGTAAGGGACTCAGTTGGCAAGTATTCGTCAGCTCTTCCTGTGATTGGAAACTCACCATCACCACCTGCCTGCCATTCGTCATCGTCACTGTCGATGTTCATTGGGTCGAACCTGTTCTGCTCAGCCCTCTTCCTCAACATGAAGACATTGAAGTAGTAGCTCACTAGTTCTTTGCTGGACTTGGAAGGGAAAGCAAGAGGGAGTTCGTCCCAAAAGTTTCTACGCAGAGAAGCGGGGTTTGCCAAGACCACTTGCTGGAACAAATGTTCCTCCTCTTCTGTCCACCTTGAGGCAACCTCTTCTCCCATATCATAGAAACCCAACTCTCTGAAGGCGTCTGAACCAACAGAACCCTTCAGCTTTTCTCTTGCTTCCCTCACATGCTTTTTCACACAATTGATTGAACCTTCGTCAAGACACTCACAGCCTGCCTTGCAGTGAACAGGTTCCAACACCAAAGACGATGCATCAGTACCAGGCATTGGAATAACACCGTTTCTGATCCACTTGACACTTTCTCCTTCTTCAGTCCTTCCACTAAATGGCCTGCACTCAGGTAATTCAGCCTGATGATTTGGCCCAATAGGAACAGCTTTCCTCGAGGGAAAAGGGCCCACAGATTGATGAAAGCTGGCAGGCCATAGATCATCCTCCACATAGGTGTGAGCATGTGAATAATGGAGAGGTGAATCTACACCCTCATCTTCACTTTCCTCGCTCTCATACAGTGGTGAGTCAAAGCTTCTTTCACAAGTCGTGTATGTTGGGTACTCACGAAAATCCTCCACAGCAGATGTATGGTTGTCTTCCTTAGTTACAACTGGAATAAAAGAAAGACAAGTACATTATCTAACTGCCTCTGCATACACAAACTTTCAGGAAAGACAAGTTTATTTACTGGTAAAGGGAGGATGGAGTTATTACTTTGATCTTCCTGCTTCAGCCGTTTGCATTCAACTATATCCAGCATGTCACTGGATGCAGGTCTCTTGTTATGATCAACTATAGGTGTTTCTTTGACACCACTTGGCACCAATGGTGAATGAACAGTAGGATTGGCTAGATGAACACCTTGTACCAACTCTTCATCAAATAGGTCAACTTTTTCACCCCTTTGGCAAACTTCAGGACAAACTAAGCCTGTATTAGAGTCAAGACAAATGTCTAGTGCAGTAAAGAGGACGCTGCTCAGTCAATACCTGCAATCTGGCATTTCTCAGGAAGGAAATTCGGACGACCATTATCTGCTCCCCTCATGTTGCTACATGCAAGCTGCTCAGAGTGGTGCCTCACGAAAGCCTCACTGTTCTCCTGATGCAGCATGCTTGTCCAGACTCCTGAGAGGATAGAATGAAATAATTAATTACAAACATGGCCTAGTTATTAATTAGCAAACAGTCAACAGGACGAAACTGAAAGGAAAGCACCAATTCAGGAGGAACAATAAATGATTTAAGCTATATGCTAGGTCAAATTAACACCTTATTGTGGTCACTCAAACCAAATGCACAGTGCATATTATTCAACTACCATGATGAAGGGCATAGATGAATTGCCTGCCGCCTGTAACGAGTAACATACGACGTTTCTGTTCGTGCAATAATTAATTGAAGCAACAGGCTCGAACATCGTGGCAAGAAACCCTAACGAATTCGCGAATACGAGTCAAACACCTCTGGACCGAACGAAACCCTAGCCACGCATCCGACCACCAGAAAAAATCACGCAAAATTGACGCGAGAAATCGCAACAATCCGAGGTGAAACCTACAGGACACGCATAGATCCGGCGCCCCCGTGTAAAATCCGTCCTCAATCGAGCGGATCGGGGCCCGAAACCCACCCCCACAAACCCTAACCTCGGGAACCTGCGGAATCAAAGAGAGGGGGCAAAGGTGGTACCGATCGAGAGATCCCGTCGAGCGACGAGCGGATCCGGGGCCGGATCGGTGAGCCGAGGCGGCGCCCTGCAGAGATCGGGATCGGATCGAGAGTTTGTTCGGTGCGGGGGGAGGGGAAATTTTGGGGAAAGGTCTGTTCGGTCCACGACCGCGTCCTTTTTTCGGGCTGATTTATTTATAAAAACGGGAAAAGAAAAAAGAGGCAGCGAAATCGCGATTCGCGACCATGTCGACCGCGCGGCGTGTTCTGGGCCGCTATTCCGTTCACACACTAACAGGCCGAGGCCCATAGGCTGTACTGCGTGTGGCCCAGGGGCAGAGAAGAACAGGCCCGTTTGAACATGAGAGCTTCGTCCATTGAGATTTTTTTTTGACAAGGGTCCATTTTTTCTCCAATATGCATCATTGCTATTAAAAAGATGTAAGTGCATTCGCTCCCGGTGTGGGTTTTGATAATTAATGACAATCAAAATAGAAACTAACATGTCTATCAAGTGTAATCTACAGATGCTAGTTCATTGATGGAATCAAAGCAACACATTTGGTGAATCAGAGCGCCCCCAAAATTTCTTCATTTGAGCGACGTTTCAACTCAAGAAGCTACCTAGTTTTATTTCTTGTTTGAGTTATAGGAAACGCCGCACTATCAAGAGGGATGCAAATTGAGTTGGTAAGATGAG
>Ga0182004_10001849_pt1 | contig 16004 bp, 11 predicted proteins | sample Sormic07211540_1_FD_120479 | JGI IMG/M metagenome (GOLD analysis project Ga0182004, IMG submission 120479) | Endophyte microbial communities from Sorghum bicolor roots, Mead, Nebraska, USA - 072115-40_1 MetaG | ecosystem: Host-associated > Plants > Roots > Unclassified | place: USA: Nebraska...
ATAATTGGTATCATTGAAAAGATCTTTAGATCTTGTTTTTTAATAAATTTATTTAGAGATATAAATATTTCACGTATTTTTTACAAATCGAATTAAACTTGTGATATGGAAGCAAAAAATAACAAATAATTTAGAACAAAAGGAGTACGTGTTGATTTGAACTTGAGCCAAGTGAATCTGACCAAATATATCCTGTAGATTAATTCGTTTGGCTGAAAAATCATAGCAGAAAGTACTATTCGTTGATTTGTTGTAAGAGAAAAATACTACTGAATGGTTGACTGATTTGACTGATAAGCTCAAGCGAACAAGTTACAAAGTTGAGAGGGTATTTGATTGGAGGTGCTCAAGTTTAACAAGTATTGTAGCACATTTGTAATTATAGTAATTAGTGTCTAATCATAAACTAATTAAACTTAAAATATCATCTCATAATTATTTTCTAATTATGTTTTTAGTTTTGTATAAACTATATTTAATACTCTATATATGTCTCCAAACATTCAATAGGATAGGTGTTAAAAAAAAACAGGCCGAACCAAAAGGGCCTTAATGGCCTGGCTCAAATACAATACGTCTTTAGAATCCGTTAGTTTGTCTTATAAACCGTACTTTTTATAGTAGCCAGCAGTGTTTAATTTTTAGACATATTCTCATACAAGAGACTCTTAGGCCCTTGTTCAGTTCGCGGAAAATTTTGAATTTCGTAACTATAACACTTTTATTTTTATTTGACAATTATTGTCTAATCATAGACTAACTAAGCTCAAAAGATTTGTTCCGTAAATTACAGATAAATTGTACAATCAGTTATTTTTTATTTATATTTAATGTTTCATGCATGTACCGCAAGATTCGATGTTTTGGGAACTAAACAAGGCCTAATGTCCAAACCGACATTTTTTATAAAAAAAAAATTAGAAACTACAAAACCGAGGTTGAGCACGAGTCGTCATTCGGTCGAACATCTCGCCAGCACCGCCGGGCACCGCATCCCGTCGGCTAATCGGCTAATCCGCAGCGCCAGCGAAGATGGAGAGGTTCTTCTCCAACCCTTCAAACGCCCCACGGTGGGACGCGAATACTGGCATCACCCTGCTCTCGGGCCCCCCGTGTTGGTACGCGCTTCATTGCTCACCTTGCCCTGCTCAAACTAGCCGTTTTGGCACGCGCTGCGCCGGGATCGAACCGGAGCAACCTTAGTACCCGCTCGGATCAAGCAGTGCCCTTGTTTTGGTGCAAGGTCAGCGGGAAGACCTCTCTCCTCTTCCAGTTCGCGGTGAACCGCGCGGCGGAGAGTGGCCGCGGCGTCGTCTTCATCTGCAGCAAGGGGAGGCTGGAGAGCAACCCCCCTTTCCTGTCCCAGGTGAGGTGTCGTTTACTCGGCAGCGTTGCTCATGCGGGAGAGGAGTAAGCTGCAGAAGGTTGCACGTGCTGGATGGGTGTTCCTCGTTTCTGAATCCACACCTACTTTGATTTCAGGGTGTCGATCCATCGATGAGCTTACTTCAGAGGATACAAATCAAGTAAGAGGTCTTCGACTCGTGGATGTGTTTCTTGTTCTGCATATTTGTTTTTGCAATCCCATGCCATGATTTTAAATTCTGAATAGTGTAAGAATGTGCAAAGTTGTGTATTTCATTGATTATGTTGCTTGGTTATCCTTCTGCTTGTATATCGTGTAAGGTTTTGTCAAAATGGTAGCCATTTCATGCAGCGATGGCTAATTAATGCTCAAATTATGTGTTCTTGTCCTAGATATATCGAAAACGTCGATGATATCAGAAAGTACTTTGCTGCATTTCACCTTCTTGACGACTTCCCTGCTGCAGTCATTGTTGACGATTTTGCAGATTTCTTCTCCGAAAGGTGTCATTTCCATTCTGTCTTGTGATGTTAATGATACTTATCTACATAAATTGTTGACTTCATGACTCGGCAGCAAATCAGGTTCAGCTGCTGAAAATAGAGATTTTGAGATAGCTTGAGTTACATAAATAAACACCGGCAGCAACCTTCAAATGTGCCCTTTCTTCTTCTCAGTAAATTCAGATGACGGACTGAAAATAGGGACTTTGATCCGTACTACTCTGTCTTGATTTGTCAATGTTATATACTCCAGTCATTTGTACAGATTACTTGAGATAAATATTGTCTCAGAGCTCAGCATATTTCATTTAAGATACTGCCATCAGTTGTTTACTTTAAGCGTTTCCTTATAGCACTACAATTTCATTTTCATAGTCTCTTAACAGGCACTTTGGTTTGGTTCCACTTCCCACTATACAAAAAAGGTTATACACGAGCACATCACTGTAAAATTAAATTTGAGACTTGCAGATTTTTTTCTGGGTGTATGTAGGTAGCTCTGACCTTGCTGAAACTGTCATAGGAGCTGCCAACAAAGATATGGAACTACTAGGGCTCGAGATCTAGCAATGGTGCGCGTATTAGCTTTGTGCTACAATGCTATTGGGCATGCAAAGTAAGTGACACAGTAATGCTAAATCTTGAAATATCTCTGTACCAGAATGTTGTTTGAAGTAACCATCTAAATCTCTTCCATAGTGCAAAGCTTGGAACCCTTGGTTCTTGCAATCTATTACTATCTGATGTACATCAAGATGATACCCCAAGATCTTTGTTCATTTACCAGAGATGGATAGATTCCATATACACAATCCGGGGTAAATCCTTTAGTAGACATTACTCTTCTTTATTCAGTTCTTATTTTTATTTGCAACTCCTTTTGTGTTCCCACTAGTCACCTCAAAAATTGTAATCCTTGATATGGTAGAACATTTTGCACTCACGCAGAAAGGCATGTTGGGAGATAGTATTATGTATTCAACTTAAAATACCCAAGTGAACATGTCAAAACTACCTGTCAAACAGTCTTCATAAAATTGCACATTTTGTTGTCAAAAATGCAAGTGGCATTTTCTTTTATTTAATAGAGGTAGAGCTACCTCCAATTATTTTGTCTACGACCGAATGTAGGTTTGGTATGGCTTGAGTTAACATGTTTATACGTATCTTGCCTTTTCGTAGGTGACGGCAAAGGATCCTACATACTTCAGAACATTGGCAGTCCAGAAACTGGATCAAAGAAAGCAAGAAAAGCTAAATACTCAATAGCACTACAATATCTTGTTCTTGAAGAGACCAGCAGTTAAAAATTCTTTCTTTTCTATTACACTTCAGTTCCCAACAGGGATCATAGGAACCAACAGTTAATTTTATGCTTTTTGCATACTGACTGTAACAACAATTTCCTTTTTTATGGTTCTCCCATCTGCGCTTGAGTTGGTTGTATATGAAAATTTGCACCTCTAGCTGATATGGGCGTTTTGCATTTGCACCACCCCACAAGCTGGTTTGATATGTTGTGCTAAACTTCAGTGAGTACCACAAATTTCCAGTGTCCTCATTTTCCCAGAATTTCAGGAATTGCTCATGTTGTTGAACTGGATTGATTACATGTGCCTCATAACTATTTAGCGAAGCAGCAAGATCTTGCTTTAAGAAAATTCTTGCCATAAACAAAGTAGCAACTGAGTTGTCAGGTGCCTGCTTTTCCGTTGAATGATTCATGATAACTTCAAGTAAAGCACATAAAAAATATATAGCGCAAGCACAACACGAGCTACATGTACCTTATCAACAAATACTGCATTCCAGGCCATTCTATGCAAAATCCTGATGAGCTCATCAATCATGACTTTTTTAATCATTTGCAAAGTATTAACATATCCATGTGGAAGTGGAAGATACTGAAACTATAATTTATTACTTAAAGCACCAACGTAAAACCACATAGTATCAGTTAAGTCACAAAATGAACAAAGGAAGAGAAAAAGGCTGAGCCGAAGGCTATGCCAGGAACTGCATAATAGAGTTTCATACTCCTAGAAAGGCATGACACTGGCAGAAAGATCTGTGAGACAGAAGAGTTCTACCCTCTCCAGCACCAACTAAAAACTAGGAACACACAAATGTCACAGAATTCTTCATGACTAAAAGGCTGACCATGCTGCTCATAGATCTTTAACAATTGCAATACCCATGGAGTTGGCTGTGCCAATGATGGACTTGCACAGTGCCTCAAGCGACATGTGCTTGCAGAAGGGGTCAGCCTGCTTCAACTTTGCAATCTCATACACGTGGCGCAGAGTGAGGGATGACACATTGCTGTGCCCTGGGCGACTGCTGGCAGTTTCTATTCCTGCAGCCTTCTTGAGGAACCATGATACTGAGGGCGACTTGACCACAAACTCGAAGGTGCTATCCTTGTAGGCAGTCAAGGTGACTTGCATTGGAGTGTCTGCCTTGTATTTCTGGGTCCTGGCATTGAAATCCTTGCAGAAAGCCATCAAATTGAGCCGATAGAAACCAAGTGCTGGGCCAACTGGAGGTGCAGGACGGGCTGCACCAGCTGGGACAATAAGACGGATTGTTGCCAGTACAGGCTTCCTTGCTGCTGCATCTTTCAGAGTTGCCATCATTCACCGTATGTCTGCATTATAACAAGAGCTTCCATCAAACAGTGCAACATAAGTCAACGAAGCAGTAGCTGAAAATGACATCCCACTAAGTGCCTAGTGCCTTTAAGAACCAAGTTTCACATGAAAAATTCCTGAAGCTGCCTGCCCTGTATTTCCATTTACAATTTGATCCAATCAAGTTTAGCTCAGATGTCGAGTTATCTAAATCAGAGTTGAAAATAACAAGTTCAACTAGTCATCTTTTAGGAAAAGACAAAAAAAATCATCTAGTACAATGAACCTAAAGACAGAAATACCGCATGGCAAGCGCAAAGAGCATCAGCCAATCACTCGTAAAAACCTTCAAACAGAAATAATATTCTAACTTTCAAGGAAAGATGTTATTCTTCAGATATATAATAACTGTCTGATCAAATAGTAACCTAACTTGGCTTGCTTCCTTTACTGAATACATGACTCAAGGCGGAGCCAACAGGACCTCTAATTAGAGACATACTGTATGTCGAATTTGCAAGAGGAGTTAGCCAGTGACATCAGCACACCGCTTCCTCTGTAAGCAGTAGCATAATCATATTATTTTTTCTACAAGCAAGAGAAATGGGAAGATGAGACATTTTGTACAGATCAAAATAACAGAAATGACAATCCCTGGGCATGATCTCTGGTCATCCGTGATCTATATGATACAAGAACTCCGAACTGAACTCTAGAAAGGCAAAGCGGTGTTGATGAAGACTCCGGATCCAGTAAAGGGGCATGGGTGTACACATGTAAACCCAATAATTTTTGCAAAAACTTCGAAGTTACGAGGATTGTCAATCAAATAGCTAAATAGCTTTAGGTTAGGGTTTCGGTGCTCAGCTTCGCACAGCATAAGGGGAGGGAAGAGAAGGGGTGGTAGTACCTGGTGAAGGGGTGGTAGTACCTGGTGGGTGCTCGTCGCCGGCGAAGAGACCCCTCAGCACCTGGCCTAGGGCGGCGGCGGCGGCGGCGGCCCAACAGTCGTCTGGCAGCGAGAGCGAGAGAGAGAGAGAGAGAGAGGAGGAGGAGGCGGAGGAGCGAAGAGCGATGCAGCGACGGCGGAAAAAAAAAAAAGCGGACGAGCTTCTCGTGGGCCGTTTTTTCTCATTTGAAAAATTTGTATTTTTTTATTTTTCTTTCTCTCCCTTTTAAATTTACATTCTCGTTGATTTAATATATCTATTCTCTTTATTGGACATTAGGCCAGTAAAACATATATTTAAAATAACATGACAGAAATTTTATATCTATTCTCTTTATTGGACGCTATCAATGGCTAATATATAGTATATTATAAATAAGTAAGTGGAACTTTTTATATTTTATTAAGGTTGAATATTTTTCTATTGAAGCTAGAGGTTATTTTCACAAGAAAATATACTAATTTCACAAACCAACAAGAGATAACAACTTTTTTCTAAAATAAAATATAAATTTCTCTTTCTGACAATTTCCAAAATAAAGATGAAATATTTTTGTGCTACTAAACATGAAACAATAGTTTTGATGAACTAGGAACACTGCTATCATCAATAAAAAAAGTATGAACTCGTTAAAAAAAATCATGTTCCAACGAGAACTAATAAAGAGTATTGACACTTTAATATGTCATGAAAAACTTGAGTTTTTCTAGAACTCTCTTGTGATTCTATAATATACTAAGGATTTTTATGTTGTAACAGGTTAACGATTATCACCCTGTTCGCTTGGGGTTATCTACCAAATCTGCCAACCATTCGGTAATATTTTTCTCTCACAACAAATCAGTGAATAGTACTTTTAGCCATATTTTTTCAACCAAGTGAATAATTATGTTGCAAAACACTTTCATGTGTTAGAATCATCACACTTTATCAACCTTAAAAAAATCTAGCTAATTGAGTTTTTATTATCCGCAAGGCACAAAGACAGTAGGCGTTAAGTCTATAGAAAAGCTCCAACTCAAAAAAGGTATACAAGTTGAAAAGATATACATAGTTATGAGACAAGAGTAAAAGAAGGCTTCGCATGACAAGATTGACCATAAAACAATTATGCATTCGAAAAAGTATTGTACAAATAACAATGCTACATAATTAATAAATTAGAAATGTTGCCACTCTTACGTGACATTAGTTGTTCTTTATGGAACAAATGGCTTATTTTCTATAGGTAGAACATCTTTTTACTTACCCCTTTGTAGTAAAATATATTTTTAGGTTAGAAACAACTTCTAGAGTAGAAAAAGCAATATTTTATTAAGAGGAAAGAAATATGATCATAACAGAAAAAATGATGGGGATGCAACATATTTTCCTTCTTATTATCTTATGGAACAGAACACAAATAATATAGAACACTCTAAATCTTGATATTTTATGTAATAAGAAATATACGGAGAATAGATAAATACAAGAGATATTCTAACATATAGAAAAGTGTTGAAGGTTGCCATCATAAAGCTATAAATATATATATATATATAGACTTGTGTTTATTCTATACATACCAAGTCACCAAGTGAGTTATCAAAAGTTAAAAAAGTAGTCATCATATATCTAGTTTAAAACGGACCCGAATGCTACTTTTGACCTGAATTAAGTTAACTGACCTGAATTTGCCTGGGGCTAAAGCGGGCCCGAATGCAACTTTTGAGATCAAAGCAGGGCCCAGTCATTTAAAACTGACTATCGTTAACTATATATCACAAAGGAATTCCTATCACAAAATATCTATACAAGACAAATACTGATTTAATTTGATCCATCTTTAAAAATAGGTGAAACACAATAAATTTTTAAGTTGTAACTTTTCTAAATTAAGTTGATTGAAAATGGGTTTTATACATTTTATAAAACTTGTAGTACTCGAAGAGATTTACAACTTTAGTTGATGACTTTTCTGGTCCATCTTTAAAAATAGGTGAAACATAATAAATTTGTAAGTTGTAACTTTTGTAAACTAAGTTGATTGAAAATGAGTTTTATACATTTTATATAAAAGTTGTAGTACTCAAAGAGATTTATACAACTTTAGTTGGCGACTTTTCCATTTAAAATCATTTGAGGCTTCAAAAACTTGTTTTAACTTTTCATAATTTGAAATTCAATATTTCAATTTTTTTCCAAATTATGTCTGATGGTAAAATGACCTAAATCAGAGTTATAGTACTACACACTGTCTCCAACTTTTATCTTCCAATTCTTCCAAAATTGAGGCCTTGTTTAGTTCGCAAAATTTTTTGTTTTTGGCTACTGTAGCATTTCGTTTTTATTTGACAAATATTGTCTAATCACGGAGTAATTAGGCTCAAAAGATTCATCTCACAAATTACATGTAAACTGTGCAGTTAGTTTTTATTTTCGTCTATATTTAATGCTCCATGCATGCGACCAAAGATTCGATGTGATGGAGAATCTTGAAAATTTTTGCGAACTAAACAAGGCCTGAGTAGCCCATAAGTTGAGCCAGCAATGTGGTTAGAGGGTTCCAGAATCCAGAGTGTATCGAGCACCTTACCAACTCTTAACCGATGAGAGCTCTCTTTATGTAAACAAAAGAAGTAAAAATAGAGATTTTGATCTTAAGATTCTAAGTGGGTTTCCATTTCATGTGCGCTCCTAGGTGAGGTGGACAATTGATTGATTTGAATAGTTGATGCAATGTTGCTGTTATGTGAACAAGACATCATGAGACATAGATTTAAGCATAGTTAAAAAGAACAAGGCATCATGAGTCAAATTTAAAGGTCATAGCGAGATAAAGGAATGGTTGATGCACAATGAAATTAATCTATCCATGCTAAAAGAACTAGCGAGTTCACACTGTATCTGAAGTTCTGAACATAACCAATGGCTAAAGATCAGATTATTAAATACAAAGGATGAAATACAAAGGATGAAGATGGTGGGTGCTGATTATCAAGACATGGAGATTCATTTGGACACAACAGGAGAAGCAGGAATCGTCACTGCCAACCTAATAAAATCAGGAATCGTCACTCTGATCTAGCATTTCAATTTGTGCAGCTTGTGCTTTTTAAAAAACTTACCCTAAATAACACTGAATAAATCCACATGATGCTCTTTTCACAAAGTCACAGCCAGCTAGCCGGCAAACAACTATAGCGTCAATACGAAACTAGCTTAGCTCTGTCCTACCTTGCACCAGTTGAGCTTCAAGTACTCTACATGTATCAGGTATACCAATAAATCATACTGCAAAAGCAAGCAAAGCGACAAGGTACAAGTATCCTAAATTCCTCCTCCAACAGTGCATCGACTCAACACATAAGGTAGCAGAACTAATCACTATGAAGTATCTTAGAAAACTAAGTATAGTCAGTTTAATTCCCCCTTCTGGCCTTCTTCATCATACATGTTTCTGATCTAGAAAAATACATAAAATCGTTTCTTGTATCTTATGATTCTATCATGGCTGATAGGAACTGAAAAAAGTATGAATTTGGTACTGCAGATATGCTGCCGGATGGTAAAGCTAGGCCTGAAGTGATGACGCTATGCAGTAATGAAGTTCTAATTTGACAGTCAAAATTAGCAGAGCCATATGCATCAAACTAACTACGTTTTTTGCTACCAAAGAATGGCATTAATAAGCAATGCCCTGGTGTTGATATTTAGGGCCTGTTTGGTTGCCATTGCTAAATTTTAGCTAGCTAAAACTATTTTAGCTACTTTTGCGTGATTAGTGAGACTAAAGTATTTTAGCTTCTTTTTAATCAATGTGTTTGAAAGTTTAGCTACTAAAAAGTAACTAAAATTAGTTGGCTAAAATTTAGCAAAAGGAACCAAACACACCCTTACAGGACTACTCCTAGATAGCAATCCAATAGGCATTGAAACTCTATAGGGTCCGAGACCTCAAGCATAGATGCTGCCTGTACATTATATTCGCAGTTAACTTTGGGCCAATTGCCGACTAGTTAAATTCGAACTCAGATAAATACGCTCTTGTCATCCCGATTCCAAACCAGTTAAATCCGAACTGAGAGCAAGAATATGGCGGCGACGGCACTCCGTCCAGCGATCCTCCGCACATCCTTCTGACCTCCTCCCTATCGGCCCTCGCGTGGCCATGTCTTCCGGTCTTCCCACAACGCATGAGCAGCAAGAAATGGCGAGAAGGATCTAGGGAAAGACAACAAGAAATGCCAAGAGCAAGAGGGCAAGTATGAAGGAGCAGAAGGTCACTCACCTTGACGGATCTGAAGTTGAATGCGCTCGCTACCGTCTTGTAAGTTGTAACCCAGCTCGCGGGGGTGGCGAGTACAACGACCACGATTCCGGGGACTCCCGTGCTCAGATCGAAATGAAGCGGCGCCGAGGCTAACCCAACCTTCACTGGCCCAATTCTGATTTGAGGCCGGCCCTCATGGCCCATTGGCCTCGTTTTATTGGGTCGGGCCAGCTACCGAATGGTCCAACCCAACCTGTTTACATCCTGAGATTTGATTATTCGATTCTCGTAATTTTTTTTTTTTTGATGTGGTGGAAAGAGAGAGGAGAGAGAAAGAGATCGTTGTTTCATGAAACAAGCAGCTAAAATTTAGTATTATACAACTATTCTACTATTGTCTGAGTTGTTACCATATGACTCACAACTTTACTTTATTCTATATATAGATTAAGAAATTGTGAATCACTACAAGACACCTTAAAAAACAACCATTATTCATAGTCTATTAAGTCATCTTAAAATTACATGACACTACGTGAAACCACCTACATGACAAGACCAATGTACTTAATTACGAGTAGGTTACTTGGTTCCGTCCGTTCTAGACCAGATGTGTCCCTGACCATGTTTAGCCTTTCTGTTCTTACTTTGCAGTAATATTCTCTTACATCCCATTTCCATTCATACTTGGCAGTAAAAATACAGACACGCAAATAGTTAACAGATTTTCCTGCTCTCTACGTACAAGTCGTTCAGACTTTCTAGACTTCTATAGGCACAAGATAACTGGTTTCTGGCTCATTGTACATAGAAATTGTTCAGACTTTGTAGACTTCCAGATGCACAAGCACTAGCGGTGTGTCGCCAAGGATCGTCTCTCGTTAGTGACCAATGGCCAAATGCAGAGACATAACAAGATTAGCAGCTAATCTGTTATTGATCCATAAACGCGTACAACCTACGAAACTCGGAAACGAAAAACAACCAATCTCACACATCACGGCACTCAGCATGAGCGCGTCTGACAGTGCTTCCATTGACCTATGTAATAAAGAAGTTGAGAAGCAAGTAGTTTGTTTTGAATCACTGGAATCAACGCAGAGAACTTTGCTGTTTAGCATCGTACTCATCAAAACAAATTGTATCCTCATCAGAAGAATTAGTAAGGCCTACAATACAATAATGTCACAGCTTGTTTACAAAGACCGAAGCTCAAACCAGTAATCCCCGTCAGGACCCTTCCCTCTTGTGATGGTGATGTATCCATGTCCACTCAGTCTTATCCATCATCAGAATACAATGCGGAGGATAGCAGAAAAAACAAATTAGGTACCATGGATTTCCATCACTCGGCCGCTGTGTTTGATTCCTCCATTTGGTCATCTCCAGGGAGGCCAAATATCCGCAGATTGCGGTCCATAGAACCTACAGCAATGTACTTAGCATCTGCTCCGAACTTTACGGAAGTTACTTTCCCTGTGGAAGGACAAATGTCACAACACCATGTCAATGTGTGCTCCAAGAACTAAGGACTGGCACCAAGAGACAAAAGAGGGGCATACCTGTTCCTGATAAATCAGGTAATGTCTTGATAAGATTCCATTCGCTCTTAACATTAGCTACTTGGTAGACCCTAAGACACAATCAGGAGTCCATCACTATTAGGAGGGATCATTCTCACTGTAATGCAGAAACTTTATGCTAGGTATATATAATACTGAGTACATCAATGGAAGATTTGTTGACTCATATTACAATATAATGAGACCATCACCAAGGAGTTCATATTATGGTGCAGATACAAGAAAATGGTTTGCATTGTCTGTCAAGTTTACAACTGCCAGACAGAAACCAATCAATGATGCATGTTGCTTTGCTAGTCGACACAAGGAACAGTAGCATTTCAAACATCTCTTGTGGAATAAGCAAAATCATACTACACACCAAAAGCAACAAATTTGAAAATAACACCGTTTAAACAAATAATTTGAAACAGGATAGTTGAAACAAATGCAGTGCAGCAAACATCTAACAATGCTCAGTTAAGTGATTGCTAGGCGATCAAGTAACCAGCATGCAAAGTGGAGGTCTATATACCCTTTATAGATTTACACATAGGAATCCCCGACAACATTGCCAGGAAACTCTTGAACTCTCAAATACCAGTAATTACAAGTTACTAGAGCATACCTTATATCTGAACCACCAATGGCAAGATAGTTTCCGCTAAAATCAAATTCCACTGCAGGGGGAAAAAATGTCATGCATCATATGATTAAACTCACTCTTAAGAACCAAAAAAAATCCAGTTAACAAGAGAACAAATAATTCTACAGGAAGCAGATCCAAACAAAAGAACAATACAGTATCAAGGCAACAAGTCGATAGTGGATTTCATAAATCAAATGACCCTCTCCAGAAGCTCTAATTATACATATGCAAATGCAAGCATGTGCACCATTCTTGCTGTTCACAGCCAAGCTACTTACCCGTATTGGTTGGCGTGTCCGAATCATAGGGAGAGAAGGTCCTAAAATTTCTCAATTTCCGAAGATCCCAAAGCTTGACACCATCATGAGCAGCAGTCTGCAAAGTGATGGCAAATATTAGAAAGTAGAAACTAAATAAATTTAACATTGTGCACATGGTTTTTATCTAAATTACGTACCGCTAGGAAGTAACCATTTTCAGAGAAAGACATAGCAGTGACTGGTCCAACATGCCCCTCAAACTTTGCAACATTTGACTACAGATAGAGATGTCATTATCAGACATGTTTCAAGAGCATGATCACCTAAAAACAATCTTGAATAAAGTGATACCATAGTACCAAATCACACCTGAGTCTTCACATCCCAAATTTTCGCAACAGCATCAGTAGTTCCTGTTCCAAGGATAAGACCATCTGGATGGAAAGCCGCGGATGTATATCCCTCTTGTCCTGAAGCCTCGCCAACCTGATAAAAATAATCATGCACATTGGTATGCATACTCATGTGTAGTATGAATATGTGTGCATGTGTGTGAGGGAGGAAACCTGTGTCAGGCAAGATCCTGTTGACATATCATAGAAGCACCACGAGTTATCCTTGGAAGCACTCACAAAATACTTCTGAGTTGCATGTACTGTAACAGCCTCAACCTAAGAGATTACAAAAACAAAATTGGGCTTTTTAATAACAAGACTATTGATAGTTAAGACTGTAGGCACTAAGCACTGCTATACTATAAAAGTACGGAAGATGAAGAAGATTGGGAGCATTTCACATTTCTGTAATCACGCAAATGAGCCAAAACAGTTAAGTGTGCAACAACCAAGAATATTTGGTGAAAAAAGAAGATACTTATACTTTTTGATAGAAGCATACTACAAACATCCATCAGAAAATATTTTGCAATTTTATTTTACAATATAAATTCCACCTCTGATAAATCATTCGTACACAAAAAAAAAAAGACTCAACTATTAAACATACAAAGTAATAAAAGTAAATTTGTAAGCCAGGAATGGAATCAGAATGCAAAGGAATATATATCTATGCTTAGCATACTAATAGCTGTCTGGGCAAACCATTCGTCTAAAGATAGGAAAATACGTTAGGAAAATACGTAGAATTAAGAATGCAAGTGTTATAGGATCCTGGCCGCCAAAATACTAACCTCAGCAGTATGGTCTTTCAATGTATGAACGCAGTTATAGCTCCCATTCTCATTCTCCTGCCAAATGCGAACAGTCTGCAACGTTTGCAAATAAATCAGTAATGTAATTACTATGACCTATTATTCCAGTGGTTACTTAAACCTATGGTAAATGGGAATTGCCTTATCTGCTGATCCAGTTACAAAGAGTTGATCCCGTGGAACAAACTTCAAAGTGGTTATCTGTGTAATCAAGGTGAAAGTACAATGTTGAAATTATAGAAGATACAGCAAAATTCAATATCATAATGGGGAAATACCTTCTTCGAGTGACCAGTAAGCGTGCACAAGATTTGACCAGATGCCCGATCAAAGAGTACTGCATTTGTATCGATACCCCCAGTTGCAACAATGTCCTGTGAATCCATGACAAGAACAAGGTAACTGGATAAATAGAATGAAATTCTACATCAATTTAACTTCACTAAAGTTGAATAAAACGTGGTTCCCATCAAAGCTACAACTACATCAATAATCATGGTGAATTAATGATAACTGAAAACTTGTGAATATGATTTGGTATAATTCAATATTTTCTGAGAAGGCTCTTGCAAGAACAATTCACTGGTTTTCCTGTTTAGACTACAGAGATATATCCAGGCAAATTACACTTGAAATGAATGGGGCACAAATCATCCTTAACCTCTTAAAGCTAATTAATTACAAACAGACATCACTGATATTACATTTGTTTTCATATTTTTGGTCGGCTTTGGATTCGAATACGGATAGTGTCAGTCATGCCGGATAGGATATGATTGGATGTCGACATCATAAATATACGATTTGAGTATTCGGATACAAATACGGATATGGTATCGGATGTTGAATATCTGGACTCGGATACGGACAGCTCTAAACCTCTAAACAAATTCAGACTCGGATACGGTCAGAAAATATCCGTAACATTTTCATCCCTACTAATTATGCCAGCTAAAACAAGGATTCTGAAGCATATAAACAGTCATGTGTGGGACGCTAATTTGCCCATGATTAAAATGCATCACCGCCAGATATAAGCGATCAATTTATGTTCCATTACAGCAAAGAGATACAAACAAACTAACCTTTGAAGGATGAATATCCATGGACAAAATGCCTGGTTTGTTTGTCTTATGAAGGGGATGGCTGGAGATTTGAGTGTATCTCTCGAGTGCATCGATCGGTGCCAGAGTTGGAGGAACCTGAGAGAAAACAGAAGCAATTACTCCATAGTAATTAACTCAACAACATGCAACTAAAGCTTAAACTACAGTCGAAGGATATGGAACTAGCTCGTTAACATGTAATCTACAGTCAAAATAACTTGATGCATGGCAAGCTCATGAAGCAAACTAACTCTAGAGAATTCAGTTTTTTTATGAAGTACAGCTACCGCAACTAATGTTTCAGACCTTATTTTAACTTTTAATGCTGAATATGGAGCACAACACATACCTGTCTTTTCTTACGCTGTGCTGAAAGCATGGTATTACACTCTGTAAGTTCATCAATCATGACAGGGTTGATACCAGGACGAATCTTCTTCCCGTCAGGGCCAATTTCATCTTCCATTGCTGTACCAAACAAAGATGAATTATGAGATACCTAAAACTTGAAATATCAATTTAGATGCAGAACATCAAACAGCTGATACCTCTTTTTCCATTGGAAACAACAGCTACAGGAGCAGCTCCTGGAACTGATGCAGGAATCTGTCTCTCAGCTAGAGCCAAAAGTGCTCTAGCCTCATCCCTTTCCTTCTTTAATCTGGCTATAACACGGCAGGCAGCGTCATGCTGAAAGAGACAAAAAGGCAAACTAAACAAATCAGTTGCCAGATATTCCTCTTTTCTATTTTTCAAAAAAAAAATGTACAACCAAAATATCAAGGTTACAGAATGTTTATGCGATATGTAGGCGGTGACCCTCCGCCTAGAGCCTAGGCACACCTAGGCATTGCATAGCCATACATATTACATCTAAAAGTCTAAAAAGAAATTTAGAAACAGGATACCAGTGGGCCAAGAGTTACATAGAAAGGTCCATGAAAGCAGCCGAAGCCGAAGTCTGAAGAGCAAGCCTTATCCCTACCCTCCCTTCCCACCTTATCCATGTGCTGCTCCCAGCTCTGCACAGACTCGCAACTCGAAGCGGCGCCACCACCTTCCGTCCCCATCTCTGCTGCCCAACGTCCGTGTTTCCCCTGCCACCACCTGCCCCAACCTCCTCCACAGCCGCGCCCAGTCCCTGCCTCCCCCACGTTGCCTGCCGCCCCCAGTCCTTGCCTAATCCACTCACTGTCCCCTCTTCTCCACAGCCGCTCGACATACCTGCCTCCTCTGACATCACCTGAAGTCCCCTACCCCCTCACGCGTACCACCCTGGGTGGATCTAAACATAGCGGCCACTGAGGGCGGCTTGTCAGGCTGCTGACACGCGGGAAACATCTACAGTACCGCCTAACACCCCCCCCCCCCCCCCCCCCACACCCCCCCCCCCCCGCCCCCCCGTCCCCCCCCCCCCCAGCCGCCCCCCCCCCCCCCCGCCGGGAAAGGGGCCGCGGGCCCCGGGGGGCCCCCCCCCACCCCCCCCCCCCCTTCCGGCCCGGGCGCCGGCCCCGGG
>Ga0182004_10001850_pt1 | contig 15999 bp, 15 predicted proteins | sample Sormic07211540_1_FD_120479 | JGI IMG/M metagenome (GOLD analysis project Ga0182004, IMG submission 120479) | Endophyte microbial communities from Sorghum bicolor roots, Mead, Nebraska, USA - 072115-40_1 MetaG | ecosystem: Host-associated > Plants > Roots > Unclassified | place: USA: Nebraska...
AAGCACAAGTATATCATAAGATAACCAGAACATCATATGTTAACCCTTAGATATTTAATAACAAAGCATTTATCAATTTAATTCTATAAAAGGACATAATTACAAGATACTAGCAAAAGTGCTCAGAAAAATCTACAAAAATTACACAAGCATAAGCATAGCAGATGGATATCACCATAATATTTTTAGAGCAATTGCACATGCCAAATTCAAGATAGGCATTTAACATGTGGCAAGGTGCTTATTTCACAAATTAGAAAACATGGTTTATATAGTGTCAAACAACATATTTCAGATTATTTACATGCTATTAATACCATAAAAAAGTTTGACACCAAAGTAGAGCACCAGCATAGACACCAATTATTTACTATGCTTTAAATAAGGAAACAAGCCATAGAATCAATATAAATTTCATATCACAGATATAGTACTCCAAAAATCATGAAATATTTATCATAGCATTCTCATGTCACTTAGAGCCTAGCATAAAAATTTCATAGCCAGATGAGCAGTATAACAAGGGATATGAATTTATTCATAAATAACAAGATTAAATCCTAATAATTATTTTTCCCAGAAAACATGGTTCATTTTATATTTTTACAAAATAATAGCCATCTCAAGGAATCTCACAAAACTGGTTTCACAATTTTTGGATCTCAGAAACAGAAGATATGATTTTTGCAAGAAAGCCAAAAACCTGGATTTGAATAAAAGAAAAGGAGTGAAACTAAGTGTCACTGACAGCGGACCCCACACGTCAGGTTCTTCTTCCTCGTGACCGAGACGACGTTCACCGGCGATTTCTCCGCGACGGCGAGGTCTCCGGCCAAGCCAAGGGCACCAACGTGATCCCCAGACCTTTGCGAACCGGTTGACCCCCTTTTCCCCACGGCGGAGCCACCGGAAGAGGCTCGACGTCGATCATGGCGGCTCGGCGGAGGTGCTCCGCGTTACGCCGGAGCTCTCAATCCCGTAGAGCGCGACCTAGGGTTTCCTACAGCACCAGCGGACTACGGCGAAGCTTCCTAGGTCGGTGACTTGGCTTGAAACGGCGTGGAACGCGCTGGCCACGAGTGACCCCAACTCCGGCGGAAAGATGGCGGCGCTGCGCGTCGTGTCCGGCGACGGTGAGCGCGGTAGAGCGTCCACCAAGTGGTGCAAATGCTCGCTAAGGACCTGAGCTACCTCTATGACCTAACCCGAGAAGACGAGAGGCTCCGAGGAGCTCGGCATTGAGTTCGCCCGAGAAGAAGGTCACGGCGACCCGATTTGGGGAAAGTTGGAAATAGCGGCTCACCGGTGGGTTTCACGGCGAGTTAGCGGATGGAAGGTGGAGAGCGGTTCACGGCGGAGCTGTGGGTGAAGTTTGGTGGACAGCAGCGCAGCGAGGAGCGCGTACGAGCTCGCCGGAGTGAGCTCGCGACGGTGAGCTCGCTGCGGCCACGTTTCTGGCGAGAGAGGGCGAGGCAGAAGGAAATTGACGCGTCCACTTCGCCCGGGGTGTCGCCGTGGAGGTCATGCGTGTGCTGGGAGCTGACAAGTGGGGCCAGGAGCGACGTACGGACGCCAAATGTCGATGGAGCTCTGCCGTCGGTCGGCCACGTCGACGAGCTCGGCCTCGATTCAGTTAAGGCGATGACTGTCTGGTAGAGCGACTTCGACGGTGATTAACTCCCAAACCCGAGCGAGTTAGGAGATGGTGCAGTTGACAAAGTTGGAGTACTAGCTGAGTTCTACAACATTGTCAACTGGAGCAAAAGCTAGATCGGCCTGGATTGAGAGATATAAAGTTTTCAAAATCGATCGAGCAAACTGTTTGTGTTCCCGGACTTAGAAAATTTTCCAAGTGTTGGAAACAGCCCCAAATCTGCCTTGTGGGTCACTTTTGAGTTAGATGTGATCATTTTCATGAGATGGCCATAAAACAACTTTTGCTCCTTATAAAATTTGCTACAACTTTTCTGTAGAAAGTTTTGACATGCAAATATTTTATGAAACACTTTTTTAAAAGCTTAAGCAAAAGAGGTTTCTAGGGTCTATATATGTAAGTATGACTTAAGTGATTATTTTGGAGAAGTGATCAACATGAACATTGCTCCTAAGGTTGAGTTAAGCATAGATAAACTATTTAGCAAGGCATAGCACACAAGCATGAGCATGGTTCACACAAACATAAGCATAGGAAGCATGATTAAACAAGTTACATCACTCTTAAGCATAAAATGACATGGCTCAAGGTAGATGATGATCATGATATGCTTGAGTATATGATGATGCTCATGTTATGCATGTAACTTATGCAACCATAACACTGGGTGTTACAGCCACGGCGGCGATGGTTGTGGCGGCCACAGCGGCGGCGACGGCCGAAGACGTGGCGGTGCTGGGCGCGGCTCTCTGCCAGGCGTGCGGCGTCGAGGAGCAGAGGAGCGCGGTGGGTGAGAGGAACTTCGAAGACAATGGCGGTCATGATCGACGGTGAGTTTTCGGGATTCATCTCACCTTCTCGACGGAACTTCTCTCCCTCTCGATCTTAGAGCGTGCTGATAATGTGTCTAAAAGCAATGGTAATCAAGAGAGAAAGAATGAATTGAACTGTGTATTCCATTGATTGACTTCGATATTTATACAGGATGAATGGATGCCATGGGAGTTGGAGATGTCCGTCCGGGGAACACGGATACACGGCCGCAAAAGATATCCCTCCCAGTGAAGTCGGTTCCAACACTACGCCGGTTCCTATGGGTGGAGTAGTCCATAAGGAAACTACTGTTAACAGGGATATTTACAATTGATCTGTAGGATTAGATTCTATGGTTAAGATTAGTACATGTCATTGATCCTTGTGGATGAGATCCTCTAATCCTATTGGTCTATCTCCTGTTGCCACGAATTGCTTCTTAACAGGTTGATCCCTTCTCAAGCTTCTTCACCATGTATTCACGGTTATCTTAAGAAGGTTGAGCATTACACTTGCCCTTCAATTGAATCAATTCCCTTTTTAGCCTCTCAACCTCTTCCTTGAGCTCCTCATTTTCTTTTGTAATGGAAGCATCATAAGTTTCTACAATTACATGCTCAACGGAAGGTTGGCTTTCTTGAGAGCAACTATTGTTAGCACATGATAAAATAGATTGAACTTGTGTACATGTGCACTTGTGAATGTGAGGTTGGTATGATTTTACCATTGTTATTACAACCTCGTGAGCCATTTCTAACATGAGATGAGAATCCATAAGCTTCTCATGAGAGCACAAGAGTTCATCATGATTTTCTTGTAAAATCTCATTCTTGCTAGTGAGCTTTTCTACTTTGTCCTTGAGCACATAATTCTCATCCTCTAATTGAGCAACACAAGAAAGAGAGTTAATAGTACAAGTTTGCTCAATGGACAAGTTTTCATACCTTTCGACCAAACTAGCATGAGAGCACTTAAGCTTTTCATGCTCTTTGATCAACTTCTCCAAGCATTTGATATTTTTGATGATGAACTCTTCTTTCTTGTGAAGTGTTTCTTCTTGCTCTTCAATTTTCTCTATAAGCTTGAGCACCATCAACTTGTCTTTCTTACTTAGACGGGCAAGGTGTTGATTGAACTTATCATCATTACTTTCATCTTCACTATCACTCTCGCATTCACTTTCACTCTCACACTCACTTCCCACATTCTTCTCTTCCTTTGTGATGAGACCCATATGAGAAGTGGCATAGAGAGTTGAGCTTCTTGATGAGGTGGATTCATCAATTGGCCTCCACCGATCACTATCTTCTTCTTCCTTCAAAATATTAGTCGAGGAAGTAGAAGTACCACATATAAATGTATTGTTCTCACCAACTATTTCATTATCTTCCGTTAAGTCATATGTTAGTGAATAAGTGGATGTGGCATGATCACTTAGGCCTTTTGGGAGAATCACTTGAGGTTCTTCATTTGGCAGTGAAGTTGAGCACTTCTCAAGTAGTTTCTCCAATGAGAGCAACTTCTCATCACATTTAGACTTGTCATATCTTTTTTTGAGCATGGTCCAAATGAGATGAGCATCATCAAGTGGTTCATCATCTCCAAATATGACAGTGTCAAGAACATCTTCACTCAAAGCACTAAATGAAACATTAGTAGCTTGAGCATTATATTGTAAGCATTTCACTTCCTCTCTAGGTAGATAGACCAAATCATCACTAGGAGGTGAAATGCTCACGTCTACAATTCACTCGATATGAGGACCCATGTCCTTAAAAACAGCAAGCACACTAGCAGAACAAGATGTATAATTTGAGCCATCTAAAAGTAGAAGTTCAAAAGATACCTCCTCACTTGTCGACATCATCTCTCAAGGCGATTAAGCGCAAAATTGAGAGCCCACCTCTGATACCAATTGAAAGAACCTTGAAGTTTGCTAGAGGGGGGTGAATAGGCATTTCTAAAAAGTATCAACAATTAAAAACGTGCAGCTGACTAGCAGACCGCAGAACCTCCGGGCTGATACACGAAGCCTCCGGGCTATGTCGCGGAACCTCTGGGCAGCATAGAGTACTCAATAGCTGCTACACCTAAAGATCAAGAACTTAAGCCAAACTTGAAGGTGTGTTTGGTGATGCCTAGTGGCAAGTCCATGAAGTACCTGCACTCACAAACACGCACAACCAAGTAAATCAAGTGGAACATAGATAATGCAACTCAAAATAGGAGACAAGACACATGATTTATCCCATGGTTTAGCTCACCAACAAGGCTAGCATAGTCCACGTTGTCGAGGAAGCCATAAAGCCTTTGGGTCTCTTCCAACCCTATCCTCTTCTCAAGTTCAACACCAAGGTTGAGCTTGAGGGTTCCACTATGATCTCTAGGTAATACAAACTTCCCGTGGCTCACCACAAGAACGGGAGCTCACCGAGCAACACCTAGCCGTCTAGGAGGCTTTACCTCCAAGAGTAACAAATGCGCAACAAATGCTTGACATAGCCCAACAAGTGCTCAAGGGTTGATTTGCTCTTAATTGCTCTCTAACACTTGATTAACCACTAATCTCTCACTCTCACAAAGAGAAGGGTTATAGAGAGCTCTCATAAGGCTTGGAATAGTTTGGGAGTGAAAAGGGAACCAACAACATAGCCAGGAGATGTGGTATGGGTATAAATACTCACCCTATAAAAACTAGTCATTTGTGGTCAAAACTAGTTGTTATGACCTACACACCCTAGAACCTCCGCGTATAGGCACGAAGCCTCCACGGCCTAGAGCTTCCGTAGGTCCCGAGGTCAACACAAGTCACTAGACCCAAAAAGTTATAACTTTTTACTCTGAATTCTATTTTTAGTGAACTTGGACTTTCCGGAATGCTTGTTTCGAGGGCTATCGAACCAAGCAAGTTTCTCTTATGTTAGCACTTGGGTTTAGTTAGATTGAGCACTTAAGACTTGTCTATGATTTGTATTGCATCCCCTTAATAGTATGGCGTACCTATACTCAAGATAAATAGAATATAACTATTTCAACCACTTGAGTCTTCAATGTCTTGATATGCCATTTCTTCTCAATATCTCTTCATAAGGGGTTGCAATCACCTTTGTCTCATCTCTTTGAGCAAACTAACCTTGAGCATGTGACTTGAACCATTTGCCTACATTTGAGTTCAATTGATGGATTCAAGTCACTTCAACAAATGAACAATACTCCCATCATTTGCTTTAAGCCCTTTCCCTGCTATCTTTACCTTATCAAGCCATACTGAAGTCACATCATATTAAGTATCCATTAAAAACATTTCTTCAGTATTATAATCCTTGCTTCAATATCTTCTAGATATGAATGTTGAGATCAATTAAGCTTCAATTTAATTCATAGAGACATATATGAATCAACATCAATGTGGTCAAGCCAATTCATGATTCCTTATATCCTCTTTATTTTAACTTGATATTTCTACTCTCACATCAATCTCTATCTTCATAGACCAATATGGAGAAATGTTTTGATCCATACAAGCAATGCAAAGTGATTTTCCAGATCTTTATCCATACAATCAAACCAATATGGAGATCCATTTGTCACTTGACCTTTGCTTAGCATTTCCTCACTTATGCATTCTTGATTTATCTTCAACCTTGATCAAATCTCATTCACTATCAAACTCTTTTTATTCATACAAAGCAAGGCACACTTGAGACTAATCCAAAATCATTCACTCATGTCTCTCTTGTCATTTGCCAAATATGCTTGTTTTCTCATGATACTATGATATCCCACAACATAGAAGCCATTTCGTCAATTCCATTTGTATTGTTGTCTTCTTGAACTAGATTGTTTCCATAATCTTCCAACACAATCAGGGGCGAAGCTAGCAACAAAGTAAAGGTGGTGCACTGTTAAAGCAAAATACCAAATATACTTGTCATATGTGGTGAATATTAGTAAATTTATTAACAAAACTTTTATTTACCCTGGTGCCCGTGCACCAGGTAAGCATAACGTGGCTTCGCCGCTGAACACAATGATACTCAATTTTGGCTTTTATTTCAACATTATGTGGAATACTATTAATCTTGCCTTCTTGTTGAACCTTTGACATATCTTGTTATGCAATATTCATGTGTATGCAATATACTCAATTTCTTGTTCAACACTTAGCAAACTTGTTAGACCTTTAATGGTGTTGTCATTCAATTCACCAAAACTCACTAAAGGGCTAGATGCACTTATAATTAGTCCCATGAAAGATTCAAAGATTTGACAAAAGATGAAATGGTATCCCTTAATTTTTGGAGTTGAGAAGGGTGTCGTACTATCAAGAGAGATGCAAAGGTTGTTGGTTTGTGGAAGATAGAGTGCTCAAGTCCTTTAACAAAAATAGAGACACTTTAGCACTTCACGAGCATGTAGAATTAGTTTCTGTGACTTTTGGTGTTGGAAGTCCTAACATATTGCACGGGGATAGTGGTCGTCAGAAGTCCCGACGTAAGTTAGAACTCCTGACACTAGGTCTCTCACACGCGCGTGTCAGAAGTCCTGACAATCGTCGAAAGTCCCGACACAGAGCCCTCTAGCCAGCTCTGCCCTTGCACCTGTGCCAGCGGTCCCAGTGCCTGTATCATGTCAGAACTTCCAACGTTGACCTTTTGTGCAACCTCTGACTTGCACTTGAGTAGTGTGTCTAGCTTACATCAGAGGTCCCAAGATCTACGTCGAGACTTTGATGTAGATCTGAGCAGTCAACACTTCCCTTAGTACAAGTATCTCTCTCCTCCTTTCTAACCATTACCTACTCATTCATTGCAACCTACCTTCAGCCAAAAACAGCTCCTAGGCATTCAAGGCTCCCCTCTCCTCTCCCCTTTGCTCCCAACTTTGATTCCCCTAAGGATTAGAGTGATTGGAGAGTGGATTAAGTGAGTGCAACACTTTGAAAAGCTTGAGCACTTGATGTCTTCGTGAATCCAGTGGATTTTGTGTCTATTACTCTTGGGTTATTGGAACCCTAGCCAACTAGGCATCGTCTAAGAGCTTCCATCTTGTGGAAGAGCCTTGAAAAGTTTGTATTACCCTCTTATTCATAGTGGAAATCTCAAGTGACCTTTGTGGTTTCCTAGAGAGAGGAAAGAAGGTGAAAGAGACTCTAACCTTAGTGGTCATCTCAACAACAAGGATGTAGGAACTCCTTTGTGGGGTTGCCAAACCTCGAGATAAATCTTGCATCTCGCATGCTTGTTGTTATTGTGATTTGATTGTTATTACTTGAGTTTCTTTGTATCTTTTTCTCTCCCATCTTCACTCTTAGGGTTTGGTCTTGATCTACGATTTGGGGGACTCTCGATGTCAAGGAAGTTGCTCAACATCTTCATCTAACCACTAGAAAGTGGTTTTGTAACTTGTTGACCTCACAAAGTTCATTTGGGCACTTGTAGTTCATTTCTCATAGGTGTCAGAACTCTGTTGCTTTTGTGTGACAACATGAGTGCCATTGGTGTCTTGGAGCTCTAAAAAGCAGAACTTTGTTGCTTTGTCCACCGCTAAGTCCAAGTATGTGGCAGCCGGTGCATGATGTGCCCAACTACTTTGGATGAAGCAAACCCTCAAAGACTCCTATTTTGTGTGACAACAAGAGTGCCATTAAGTTGACAAATAACCTTGTAAACCACTCTTGAACAAAGCACATAGACATCCGGTATCACTTTTTGAGAGACCAAGAAGCCAAACGAGATATCACACTTCATCATGTGAGCACCGAAAAGCAAGTAGATGATATCTTCACAAAGCCCTTAGATGAGTCAAGATTCTGTGATATGAGGAGTCAGCTAAATATCATTGATTCTTGTAACTTGGCTTGATGTCTTGCACATACTTTGTTTGATCTAGATAGGAGAAAACTTTTGCAAAACTTTTGTATGTCTCTTTCAAAATCTATTTTTGTAGTTTTCATGGATGACTATTGCTATGTGATGGTTCAATGAAATCTAGCCATCCTTGAAAATATGTTTGTCCACCACATTTTTGCCCCACATAGCATAGGGAGTTCAAGTTTCACTGTTTTTGGGCTTCTCTGTGTCGGAAGTCTCGACATGCGTTGGGAGTTCCGATAGGGGTGTGTGTGCAGCCCTACGTCGAAAATATTTGGCCGTGCAGTCATATTTATCCTTTCCTATCTACATTTTGACCGCGGCCAGCCTTTACTCTCACTATTACTCTCTGCCATAGTTACCTGCTCTCTTCCTCCCTAATCTAGATCTAGCCCCCCGACCTATGCCTCTCTCTCCCTCCCCTCGCCGAGTCGCCAGCACCACACACGCTGTAACACCCTCGGTGTTACCGCGTAATCAACCACTAAAATTATGTCATAAGCAACATGTTTATGGTTGTGAATGCATGTGTGAAATCATAAATAAAGCAAAATCTTAGAGAATCAGAAATTGAAAATCAATCTTTGTTTAGTTGTTATCGCGTAGGGTTGCACTAGTAATTTTCGCAAACGAAAATGTTATAGAACCTGAGAAAATGCTGTAATAAAGTTGTTAGTACAAATCTTGAAGGAAGCAATGCTACTTGTGGCATCAAAAAATAATGTCTCTAGCTAGTCCTTTCTATAGCTTAAAGTTTGAATTTCAAATAGGTTTTCAACCTATGGTTTAAGTGCTGTTTTGAGTCTACAGACAAGCTAATGTTCCTAAATTAATTCTGAGAAATCTGATTAAGTACTAGAGCGATGTCTTGAGTTCCTTTGTCAGTCCTAGCTATCCTCTATGCCGTAGTGCAGTTGGTCGAGTAATAGGTTGATCGAGTTAGCCGTTGTGCTCGCTTTAAAATTCGTGCGTGGCCACGTTCTCAGCTGGCCGAGCTTCTATGCGCGGTCACCACGTGCAAAGTCATCATCGTGGCTCGGTCAGTGCCCACATGCTGCTCCCTCCTCGTGTCCACGTTGCTTCCCTCGGTCGAGCGTTGTGCATGCTGCTGCACTCGTAATGCCCCCCCCACCTGGCGCCTCGTGCTGAGTTCACGTGAGGTGACCACACCGCTGCATCGTAGTCCGTGCACAAGGTCGTGGCTGGGCACATGGTCTGGCAACATTTAGCCCACGTTCTCTGAGCCGTTGCAGAACCCGTGCTAGCCAACCACCTGCATAACTCGTGTTTCACCAAGGTTGTGTCGTGTCGTGTTCGCCCTATGCTTGGTTGCTTTCCCCGTCGGGGCGCCCTTCAATGCCTGGCCAGGGGAGGTCTTTTCGCCCTGAGCTTTCGCGTCTGCAGCGTCGCATCCAGGTCACCGAGACACCCAACCCCACCCTGCCTGGCCTCTCATGGTGGCGAGTTCCAATTTGGAGTTTTCCCATGGTGCCATTAATGCTCGGTCGTCTGCATCCAAGCTCAACTCAACCGCTCGTCCGTTCCCTTCAAATTCACCGTGTCAGCAGACTCGCACCAACCCTCTCCACCCCATGCTCACTCCCATTCACGCTCTACCACACCCTACCACCGGTGACACACACCTTGTCACTGTCCGACCGCCGCCACACCTCCGGTCGCGCTTGGCCAGCTCTGTGCGCGCCATCTCCGGCCGAACCATCGCTTTGGCCAGGTAGGTGGTAGGTCACTTGTGCTCAATCGCACGCCCTTCTTGCCGTTTGGCCCTTGGTCCCACCAGAACACATTCGCCATCCTCATAGATCGTGGTGGTAGTGGCCAGCGTGGGCTCCCTGTGCAACCAACTGCTGCTCCACTTTCTGCGCAGACCCGAAGGTGAGCATCAGCCTCCCTAGTTTTTCCTTTAGGTCCTAGAGTGGCCGACATGGCAGCTCGGTGCCGGTCTGGTCGTGTCGTCGTGCGGGTGGGTGCCAGGGACCTCCTCGTTGTGAAGATGACTTCTTCTAGGGTCGTGTTTACAAAACTTGTCTCTGTGTCAATAGTGTTGTTGTTTGTTATGTAGTTAAGCCGTAGCTCGGGGGTGTTTCTGCAAAACGTCCAAGGGACGCGGGCTCCACTGCTGTGGGCTGCTCCGTCACGGGCCGCGTTGGGTCGAATGCCTTTATCTTGAGATTAAAGAATGCTTTAATAATTTAGTTTCGGTGCTAAACTTTAGAAAATCATAGAAAATAGTGTAGATGTCTAAAATTAGTGAAATTAATTTTCTTGTGTTCCTAAGTTCATGCTCTGTCTGTTAGTATAGTTTGTTAGTACTTAGCTGCATAGTTCTAGAAATCATAAAATCATCTAGAAATGCTTAATTAGTTAAATGATTAACTTGTGGTAATTTTTGTGATCAATCTATAATAGCTTTGACCCTCAAACTTTTACAGTGGCCTAGTTGTAATAGTAGGAGCTTACTATAATTTTTGTAACATAATACTAGACTGTTTACTAGGGTAGATAAATATGCCTTAGGTATAAGCTTGAATAATAAAGTAAAATTGATTAATAAATCAAGTGTTTGGTAAAGATTAGTGAAATCTGTATAAAATACCTTGCTGGTCAGAATAGTATCTTAGCCATTAGCGCTAGCTTAATAAGAGTAGCTTGTGTGTCTCTTTAGGAGTGTTGTTGTTGCTTAGTTGCTCAGTCTTGCATCATCATTGCATACATATAGAGAACGAGGTGGTGGAGTATGTGTCTCCCGACAGGCCAGAGTTCAAGGAGATCATCGAGGAGTACCTGGAGCTGCTTGAGCCCGGAGAGTTCCCAGAGCCGCCAGCAGCTGACACTTCTGACACTACGCCTACCCAAGGCAAGCCCTGGTGCATAACCCATATTTTTATGTTATATATATATATATATATTGTGCATTTATGTTGTAGGAATGATATGAAACCCATATGCATAAATATATGTATCCTATGAGTCTTACTAGTACTGGATCGATAGTTGCTTTGCATAGGTTTATCAGTAGTGTGGGTAACCTGTCGTTACTCACAAAGTAGGTGAATACTACTTACTCATGGTAAAAGAGAATGGAAAATGGAGACCAGACAGGGATGTGGTTTGGGTACTGGCAGGTGTGAGAAGTTATGTCCCGCGGCCATGGGCTTAGCTTGGTCACGCTATTTTTCCTGTCTATGTCGATTGAGGACCATCCGTTGCTGTTGATGGTGGTCATGTCACAGACTTATTATCCTGGGCACATACTTGCTTATGGGAGCGGGAAGGCTCATTACTCTCTTGTCGTGGGTTCTGGCTCTTTCTAGACCGACTGATTGGAGATGGGGACAGGTGGAGGTCTAAGCACCATAGTTAGGTCGAGCCTTATGTGCAGGGGCTTTGGGTCCCCAAGTTTGGACGGGGACCTAGACCCCTTGACAGGAGTGTAGTGGGTTGATCTTGTTTGTACCTAGGGTGCAGGCGAGGCATGTGTTTTGGGGTACCCAGCTGGGATACATTGATTCACAAATCACCGTTGTTATTAGTGATCCAACTTCGTTATTGTCTAGCACCGTAGTAAGAATGTGGAACTATGGAAGTTGGTAAAAATGGTTCTGCTTGCTCAACTCTTGCTTGAAAGTAGAATAGGTGCTTACCTAGAATGGTTAGCTAATGAAGTAAAAGTGACTGCTAAACAAAATGACATCTAAGGATGAACTCTTAGTAATGCTTTCTGCAAAATAAATAGCACACCAGCCATAAAGCCTTTCATAATCCTTGAGAGTTGGGAATATATCCCTTTAGGTAAGTCTTGTGAGTACATTGTGTACTCATGGTTTATTTTACCTTGTTGTAGGTGCAGCTTGAGGAGTGGTCTCTATGTGGAGGATTCCGCTAGTGGGCACATCTAGATGTCCTTGTATCGTCGTCGTAGATTTATTTTTGCTATTTTATTTATGCACTCTGAACCTTGGTTTTGTAATAAATAAATTTTGAGACTTATTGTTGCATGAAATGGATTAAGTATTATAAGCTCTAATCATTATTGGATTCTGGATGTAAACGTGGATTGTTTCAAGTTCTCCCATAGGGTGTGCTCGACAGAGCTGACTGGAATAGCTATCTTTTGGGATACTTAGTGTCTAATAGAAGACAAGTACTCCAAAAGTGTGTTATTTTAGGCGGTTCTGCCACACTCACCCTACTTTCGCCTGTGCTGCGCTTGCCCTGCACTTGTGGTCGCGCTGTCCCCCCTCTCTCCAACTCGACTGCCCTTCGTGCTCCTCTATGCCCGGTGCACCCCTGGGGATCGATGGTTGTGGATCTGCTTGATTTCATCATGGAATCTCTCTCTCCAACTCCAAGGTATCTCCTCCATGGTTCATTTTCTCTGTCCTTTGTGTGCGGTTTTTCCAAGATCTGTAACATCTCGTGTCAGGAGTCCTGGCCATCATCAGAAGTCCCAACCATCAGAACTTCCAGCTCGCGCTGGGACTTCCGACCTTGACGTCACTCATCTAGTTTTGTTCCACCACTCCATGATGCTTGCTCTCTTTCTGTTACATATCGTTGTGCCTTAGTTTTGTCCTTGTCTCACAGCAATGACATGTGGGAGTCCTCGTCGGGCCAAGAAGTGGTCCAAGACGAATTAGGATCATCTCACTGCTCCTCATTCGACTAGCCACACCAAAGCCATCCTTCCCTAAGATGGTACTGGCGGATCTCATCATGCTGTTGTCCATGCTTCTAGGTCAGGACCGAACCCTCCTACGGCAGCTTCCTCGCATCACCCTCTATCCTCGCATCAGGCTCCAAGCCCCACTAGAGGTGATGATGTTGTTGATGAAGAAGAGGAGGCCCTTGAGCGCGTAGGTCACACTATCGCCATCCCAATGTAGGGGTCCCAGTACGACAGCCTAGAGTGTCCCATTGAAGGACTTGTTCATTTAGATGCTCCAGCTCCTATTGTGCATTGTCCAGTGCTTCCCCCAACCATGGTGGCTAGAATCCTCCTCGTCCTACCGACTTCCATCACAATGTCCAGGACATTCACTCTTATAGGAGCCACAATCTCTAGGCTGAGGATGACAAGAATCTCTACCTTGAGTATCGTTTTTTGCACTACTTTCACTTCTACTATTATGACTCTAACCTTCATCGCAAGTCTCTCAAGAAAGGGAATCCTCTAGTTATTTAGATGAAGTACATCATTGAGTATTTCCTCCATGACTTTCAAGGTGCAAGAACTCTGATATATGGTGGATGATTTGCGCAATATGGGGCTTACTGGCTTGATGGAGTTTCATAAGAATTGGAACAATGAGATCATCATGCAGTTCTATGCCTCCTACCATCATGAGAAGGATAGGACTGGTGTCGTTGACGTCATCCACTAGACCACTGAAGGATGTCATTACAAGGTGGATTTCATTACCTTTGCTCGCTTGCTTGGGTTCAATGGTCATGATCATCGTGCCACTGAACTCACTTATTATGAGGATGTTGCTATGGTCGAGTATCAGTTCATGTATCTTGAGGGCTTTCCTGCTGATGGTCAGGTTGTTTATCTGAAGCCCTATTACTATGTGTTGATCAACTTTTGACAGTTCTTAATGACACTAGCAGAGGATAGAGGTTAACTACTATCCTAGAAATGGTACTAGAAGCGTCGGGTCGGTAGTTCTTAGAGACACCTAGGGTGAGGCTAGAGTTGGCTAGCCTACTAATGCCTAGTGGGGTTGTCAATCCTAACACTAATAGGGCCAACATGAGTGATTGCAATCTATGGGATCTGCAAGCGCACAGAACTATTGTGTGTAGCACTTCTCCTGGTGAGTAACCAGGTATCAATTTATAATTTCCCAAAGGAATGCTAGGAAGATGTGGTCAAGTTGGGTAAGAATGGATAATCGAAGTTAGGAATGGTAAGCTATGGGTTGGCTAGCAAGAATCGATGGATGGGTAATCAATATGTGGATAAGAAAATAAAATAAAAGATAACCAAACTAACCTACCAACTAATCTAAGGGGGTTAAAGGATAAATAAGAGTGGTAGTAGTTTTAGGGAACTCAACAACAGGATAGTACTAGTTATTCAAATTAAGCTAAGAGGCATACCCTTCCTGAACTCACTGTATGTTTGATCAGGCACGAAGCACAACGAGCCTTATGTTTTAAGAACTAGACCGAGCATGGGGGAATACATAGACAATCAGGGTTGTCACCACCTGGTGTTACCTGAGCTATCGGTGGGTCTAGTCGTATCTGAAGGTAAGCCTATAGCCTAAGCACCACGCTTAATCTATATTCCTACTATCTTTACCCTGAGCTCTGGAGTAAAGACACTATAACCAGACAAGAGAGAAATTCCTTAGCTTGAACAACTAACACTAAACTAACTAAGCAATATATTGCCACACAATCAAGCACCTAAGCTTACTAATGATATGGTCACTATAAACTAAGTACTTGAAAGGTAAACAATCAATATAGTACTCAAATACAAAAAGTAAATGATAAATAATAAATGAGTACTAAGATAGCAAAGGTATAATACCAGAATGGAGAGGAGAAAGACTCTTCCTAACTCCAAGCTGAGCTACGCTTGGCTACTCTTTCCGCTTACAACTTCGAGCTACTAGAGCTAGGCTAAGCTAGGGGTAGAGAGGCTCTCAAGCTAAGCTAGGCTACCTAAGCGAGGGAGCTACTACACTAACACTTGCTCTAAGCTCTATGCTCTATGCTTGAGCTCTTCTTGTGTTCTCTTCTTTTCCTCCCTCCCTTGAAACAGGTGCCGAGGGGTCCTTTTATAGGCCAGGGAGTCTTCTAGAGAAAGGAGCTCGCAGGGGGGTGAAGTGGAGTGGCGGGCGCCAGAATAGGGTGGTGGGCGCCACTCCCCCCCCCCTTGCGGGTGCAAGGGATCAATGGCGGGTGCCACCCCTGAGTAACCACCTTAGCTCCCAATGGTCTAGATGAGCTCCCAAAGTTGGTTTCAGGCAGGACATGTGTCGGAGTAACATTTTGTCACATGTTGGAAAACCATAATCCATGTGACATCATCTTCTGGCCATTGGATCAACTCGACGTAACTTTGGATGCCTCAAATGGACTCCTGGAGGTGTCACGCGGATTGGTGACATTGCTTGCCATGCTGGCGGTAGCGCCCGCCAGGTGAGCCCAACAGCTGAAGGGTCGAGATGGCACACTAGAAGGGGGGTGAATAGTCCTTTCTAAAACTTATCACGTCGGGTATCCAAAACAAATGCAGAATTAAAACTATCGGTCTAGCCAAGACTACACCCCTCTATCTATGTTCTCTAGCACCTTGTAAAAGATCCTAAATGAGCAAACAAGGTGCTACCTTAGCAAGAGCTCACCTAACAATTTCTAGGAGCAAGGTCACACAAACCTATGTCACTAGTACTCTGCAAACCAGGGGAGCTCCTACACAAGTAGTAAGCAAAAGGACAAAGCTCCTAAGCGTACTAGCGATGCTCAATAACAAGGCAACCAATGCCAAATTAGAGAGCGCAAATTACTTAGCTACACAAACTAAGCAATGTGACTAACAAGGTTACACAAACCAAATTAGTCACGCAAGGGGACTACTTCTAGCTACACAAGCAAGAAGGTAACTAGCAAGCTACACAAAGC
>Ga0182004_10001851_pt1 | contig 15997 bp, 10 predicted proteins | sample Sormic07211540_1_FD_120479 | JGI IMG/M metagenome (GOLD analysis project Ga0182004, IMG submission 120479) | Endophyte microbial communities from Sorghum bicolor roots, Mead, Nebraska, USA - 072115-40_1 MetaG | ecosystem: Host-associated > Plants > Roots > Unclassified | place: USA: Nebraska...
GTGCCGTGCGTACCAGACGATGGCGCCACTGCCACCGGTTGCACCAGTCTCACGAAGATCACGCGCATGTCGTGACAAGACTGCGTTTCCGATCAGATATTCAGCAGAACCTGTGGAGTATTCTTTTGGGGAAAAACTTGCAAGCTCAAATTGATACATAAGTTCGCAGAGATTGGCTGCAGTTGTAGCCAATGAATGTTGTTGGCTGCAGTTGTAGCCAATGAATGTTGCTAGACTCTCAACAACAATCGTCACCCAAAATACAAAACTCATTTGTCTTTTGGGTAGCGCTCCAGGTAAAAGGTTCTATACATATTTTTAGTTTTCTCCAACAAACAGACCTAAAAGACAACACTCTCTGCAAATGAGTCTCGAGAAGAGAGGATACCCACATTTGGGTTATGACTCTCCTGGTACACAAAATGGGTCTTCTGTATGGGTACTCTGTTGAAGGCTATAGATATTGTGTTGGAGACCTATTTTAGATTTGGGTTCCCAAATGAGTTTTCTGTTGGAGACAACATTTGCTAGCACGGTTTCAGCTGTGAGATCAAGGCTTATATCTGCAGTGTGAAGATTAAATTAAAGTGCTTTAAATCTTTGTGTTTAATATAAAAACTAGAAACAAAATAAGTCATGTAAAAAAATCAGTGTTTCTTACCTTAATTCAGGCTTTTCATTACTAAAAAAAGTTGCTTTTTAACTATGGCTTTGTTTAGTTCTTTTTTTTTTGCAAAATACACTTTTGTTTGTATTTGACAAATATTATCCAATTATGGACTAATTAGCCTAAAAAGATTCGTCTCGTAAATTATAGTTAAATTGTGTAATTAGTTTTTTCTTTTATCTATATTTAATACTTCATACATACATGTGCTACAAGATTCGACGTGACGGGAAATCTGAAAAATTTTGCAAAATTTTTTAGGACCATAAAAAACAAAACCTTTTAAGATTCTCTGTCACATTAAATCTTGCGGTACATGTATAAAACATTAAATTTTGTTAAAACAAAAACTAATTGTACAGCTTAGCTGTAAATTGCGAGACAAAATTTTAAATTTAATTACTTTATAATTAAACAATATTTATTATATAAAAATAAAAATGCAACCTTATCAAAATCAAAAAAAAAACTTTTAAATCTAGTAAAACGCTGGTGTACTACCCTTGTCCCACGTACCGTATCCGAGCGTTATGAATTTTCTGCAGTACAGTATACCGTCATTACGACACAAACAGCCAAAGGAGCCGTCAAATCAGGCCGCAGATGGTGCTGCACTGCTGCTGCTGCAGCTGCGCACGGCCCTCTTTTCGGCGCGCCAAATCCTCACGGGTACTCCAACTCGCGTCACATTTCCCGTGACATCGAATCTTTAAACACATGCATTGAGTATTAAATATAGACGAAAATAAAAACTAATTGTACAGTTTAGTCGTAATTGACGAGACGAATCTTTTAAGCCTAGTTAGTCTATGATTGGACAATATTTATCAAATATAAACGAAATTGCTACAATATCGATTTCCTAAAATTTTTCGCAAGCCAAAAAATGCTACGCTGACAATGGGACCGACAGCATCTCTGAATCTCCTTGGAACACTGTACGCTGGGATCCACGAGACCATGAGGCCTTGTCAAATCGAATCTTTCGTCACATGAAGCATTAAATATAGATAAAAATAAAAACTAATTGCACAGTTTACCTGTAAATCACAAGACGAATATTTTGATCCTAGTTAGTACATAATTGGACAATATTTACCACGAGACGAATATTTTGATCCTAGTTAGTCCATAATTGGACAATAATTACCACGAACAAACGTAAGTGCTACAGTAGCGCAATCCAAAATCTTTCCGCATCTAAACAAGGCCATTTTCTTTCTTAAGAAAAATCGTGATTTCCTTTGGATGAATATATACAAGCACCTATGGTTAAGCGATAATATTCTTAAATTCATTTCATGCCTGTCTGGCATAGAACTGAAAGATTACACCAGCAGAGTGCACGTAGTTGGATTTCAAATTAGTTTAGGCCTTGTTTAGATGCACCAAAAAATCCAAAACGTTATAAGATTCCTCGTCACATCGAATCTTACGGCACTTGCGTAAAACATTAAATATAGATAAAAAATTAATTGCACAGTTTATCTGTAAATCACGATACGAATCTTTTAAATATAGTTACTTTATGATTGGACAATGTTTGTCAAATAAAGTGATACAGTGTCAAAATCCAAAAACATTTTGGATCTAAACAAGACCTTAATTCTTAACCCGGTGTCCCGGTGAGTATTGACTAGGTCCATTTTGCTGCCAGCAACGAGTATTCTTTTGCTAGTTTAATCTCTTATAAAAATATGCACATAGCTCATGCACTAAAAAAAGGGTAACATGGGAATTCAGTGATACTAGCCCCAAGGCACAATCCTTCTCATCGTAGAACCCTTTGAGAATAGGAAATCTCATAACCACTTGTACTATACGTATAATGAATTAGTAATATTAGACCAGTTTCAATAGTTTATCACAATGAATTTAGTGGTATCTTTTATTTAAAAAGTTAGAAGTGCAGGATATATTTTTCTAATATATATATATATAACAAAAAAAAGTCTTACCTTTTCATTCACGGTTTTATCATTGCGCTCTAATTTCCTACGTGAAATATAAAACACAGCAACTAATCCGAGCATGTGATGTACTCATAGCTCGCTCAAGTGGTTGCTTCTTGTTTTCCACTCAAAAATAGTTTAAGCAATACGAGTATTGTGTTTGTACGTCTGAATTAAATTAATGTGACAAGCATTCATCCTAGATGTAACTAGTATCATTAGTCTATTAACAAGCCATGTGGCAGCCGGTTGGTAGTTAGCAGGCAATGCAAAGCAGACGGATCCGGATAGTTTTATTATGGATAGATGATGATTAGTTATAACCTGCGCGGGAAGGAGATGGATGGATACTTTAGAGCATGTCTAACGCACGTAGATTTTTATTTTGTTCAAGCTCCACTAAAATACGGGATTGTTTTGTTTAATAAGCTCGGCAATAAAAGAACCATCAGAAGCCTTCCCATTGGGGGTGTCTAGCTAGTTGACAGGCAAACCCCTGTATCCCTGCCACGCCATAGCCAAATTGGCCAATTGCAATGCTGGAAAGGATAACGACAACTGCATTAAAATTTTTAAAAAAATAAAAAGAAGCAAAGTTTGAAGTGAAGGCCATCGCAATGTACTCACCGATATCTTATTTGACCATTCGTTTTATTCAAAATTTTTATATAAATATTATATATTTTATTAAAATTTATTTTATTATTAAAGATATTTTATCTATAATTAATTTATTTTAAAATTTATATAAAATTTTTAAATAAAACGAACGGTTAAACACGTCTGAAAATAAAAAATATTATTCTTTTTGGGACTGAGGGAGTATGTGCCTTCACATCGTGGTTTGGTGATAGCCGTAGTAGCGCCGCACGCCGGTCTTAGCAGATGTGTATTATCACTCTAAATGGTGTGATCAGTTGTGAACACGCCCCTCCAAATGTGAAATCAGGAGGAAAGAAACCAGAGTTCGCTGTGAAGGCAGCGTAACAATATCGAGTTAGACTGGCCATATTAGAGCAACTCCAACAGCTTTGCTATTTTTATTATGGAGGCCTTTTAGAATTTTTATAGTAGAAAAATAGGCTCCAACAGATGTGTTATTTGTTTTTGTAAAATAGAAAGTTTGCTATTCCTTAATTTTCGTTGGCCATATATAGCCAACCACTGGCACTATTTTAAGAAATTATCTAGCAAGGTTGTTGTAAACTTCTTCTCTTTTAAAAAATTATGTATTTTACAAAATGATAAATATTAAAATTTAGCTACTCATTTTAGCCAAGCTCTTGAAGATGCTTACAAAGCGACCCGACTGAAAAAAGCTCGGTTTATTTAGTCGAGACCTCGAGCCAGCCCTACGAGCAGAGCTTGAAATGCTCTGGTCTATCTCCATACACTTCCCACCATTAGAAATTGTGAAGGTTCTTTTATGCCAAGAAAACCTATATTTCAATTTGATTAAGTTTACGTAACAATGCAACAATATTTTTTTGGCGATAAAAGAAGAATTATATTAAATAGTAATAGTTAGGTACATGAAAACATTACAAGCACTCTAAATTACACAAATATCTAAAAAATAATTTTTCTCTAAATTGTACCTAGGTTAGTTTTGATAGATCCATATTTAAATATTTTTTATGATATACGTATTTATTTGTTGTTGAAAATGTTGCTATACCATTTTATAAAGTCGATCAAATCTAAATAGTAGTTTATTTTAAAAATATTTAATAAACTGTTTTAATTTTGTTACGTATAGATATCACTGTATACTAGCTAGGTTAAATTGTCAAAAATTGAAGAGACGGTTTTATTTGTCTACTCTTACTTTTTCCTGTGCACCTCACTTTCAATGTGTTTTCGGACTGACCTAAACGTGGGTCCAGGGTTAAAAATTTCTGCGAATTTTGGTGGTTGCCTAAAGAAAAATCCAAAATGTCGTCATATACTAATACATGTGTTACATTACTTTAGACTAATATTTTCTATTTAAGTTGCATATTTTTATATTCAATAGATGTTTAGTCATAAATTATACTGATATTTGTTTAGATCTATTTTTTTTAAAAAATAAAACATACTTTATGTGCTAGTCTTTTAAAAAAAATTGACAAAATTTCCACCGAATTTTACAAAATTCAATATTTGGTGGCGGCTGAAATTTTTACAATACCTAAACAAAAACCTTGCATGGGTCACTTGACAGGACCCATTCCGACAAAAAAATCCTATACCGATGTGCCAAGTCAAGTCTGAGGCATGATTTTTTGAGTCATGACTCGACCAAGCCCCCAAAAATCAAGAGAAATAGCCAGACCCAACTAGCTAGTGCGTCAAATGAAAAAAAAAAATAATTATACTGTTTAAATCGTGAAATGAATTTTTTTAGCCTAATTAGTATATATTTAAACAATATTAGCTAAATATAAACGAAAGTGATACAGTAACGAAAATCTAAAAAAATTTCACGATTAAACATGTTCGATTAGATATAGGCCGCACCAAGTGACCTGCACTGCGGCATGTGTAGATACTGGCATCGATTCGTCCATCTTCCTTGGCCATGGTCCAGTCCAGGCCAGATACGAATAACTAGGCTAGCTAGCATATGTTGGCAGATTTTATACATGATCAAATGTTGGGTCGAGTCGGTCAAGACCTATTTTTTTTCTATATTAGAGAAACTGAGAAAGCAATGTTTAGTACAATGGGTGGGCTCTAAAGATGATCAACAAAAAAGCATGGGCCCTCCGCCCTACCCTGAATCAGCTAGCAGACTGCTGGCCGGATTAAGCAACCCAGCAACCCAGGCCTTAAGCCCAGCTTGGTCCCAAAGGTCGGCTTGGTGACAGACCAAAAAAAAATGTTGGTTCAAAAATTTTCACCCATGGTAATCTGACGAACATGACGGGTTAGGTCGGACCGAGTTATTTCTTAAGCTTTCTTATTATGGCCTTATTTAGATTCAAAAACTTTTTGAATTTTGACACTGTAGCACTTTCGTTTTTATTTGACAAGCATTATCTAATTATGGAGTAATTAGGCTTAAAAGATTCGTCTCGTGATTTACAGATAAATTGTGTAATTAGTTATCTTTTTTATCTACATTTAATGTTTCTACCGCAAGATTCGATGTAATGGGAAATCTTGTAAAGTTTTGGGTTTTTGGATGCATCTAAACAAGGTCTATGTTAGGTCAAGTTATGAATCAAAAACCTCAATTAAGCTTGCCCAATAATATACTAGTCAGGTTGAGTTGGGTTAGTTTTCTTGGACGAATCAAATTGGATTGCCCATGTGCATATTATTAGGTCTAGCATGGTTTGGTGGTCCCTCGCTTTCTTTCCACCCCTACTGCTGCTCCATTTTAGTACAAGTACTACCACTCAATTACTTCAGACTATCCTTTTATGTTTCGTTGAATTTATAGAATAATTATAAATGGCTGTGACACCAAATAAGCACATTATAAAAACTTAGTTTATGATGTAGCTAATAATACTAATTTGGTATTATAAATCTTGTTATTCTTTTCTTTAAATTCGGTCAAACTTTAAAAAGGTTGCCTTTGAACAACTTTAAAAATTGATTTATTTAGAGACGGAGGATATGTGATTGTGGAGTTTGTTTCGCGAGAAAGACATCTAAATAGTGTGTTTATTATAACCATGCATGTGGCCTGTTTCTTTAGTGTCACTATTGAGGATATACAAATAGCACGAGAGCAAGATACAACGATGCGTGAAGGGAATTAGGTTCCTAGCTCTCTAGAGGAAAGAAAAGATGCTGTCATTTCTGATTCTAAAGGTGGCTTGTAACACGTATGTAAGACGGAGAAGGAAATTAGAGAAATATCGAGATGTAGAAGATCCATGCATGTTATTCGTGTGTGGGCGCACATCTCATCACCATATATCTAATCTCAAAGGGATGCATGTATTAGCAGCTACAGATCGATGTGAGACAGCAACGAGGATGACTATGTTCACTGCTCCGGATCTCAAAATAGCTACACATTTCACATTTTTGAAGAATCAAACTTTTCAAAATTAAACCAAATACACATAAAACTATACTAACAGTTATTATACATATATAATAGTGAAATGTATTTCCGTAATAGAGATATTAGGAGATGCAAATACTAATATTTTTTTTACAAATTTAGTCACTCAAAAAGCAAGATGTGTAATATTTTTTTACAAATTTAGTCACTCAAAAAGCGAATAGGTCATGCATGCTGTGCAGGGTAGGACAGGACACAGACAGGAAAAAAAAACATCTTGGTATATACGGAGCTAGTCATCGTCAACTCTCCGGTCCTCTTATGACTTATTATTATCAAATCAATCAAAACAGATAAACCCATCAAGTTCCTTTTTTTTTTTCTATTTTCATTTGTTGTTGTTTTTTTTTTTCTCTTTTTGGATTTTGGATTTGGATGAGGCAAGATAGGATAAGACGATCGCATGAAGACGTTGACAACGCAGGCACCTCGCCATGCATGTGTGTGTCACTTTAGAAGCAACCAGAGGAGAGAGGACGACACAAACTTTTCTTGCGGCGCCAGACTACTTCCTTCATCCCAAAATATTATTTAAAGTTTTTATATCACAAGTTTAATTATATTTATCAAAAATATGTGTAACATTTATATATCCAAATAAATTTATTAAAAAATTAGATTCAAATATATTTTCGATAGTACTAATTATATATATCATAAATATTAATATATATTTAATTAAAACTGTTCTGTTATTTTGGCACATAGTAGTTGTTTTCCCTCCGAAATCTCGGCTGCCAAGCTCGACTGAAACCGACGGTCCGTTCCATTCTCCGGGCCACGCGGATCTGCAAGCGATATGGACGGGGCGGACGTCCCTGACCCTGGCTCGGACTCGGAGGAGCAGTTGGAACTTTCGGATCCCAACTCCCTCCCGCGGCATCGTCGTCGACGGATCGTATCGTTAGCGACGCACCTAGCCTGAAACCGAGCGACGTGCATGTGCTGCATGTATCCATCGTCCCGTCCATCGGCAGGCCATAATAGTATGGATTGTGGTCACTGGTCACTGTGTGTCGCGGGCGCAGAACAGTGGGCGGGCACGAGCTGTCGTCTGCCGATGGGAAGGGGTGGCTGCACTGTTCCACGTCAAACGTTCTTTCCGACTTCACCTTAAACCCTAGGATCAACACCGTAGCATATTTTGTTTGTATTTAATAAATATTATCTAATCATGGACTAACTAGGCTTAAAAGATTCATCTCGTCAATTCCGATCAAACTGTACAATTAGTTTTATTTTCGTTTATATTTAATACCCCATGCATGCGTTTAAAGATTCGATGTGACGGGAAATCTGAAAGCTTTTGTAATTTTTTTTTTGGAACTAAACAAGGCCTAAAGACCAATTTTTTTAAAGATTGTTCGTCACATCAATTTTTACGATACATATATAAAATATTAAATATAATTAAAAACAAAAACAAATTATACAATCTATCTATAAATTACAAGATAAATTTTTTAAACCTATTCGTTTATTATTAGACAATAATTATTAAATAAAAACAAAAGTACTACAGTATCAACCCCCCAAAAAAAATTTCTAGAACTAAACAAGGCCTAACGTGATATAACTAATAACGGCATGTAGTGTGGTCATCTAGTACACAAAATTACGGCGGTGAGTGAGGTGAGTCTAAATAAAAACGCAAACGACTTAGTTTTATACATGAATGTGAATCTGACTTGTGCATTCAAGAAACACACAATTTCAGGTGTGATCTGAGCATCCTGTTTAGATCAGATCAACTAGGGCTATTCCAGGGTAATAAGTAATTAATTAACTGTCGCGCCAGGGATGAAGCCAAGCCAAGATTATCTCCCCCAGCCCCACATGCGTGCAAGTACCCGCTTGGGGCGCTAGCGACTAGTTTAGGAGCGACTGCATCGAGCCCCGTGGCAGACTAGCTTCTCACCAGGATGACCGTGTAATTTTTTTTTTAAAAAATAACTTTTCGCCAGGACTGCAGGACCAGGACACGTGGTATTGGAGCAACAAATAAAACAGCTGGTACTGGTACTGGTACTGGTTTAGCGAGTCCTGCGGATGGGATTAGCTGAAAACTTTAAGAGACGGCACACAGTACACTCTAAACACTGGCCATGTGAGCCTAGTAAGATTCATTAATTAGTTCGAAGCTTTTGAGACGGCCGGAACAGTACATTGATCTCAACTTCCGAGTGTAGATCACTAGTATACATTAATATCGCAAGGTACAACCAGTAGTATAAGTTTACGTAGTCATTAGGCTCGAATCATGCGATGGTAGATGCGTTCCTTGTCGGTGCCTGGACAGATACTACCTATATATACAATAGATTCTACAATAGATTTCAGTCAAGTTTGATTGACCAAATTATCGTATCAAAAAGTATATACCTAGATTTATGTTTTAACAGTATTTAGAGTCATACTCGTTGACACTATTTTAATTTTTCGTACAAACTGAGTCCCTCGAGTAGAACCCTGCACTGCACCACATCCATCAGATTCTGACAGGCGACGCGGAGCGGACGAAAGAAACAAAAAGGTTACCCGAGTCGGGTTTCCGTTTCCAACTTGGGCCCAAACACTCCCGAAATGCTTTTCCAGTCCTGTTGGCCCATTCCGAAAGCCCACAGGCCGAACGGGGAGCACGTACGGCGGGGTAGGTCATGGCCCTCACGACACGGGCTAGTGGTTGGTGATGGGGCTGGGCCGAGGCTGAAAAGTGAAAACTCTCAAGAGACGCACAGACACAGCAGACAGGCTGATAGTGATGCTGTGCTTCCCCCGTGTGTCACTATGCATTTGCCTCGCCAAATCCATCGAAATCCTGCTGCATACTCTTCGCCGCCCGGATTGCACGCACGCAGGCAGGGCAGCTTAACGGCACTGAGCTTTGCCTTTGCCTTTGCGAGGGCAATCGACCTCATTCGACAAACAAAGCAGAGCACGCAGCGTCAACTTTTTTCTGCGTTTGACGAGGTGGTGAGCTTCTTCAGAAATGGCATCCATGGATCCTGTGATGGATCCAATCCACCGGTCACCGATGGATGGACATATGAACACGCACAGCTCTGTCCGGACGTGAAGCTCTGACTGACGGCCATGGATGCAATGGCACGTCTAACGGATGCAATGTATGAGTACACTGTAGGAGTACATGAGCATCGAATTCTCTGTAGTAGTAGCCGACAGGCGCGTACAGTCACGGCGCCAGTCAAGTCAGTTGCGACTCGCGACCTCACCTGCCGGTCGGCCATGCTCATGCAGTTTTGCCAGTGTCATGCACGGCACGGAGCTGCATCTGCATGCAGGGCCAGGGCCAGCCGGCCAGGGGACCCCGTTACCCGGCAAAGGTCAGGTGATGCGCGACCAAGCAGAAGCAGACACGAGACGCCTGGTGTGGTGTGGTGTGGTGTGGCGTGGTATCATATCATTGATCACTGCACTGCACATTGTTACAAGCTAGCAGGAGTCTAGGGTGTCTGTGACTGGCTGGTCCAAAAGCCAGAATTATTGTTAGCAGTACGAGACGAGCTCAGCACAATACCACCGGCCACCGCTTGCAAAATCTGCTCCTGATTTGAGATCATCAACCATCGATTTGTACGAGATTTGAGAAGAGCAGCTCAGCAACGGAAGTTTGCAAATGCATGAGTTCGAAGATGATGATGATGATGCTCATATTTTTGTACATCCATTCCATTCCATTCATTCTCTTATCAAGAAGAAGAAGAAGAAGAAGAAGATACAAGCAAACGAAGCACTACTGGCTCCAAGCATGGAGGAGCGATCGACACGACGCCTAGGCCTAGCACCTAGCTAGAGCGGCCTCCATGACGGAGCAAAGCTCCAGAGCAGGGGGTACATGGAGGGAGCTTGGACTTGCACAGTCACCGTTCGCCGGAACGAACACCAACGGCGGCGGCGGGTTCACGGCCGGATCTACGCACCTGTGGGCTGGCCTCTCTGCCTACCGATTGGAGTCCGGGTTGGGCCCACTGGGGACCTCGTGCTTGCTGTCCTGGAGCCCCTGACCCGCGTAGTTCCACCTCCCGCGCGGCCGGGGCCGGGGGCGCCACGACGACGACGACGACGACCTCGCCGCGGCCGGCCGCGGGAGGGCGCGGCGCCCTGCGGAGGGCCACGAAGAAGACGAAGACGCGACGGGGAACTCCTCCGTCTCGTCGTCGTCCCCGTGCCCAGCCGCTGGCGCGAGCAGCACGAGGACGACGCAGAGGAAGAGGACGAGGAGCAGCGGCGTCGTCGTGGCGCGCGGTCCTGTGGCGCATTGAGCTCCTGCCATGAGCAGCAGCCGCGGCGGCGTCTTCAGTGGCTGGAGCAAGAACCGCGGCCAACGCCCATGGGCCGGCCGAGGGAGCACCGGACGGCAGGACGGCGGGGCTGTGTGGGAGAGAGCAGCAGCCAAGCAAAGCAAGCAGCTTGTGTGTGTGGGTGTGGGTGAGTGAGCTCGTTCACTTCACTCCACAGTGGGGTGATATTTGTGAGTTGTGACACAGGGAGGGAGAGATTGGAGGAAGCTATCGGGCTAGAGTTGTACGTAGAGGGGATGACCACACTCTCACTCTTCACTCTTCAGACAGGCACAGGACCTCTGAGTTTTCGGCGGGGCTTCTGCAGGTGGAAAATGAGAGGCAACCATGTGCTGTGCAAGTGTGCATGCTGCTGCTGGAGGGAAGATGCAGGGGGGCACGGGCATTCTCTGAAATACTCATCCTCGGGCCTTGTTTAGTTCTATTTTTTTTTGAATTTCGGTATTGTAGCATTTTCGTTTTTATTTGACAAATATTATCCAATCGCGACAGAGAATTTTGAAAAAGTTTTTGGTTTTTAGTTTGAACTAAACAAAAGTCCAGGTGATCCCATCCCAGGTGTGTGCATTTGACTGACACCATCATCACCATACACTGATGGCCTGTAGAGCACCCGTTGTCGCTTGAAACACTGTTGGGCACTGCATGCCTTTCGTCCATTCCTTCGTTGCAGACGCATACAGTACTCTATCATTCGTAAACATAATGTTGTTGCAGTATATATAGGAGTATTCCTATGATTGATGAAGGTAAACCACGGAGCAATGCACAGCACAACTGTTATCTGTTTGAAGGCTCAAGAAGAGGTGGTCATCAGCCAGGACTGCAGATTTGAAAAAAGTTGACCACGGGATGGGAGGAGAGGCGCCCGAAAGGGGAGGGGGGCGAAAGCAGAGGAAGGAAAAGACATAAGATTGATGGCATCAAATGGAAGCTTTGGTTTTGCAAAGGCTGTAAAGTGTTGATGCCCATTGACGGAATACATCTATCTATCGTTGTTACTCACTTCCACCGTGATCGATTTCTAGAGTTATCTAAGGTCAAATCTTTTAACTTTAACTAAGTCTATAAAAAATTTACTAAAACAATGACACAAAATTAGACACACCATAAACTATATTATCATAATATACACATTTAGTGGATAAATTTAGTCTAACATAAAAAAAACTCTGACTTACTCCCGCATAAGTAGCACATACTCCCTCTGTCTAGGGCATGGCAAATAAAGAAAAATATTCGAAATATACATTGACCATTAATTTTGTTAAAAAGTGATAACATCTCTCAAGCCATCTATTCTTGTCCAAATTGTGTGCAAAATCTAATACGCCGTGTACTTTGAAACGTAGTAAAACAAGCAAATAGTGATATGCATCACAAGTTTAGGATATATAGAACTTACACCAGATTTATATTCAAAGTGGTTCGGAGATGTCATTGATTCTTCAGTAAATGGAAATATATTGAAAAGGACATTAAAACATAAAGCTCTAATTTTGTATGCCTTTTCCATCAAACTACACCTATCATCATTCTGGAACTATGTATCGCACGCTCGATTAAAGTTTGTGTGAGTGTGTGACTGTGGACATCATATGCAATGCAAGTCTCGAACTATTGAGAGCGCCAGAGGCTATAGTTCTTGTTATATGATACTATATACGACAGCATGCATTGGTTATATACATAATAAACTGATCTTTCGGGGAAAAAGAAGATTATATATGATAAAGCACACTTGGCTCATAGGATAATAAAGCTAACAGGGGGCCGCCGTGTAAGTCCAAGGCAGACAAGCTTTTTCCTTGGCCATTGACAAGCACGGGCTGCCTTCTCGTGTCCCCAACGTGGCCTGCAATCGTCCCTTCACTTCACCTGTGTTGTGTAGTCTTGCAGTAGACCCTAGAGCTTACCCGCCGAAACCCAGCAGCATCACAGCCGCGGATCAGAATGCATGCATGGTCCAACAAACACATACAAGTCACTTCATCTCACCTCACCCCACCATGCATGTGTAGATTCAGATTATTAGAGCAAGTTTAATAATACAGCCTACTTGCTGGCCGTAAGGTTTCTTACAGCCTTCTTACAGTCCACCCATACAATAATAAGCTATTCAATATAAATATATGGCCCACTTGTCTCTCTCACAAAGTTTTTTTGGTTCCTGTGCCTAAACTGGCTGTAAGGTTACAGCCTGCTTTTCCTCTCTCTCCTCCCTTCTCTCCTCCACCTCAGCATTTAGCCAGCTTACAGCCCACTATAATACTTGCTCTTACAGCCGCAGATCGGAGTAGTTATCATCGCTGCAACTTTCTGTCAAATACGTATGCTCCCGCTCTGCAGGCCGCAGCGACTCCTCCGATCGATGTAGTACACTGTAGTCTGTAGGAGTAAATCCTATTATTAAGAGTAAAACAAAATAACCTGAATACCCCTCAGGAGTTGATAAATAGTACTCCCTCCATACCAAAATTGTAAGTCATTTTAAGAATCTAAACTTTTCTAAATTTGACCAAACTTATATGATAAAATAATTATTATTATGATATCAACTAAGTGTCATTAGATTCTTTCTTTATTATATTTTTATAGTATACTCACTTTACGTTACAAATTATTTCTCTCTATAATTTTGGTCAAACGTGAAAATGCTTTGACTCTCTAAGATTTTTGGAATGACTTACAATTTGGGAATGGAGGGAGTAGTGCTGAACTGTGTAATGCAGTATGAAACAATTTATTCGTTATGCGGCAGGAAGAGAGCATGAAACAGAGTAGTCTGCCAGAACAAATCGTCCAGAACTGGCACTGTGGTTGTTGTAGTAGGAGGATGAGAAGAACAAATATAGAAGTGCATTCTTTGAAGGACTCAGGTAATATATGTACTGTATATTCGTGTAATCCGCACCGTGATGAACCTCACAACCGCCAGCCGGGCTTTACGGGGGCATCATCAGGAGTCAAGGCACCTTGTTCTTGGAGCTCCAGTCCAGTCTCCAGTGCCTTTTTACTCTTTCTGGACACACTGCAGGCTGCAGTGTTGTTGGCTCAAGGCTTTTGTGCATGATACGCCTGCACTGCGGTCCTTCAGACCCAATAATACAATGCAGACCAAAGGGACTGAAATTGGAAAACACAGAAATCTTGAAAGAATGATCATTTGAATAGGCCATAGAAATAGCGTAGGATCTTTACCAAGAGGCGGTTTCAGTGGATGTCAATTTTTCAACACAACAGCAGTTAGATGATCGGAAAAAATTCCTACCCTATTTCTATACTCCATTCCTATGAATCAAAGGCATGAATAGTTAGCAATTTCTATAGGATTTTCAGTCCCATGTTTTTTCCCTTCGTTTCTCCTATGAATCCAATGATATATCTCAGTCTGAAACTCTGAATAGTAACCCTGGAGCTTTAGCTCCATTCCCGTCGCAGATTACCACCAGCACTACTATCAAGTAGCAAGTAGGGTAGTAGCTAGTAAGGCAATAAGAGCGAATATTTAGTTTGTCCCGAGTGTTACGCACGCGCCCTACATACATAAACATTAGAGTGGATGTCGATGTCGATGCAAATGCATGGCCGGGGCCGGCTGCCTTTTGAAGCTTTTTCAGCAGCCGTGCTATCTTATTATTATCTAGTGCTACTAACATCTGGTACTGTGGTAGTAGTAATAATGGTATTATTGTGGATGGAACAAAGCCATGGAAGAGGCTCATGATTTTGATACCCACGCACGCTGCACCGAGACGAAGCTCAGCTCTGTCAAGAACAAGAACAAGAACAAGCAGTGAGCCCTGAAACGAGCATGCCGACTATTACAATACTATAAACTGCGCCGCTGCATGCATTGCACGCGGGAGGAGAAAAAGGTTATGGAAAGACGGGCGTATGTAGCCTTTATAATAAATAAATAAACTCGAGTTTTTGCATTTTAGCTCCTCCATAGACCGTCTCGTGGTCCGGTTCCTTAACACTGTTGAGTGCTGACTGCTGACTGCTGCGTGTGTAATGACACTTTCCATCGTTGGCATCGATCGATCAGAGTTCAGAGATCACGCACAGCTACACAAGACGGCGGCTGGTTCAGTGTTACTGTGAAAAATCCATAGACTGACAGTGATAACAGAGTTGCAGTACAGTAGGGCTAAACCTTGACACAAACACTGGAAACACAACTCGAAGAGATCAGACACTGGATACACATACACCCCCGCATGCGGCGTGCAGTGCAGCCTTGCAGGAATACATGCAGGTGCAGGAGCCTACTACTACAGTGCGCGGATGATGGATTTTCAGATGGTCAAGGGAACAACTCAACTCACACTCACGTTACTGCCTGCGCTGCGACCGAAACAGCTTTGCCTGCTTTGTTGCAGGTGAAGATCGACAACGGGTAAAAGCTGCACTTCTGCGGCCAGCTTTCACCTCGACGTCGCTGAGCTGAATCATCAGCGTTCGTTGCTCGTTGCCATACGAGTGTCAGTGTCTTCATTCATTCTCATGGAACAATAGTTTTTTTTTTCTTCTTCTTCTTCTTCTTAAAATAAAAAAAATACTTAACAAAAAACCGAATTGAAGCACAAACAAAGCCCAATTACGCTCTGCGATGCTGTCGGGTCCGTTATCACACACTGGGGGATACGATGGAGGGGATTAGGGCCCAACTGCGCGATCGCGCTAAATCGTCGACACGGCTTTGGGCTGTAGTCTCTCTCTCTTACCTATCCTGGGCCCCCACAAGTCCATACTCCCCCAAGCGATCGGATCGACACCGTGGGTTCCGTCCAAAATAGAGCCCTATTGCGGCAAACTGGGCTGGCTGCAAGCCCAAGCCTGAAACTGAGCCCAAATCCTAGCTGGGGTCCAGCAACTCTTTTTCTTCCGACGACAGTGTGTTGTGTTGCATCCGAACCAAACCAGGGGTGAATGAAGCCACGTAGAAATTAGGGGAAGACACACGTTATATTGCGCCCCCTAATTA
>Ga0182004_10001852_pt1 | contig 15994 bp, 9 predicted proteins | sample Sormic07211540_1_FD_120479 | JGI IMG/M metagenome (GOLD analysis project Ga0182004, IMG submission 120479) | Endophyte microbial communities from Sorghum bicolor roots, Mead, Nebraska, USA - 072115-40_1 MetaG | ecosystem: Host-associated > Plants > Roots > Unclassified | place: USA: Nebraska...
GGAATTCGTCGACTTAAGCTCGGCGTGTTCTCAAGTTCCGCGTGAATACCTCTTGGCCGTGGCATCCGGGCGCATCGCTGTTGTCGGGACCAAAGTATTCGAGTTACCACCTTTGCCGATAGTGAGGTCAAATCGGCTGGCACGCCTTAACGTTTAAATCGGGTATTAGCCCTTTGTGTTTGCAGATCCGCTTTTGCATCAACAGTTTGTCAAATAAAAACGAAAGTGCTACAGTACCGAAAACCAAAAAAAAATCAGAACTAAACAATGCCTTAGATTCATTGACTTTATCATAACTCGAATGTGTTCAACACAGCCAAGCGAACAGGGCCGAAGTACTAATTATTCGAGCAAAAAAATAATGGGCATTCAATTGAATACTTTTGATTTCAAGTCTATTCATTTGGCTGAAACGACATGACCGAATGTATTGTTCATTGATTTGTTGTGAGAGAAAAACACTGTTAAATGACTGATACATTCGGTGGATAGGCTCAAGCGAACAAGCTGGCCAAATGGCCTGCATGGTGAGTTGGTGACACACAATATGCATGTAATACCTTTGACTTAGTGTTTTTTTTCTACATTAACAATAAGAAGTGGATAAATAAGAAACCCATGGATGAATATTTTAGCTTGTTTTTATATAACGAAACACGATAACTTATTAGATGCAGATTTAGGGGTTATTTTAGTTTATTCTTAAAAGTAGCATAATATAATTTAAGTGATTGAGATGTAAATTCAAGGTTTTGCTTTAGATTATTTTTTTCACAATGGCACGAGTGGGCAAATTATATAGAGATCTTAAAGCGTCCAAGAGAAATCTCTAAATACTAACTCTTTCTTAGTTTTTGAAAGGATTACTATTTTTTACATTGTTTCTTAGGCCTTGTTTAGTTCACGTCAAAAACCAAAAACTTTTCAAGATTCTCCGTTATATCGAATCTTGCGGCACATGTATGAAGCACTAAATATAGATGAAAATAAAAACTAATTGCATAGTTTACCTGTAAATTACGAGATGAATCTTTTGAGTCTAGTTAGTCCATAATTAGATAATAATTACTAAATAAAAACAAAAATACTACAGTATCAAAACTAAAAAAAAATTCAGAACTAACAAGGCCAGTAACATGGGCTACCGGGAATCTTCCCTTCCCGGTCGCCCTAATGGAAGACCTATTTGACCTAGTTTCACTTTGCTCTTCGTTGGGCCTTGTTTAGTTCTTCAAAAATTTTATAAAATTTTTCAGATTCTCCGTCATATCGAATCTTTAGACGTATGCATGGAGTATTAAATATAAATAAAAATAAAAACTAATTGCACAGTTTGGTCGAAATTGACGAGACGAATCTTTTAAGCCTAGTTAGTCTACAATTAGACAATATTTGTTAAATACAAACAAAAGTGCTACTATTCCTATTTTACAAAAAAAATTTAGAAGTAAACAAAGCCCATGTACTTTTAAAAAAAAAACCAAGCTATCTGATGTATGTACTTGATGATTCGTGCCTTAGCCCATTCTTGTCCTTGTGGGTCATGTCTTGGCATTGTTTTCTGTTTTGCTTCCTGGGCTTTTCTTTCTAGTTTCAGCCCAATATCTTGTTTCATTATTTATGGCTTTATTTGGGACCTGCACACATATTTGTTTAATTCACCTAAAAACCAAAAAATTTTCAAGCTGTCACATCGAATCTTGCGGCACATATATTGAGCATTAAATATAGACAAAAATAAAAACTAATTGTACAGTTTGCCTATAAATCGTGGGATGAATCTTTTGAGCTTAGTTAGTCCATAATTGGACAATATTTGCCAAATAAAAATGAAAGTGCTACAGTATCCAAAATCAAAAAAAATTGAGAACTGGACAAGGCATTAGTGAAGCAACACCCAGCCTGCATGCGTACATAGAGATGCTTTCCTACGTCCCAACAAAATGTTATATTAGTTTTGTATAGAAGTATCTTAAGTGTGATCAAGTTTATAAAAGAATATCATTATTTATATTACTGCATAAAAATCATAAATTCAGGGTGAAAAATATTTCCGTAGTACACCTATTTAGTGCAACAACTGTTGATAATCTTATCTGTAAACTTGATTAAATTTAAAATAGTTTGACTTAAGATAAAATTAGAGTGTTCTTTTTGGACGAAGGGAGGATTCTTTTTGGCCTTCAAAATTTCCCTGGACCTAGCTCGTGTTGTTCTTATTTTTTTCCTTCCTTATCTAGCTTTCGTTTTCCTACTGATGTTTTAGTTCTACATACAATTATTTTTCTTGTATCTTTGTTTCAGGTTTTTAATAAAAAGGAAATCGCATACGATGCAATCAATTAAACTGGATTTTGTTGATTGTTTTCTTCTCTCCACATGCTTTCACTAATTCAAAAGAATTGAATCAATCAACCATTTTCTAAATCTCAATTGAACAATTATTAAGATATAATTTAACAAGTTAGAAATTTTTTAGAATAAAATTGTTGAAAGTAAAGTTCAAGAATTGCAAGATCTATCTACGATTTATCATACAAATTTCTAAGCAAGTCTAAGGTCATGTTTTAAATCTCCTAAAGATTATGAGAATCTATATTCTTGACAATGATCCTAGAAATTATATAGGTATGTTTAGATCCCTTGGGTTATAGCCAGACATTATAGTCAATCGAAGGTGTTTCACACTCATTATCTCCAAATAGTATAGTGGAGGCGGATAGCTGAACTCTCATAGCCTGGTGGTTGCATATAAGTATTCTCATATTGTCTAGGAGATATAAACATAGCCTAGTTTAGCTATGCCGTAAAATACAAGAAGTGTAGAATGACATATAGGCTCAACACTAGGATAGTCAATTCCATCCGTCCATACATGATAAGTGTGTTTTGGTTAGAGAAATCAAATCTACAAATTTTGACCAACAGTTAGTTAAACTATATACAAATTTAGACCTAAAACTTGCATCGGTAGTGTCGGGTATCATAACCCGATGTACCCAAAGCAAAAAGCTAAGAACCTCATTCTTCTCGTTTAACAATAGACCGAATAGGCCAAACAATCACTCCTCGCTTCACCCGAGACCCAATCACCAAGCCTCGGTGAAGCCGAGATCAGCCTACTGGTTTCGACTCACCCGAGACCCAACCCTCATACCTCAGACGAGACCGAACAATCTCCGCCTCGCTCGAGGCCTGATGCCAGGGCCTCGGAGGATGCCAAGTGATTTCCGCCTCGCCCGACCCCAGGGCTCGGGCGCCTTTTCCCCTTAGTGCACTCGAGACCTCCTATGATGTCATCTCCTGCAAGACTGTAGTACGACAGGATGGGACACCAGTCAAATCTCCACGCCCATGCCCACACTGCGTAGAGCAGGATATGACAAGCATTGTGCTATCCACTCCCGTCGCTGTGCTACCTACTGTCGTCACTGTGCGTACGGCTGAGACTAGAGACAATGCTCAGATGTCAATCCAGACTCCTATGGGCTATGCCCACACATCCGCCAGACTCTAGGGCATGGACCGCGGGAGAGGGAGTCTTGGGAGTCCACGTTGGACAGTTAAGAGGGGTCGGTATGGCCACTACAGGTACGGACGTCCCATCCATAGGGCAGGTATGGCTCGACACAAGGACAAGCGCGCTCATATGACAACTACGACCAGCTACAATGCAAAGAATGGAGCACCACACCTTCTTCGTATGATGCCATACCTCATCCCAAGCCTCGGATCAAGAGCACAACACTATAACACATACATATGTATCCAATGCCTTCCCTTATAAACTATAAAAGGAGGAGGTAGGGTCACATGCAAGGACTGAACACACAGGCAACGCAACACACACACAAGACGCCCATAGAGAACAAGAGCACACTGCCACACGTGTTCATCCCCTCACTCACGACATCGAGACCTGGGACTGGTTCCCTCTCTCACTTCCAGCTTGTAACTCCTACTGCGAATACTTCGGTGCAGGATAATACAAGATCTCCACTCTCCCTGGATGTAGGGCATTCTCGGCCCGAACCAGTATAAATCGATTGTGTTCTTCCTGCATGACCATCCGGCTTCTGGGCACGCAGACACAAATTCACTAGTTAATGTTAGGATCATAGGTCCAAACACCGATAAATAGATTTGTAAAGTGTCTTTGAAATAATATCGACTTTTCTGACAACATACTGAAGGGAAATTACGAGTCAAAATCTAACTTTTGTCTAACCTTGATCAAAATATGAAGTAGGACTATGTTTGTTCTCTTGAGAGGTAGACACAAACATCATTAACATTCGATTGACCAAGGCTACGGCATCGGCCCTGTTTGGTTCGTGGCGCTAAACTTTCTTTGTTGTCACGTCGGATGGAAAAGTGCGGGAGGACAAATGAAAAACATCGTGCTGACACTTGCGCTTCCTTAGCGGGCTTAAGTGGGCCGGCCTGAACCTACCAATCCTGCGCCACCTGAATCATCAGGTACCGCCCTTTTGATGGCCACGGCACAGCCAGTTGCTCCAGCTGCAATTTTAATTGTTTTTTCTGGAGGCACTTAAACCTTAATTTCTGGCACGTACATTATGTTGTTTTTGGTCTTCCATCTCGTTCGCAATTGAAAGCAAGCGTCGGCAGCTGTCCACAAACCTGCATGCGTCTTGCCGCTAAGCGTGGATTTCGTCTGCTGCGCAGGTGAGACTGAATTAAATTTCAGCGAAACCCCTACTCCCTCCGTTCCAAATTATAAGTCATTCCAAGAATCTTAAAAAGTCAAAACACTTTCAAGTTTAACTAAAAATATAGAAAGAAATATAAAAATTTATGTCATAAAATAGATACACTGTGAAAATATAACTAACAAAGAATCTAATGATACTTCGTTGGTACCAAAAATATTATTATTTTGCTATATAAATTTGGTCAAATTTGAAAAACTTTGACTCTCCAAAATTCTTAAAATGATTTATAATTTGGGACGGAGGGAGTACTAAATAGGGCGTTGGTGTTCATACCATTTCACGTCCGATTCGTGAAATAAAGAAGATTTGCTTGCCCTTGCTAAATTTCTGCTAACTAAACTTTAGTCATAGCTAAACTTTTAAACATATTGATTAAAAAAGATAAAATAATTTAGTTTCACTGGTTATCCAAGAGTAACTAAAATAGTTTTAGTTAACTAAAATTTTTCAAAGGAACCAAACAGATCCTAAATGATGAAGTGGAAAGGATTTGCATGGTTCTTGGCCGGGCAGAGCTGACCGAAGCAGTTTCGTTTTCTTGCTTTGATCCGTACGTCCTTGTAGGTCCAGACAGAGTAAGCACCTGATCCTCCAATGAAAATCTGTACTGCTGGAGACCTTGGAGTGTACTACTAATCCTAGCTTTTTTTTTATATGGCCTTGTTTACTTTCAAAAATTTTTGCAAAATGTGAATAGTAGCCCTTTCGTTTGTATTTGACAAATATTGTCTAATTATAGACTAACTAGACTCAAAAGATTCGTCTCGTCAATTCCGACCAAACTGTGTAATTAGTTTTTATTTTCATCTATATTTAATACTCCATGCATACGTCTAAAGATTCGATGTGACGGGAAAAAGTTTTGCAAAATTTTTGGGGAACTTGTTTACTTGCAATTTTTTTTTTGAATTCTGTTATTGTAGTACTTTTGTTTTTATTTTAAAACATTGTCCAATCATAGAGTAACTAGGCTTAAAAGATTTGTCTCGTGATTTACAGACAATCTATATAATTAGTTTTTGTTTTCATCTGTATTTAATGCTCCATACATGTGCCGTAAGATTCGATGTGACAGACAATCTTGAAAAGTTTTTTATTTCCAGTGGGAACTAAACAAGGCCTATATATTTTATTTATTAGCTTATGTGCCGAATCTGTCAGTCATTCAGCAGTGTTTTTTTCTCACAACAAATCAACGAATATTACTTTCAGTCATTACTTATCAGCCAAGCGAACGTAGATACTTTATTATATCTTCATCAGACGACAGCTCTATCCATCCATCTTCTAACTGTTAGTATTATTCGTCCGTGTTAAGCTAGGCTGCGAGGCGTCGTCTATACACTTTAAACCAAACAGAGTTTAAGTGCTGGCGTATATCCAATAACCGGAACGGAGGGAGGAGAGGTGGCCATGCGCATCAAGCACTCCGAAACAAAATCCAAACTCCAACTCAGATCGTCATGCACAAGAAACGCGGAATTGAAAACGCATCAGGCCTCGACTAGCTACTTGGCATATAAGGACTACTATATATATATATATACTTCGTCCTTTCTGTCGTCACGTCTGTTCTTCTCAATCGGCACAACCGGCTTGGATTGGATGAGCTAGTCCGGGGGTCCCTACCAACTGCCTGATTGCTCACGTTTATTTATAATAAAGAAAAAAAATAAAAGGAGACTAATTCATCATGCTCGTATCGTCTCGTCTCATGACGTGTTTAGTTAGAGATGTTAAAGTTTAACGGATACCGTAATATTTATATTTCATTTGTAACTAGTATCTAATTATAGACTAATTAGTTTTAAAAAAATAAATTATTCTCTAATTATGTTTTTAGTTTCATAAATAATTTATATTTAATATTTATGCATATGTCCAAACATTCAATATCATAAAAATTAAAATTTAACGTCGTCAACCAAACAGGGCCTCAATATACTAGTACGAGTAGTTGGATAGGAAGCACAATTATTAATCGGTTGCAGGCGGTTAGCTGTTATCAGCGCCTCTGCCTCCACTTGGCTGGTGGCTATCGGTTGATCGGTTCCGACTTCTTTCTAGAAGAAAATGTGCAGACCCCCGCGACCGCGCGCGAGCCGTACCGAGGCTGGGCGGCGCCGTGCCACTTGCAGGGCAAGGGCAAGGGCAAGCCCCGTGGCTATTGGCTAATGCGATCGTCGTGCACTCGATCTCTCGCGTGTTGCGTGTGCTCGCGCCATGTGGTTTTTGAGGCTTCGAGCCCCGCTGCCTGGTCGGCTCTTGGGCTCTTGCCTCCACCGGTGCCGCACGCCACCACATGTCCGCCATGTGTTCGACCGCGATAGCGCCGGCCAATCTTGCTGTCGTCCTGATATCATATTTAGAGGTTGTTTGGTTGATAGACACAATTTACCACACTTTAACTTAGATAAGTTTGACTAAATTGTCAAGTGTTTGGTCACACTTTAACTGCCCGCAATGTGTTTTTTTTTTGCCGGTGCTGAAAAGGGTGAGAGAGTGTTTCAGCACCGGTGCTCACCATTATGAGTGCTGAGTTTATTTTTTGATGAGCCGTGATTTCTGTGTTCACTAGTGCCTAAATGGATAAAAAATAATTTTCAACCAGCCATTAGTCCTAAATAAATAAAATATTATTATTCCAGCGGCCATTGGTCCCGACCATGGGCTTGCTTGCTAGCCGTTGTCACTGCTGAATATATACGTTCAACAAGAACACATCAGCATATATCCAAAAGCAAAAGTTTAAAAATAGACAACTCTTCCTCTCCTAGTTAATTTCTTAAATCTACTCAACTCACACATTACTCCAGAAGCACCAAATCCAAACACAGATCAGTACCCAACTCCCAAACTTTCCATCAGCAGCAACACTACCCCATGAACTATCCACACACCAATTTGCATGGTCCCTACCCATAAATATCAGCAATCCCTTTGGAGGACCACCAAATTTCTAGCAATTCTCATTCCAACCACCAGTCTACCATAGAGGTTACCACGACAATGGTCCAACATCTCCAATTGGATCAATGCCCTTCTTTGGACCTAGTGGTGTGGCAGCAACTCCAGGGGTCATGAGAGTAGCCCTATTGCTTCATCTTCTTTGATGTCCAGAACCCATCCATGAGAGTCAACATCTGCTCAGTATCAAGAAGATAATGAGAGCAACACATATGATGGTGAAAAGTAAGGAGGTCGCAAGCTTTGGCGTGAAGAGAAGAACCTAAGTGCTTGGCTCAAGAATTCTAATGATCCAATCGATGACAATGGAAAGCCTCGAGATCGTTTTTGAAAGGAAATTATAGCTAAATATAACAAGACTGCTCCCAAGCAACGAAGAAGAATAGCAAATCAATGCATAAAACACTAGCACAAGAATATGTCTCTCATTAACAAGTTGTGCGGCACCAAGAAAGAGATTAGTTCATGAAGCACACACTGAGTTTGGCTGACTACAGGTTATGGCCAAGCAGCGTGGATCTCGCTAGGAGCCAAGCAGCGGGTCATGGCCAAGCACCTAGGGCTCCATCCGTCTCTCCCCGAGGTGAAGCTAGCCACTAGCAGCATGATTGATGGTGGCCCTCACGATGTGCCTTGCGGCAGCTGCCGTGGCATGGCTAGATGCGCTCCCATGGCATACTTGGTTGCGCCCCCTATGGCGTGCCTAGAGGGGGCACGAGCCCCTGTGCCGTGGCTGGAGGTGCCCCTGCCGCTTGGCTGACTGCAAGTCTAACCAAGCAGCAGGGATCTTGCTAGGAGCCAAGAAGCGGGTCATGGCCAAGCACTTGGGGCTCCATCCCGTTACACCCCCTCAGTGTAGCTGACCATCAGTGGCGCGACTGATGCCTAGAGGGGGCGGAGCCCCTGTGCCGTGGTTGGAGGTACCCCTGACATGCGGCTAAGATGCCCGTGAACCTTTGCCAACAAGTGGCAACAGATCTACGAAGAAGAAGTGCTCTAGATTCATGATTTCTAGGAGGGCCTTGATTTCAATTCGCGTGGTTTGTGTGGGCTGATTTAGTGGGGACAGAGAGATCGATTTGCGTGGTTTGTGCGGCCTGATTTAGCGGGGACGGAGAGATCAATTTGGACGGATTGGGCAGAGACGGAACAAGAAATATCACTCGTGCCTGAAACGAACGAGGAGGAAGGGGAAGGGGTCTTTGGTGGGGTTCCACACATAGGACAGCCTCGGTGCCGATGTTGTAGGAAAAGCTAGAGTTGTGGCAATAGTACAACTCGCAGACTAAAATTTTTTTGAGCACTGCTCACACTGTGGCCAGTCTTAGAGGGCTAGCTAAAATGAGCCAACAAAAGAAACTGAGCGCAACTTGACTCGTTAGGCTCATCATGGTAACTGTTTATGTTAATTATTCATTGGCTTACTAATGCTCGCATTTTCTTATATGCATCCTAGGATCTAAGGCGCTATTTTTTCAGTGTTGTGAGCAACATGCATATTGTTGATAGTAAAACATCTAGGATAACTTTGTAAATCTTGAGTACCGACTTGGTCTTTTCAAAATATTTATAAAGATGATTTTTTATCTGTTTGTCTTTTATATAATTTTATTATCTCCTCGAGTGACTTTGAAATATTGTTATGGTCGGAGCCGATTCAGGCATTTGATAAAAGCAGAGTCGAATCAACTGTAATTATATACCGGGTGCTGTGGACTAGTGGTTACTTCTAGTAGGTCTATCTCTATGGTGCTCGGAGCCGGTGACTCAGGATGTTGGACATCACCATGGCCGCGATCGCAAGAGGTGGAATGCAAGTGGGAAACAAGATGTCATCATTCTAGTCGAGATGAGGAAACATGAACCCGTCTTATATGAGAGGGGGGTGTTAACGGTAGATAAGTACTCTTTTTAATCGTAAACATAGCATGAGAAAGAACTAAAATCATAATAACATCTAGACATAAGGGTTATCACTAACAGAATTCCACAAGTTTTGGTGATTGTCTATTTCTGCAGGGGTTATTAGAATAAGAACAAAAGGAGATCCACATGTCAGATTTACATAGAGAGAATACCGCGAACTTCAACTCAGAAATACTCTAGAAGACTCAGGAAGCCATGCCCTGCAAGCTGGGACCCACCTGCCATAGGGCAGGGGCGGGCACCTAGGGGGGCAGGGGCGACCGCCCAGTACTCTCAGCCAATGAGGGTGAACCTCGCGGATTTTGCCTCCACCGCTTTTGAGGAGTAATCTTGACCGTATGTTTAAGTCGGTTTGATCCAAGGGCCGTGGTGCTTCCTAGGGGGCTATAAATATAACCCTAACCTCCCGTGGAGGAGGAATTCATTATTATTCTTTGAGGAATTCAGATAGAGAATTCAGAGAAGCCTAGAGCCACCATCTCAATTAGATCTCTATAGTTTTATAGCATAGCTACATAGGAATATATCTAGAAGGAGTTAAGCCTAGCTTGGAGTCCGGATCTATCTTCATTCTTGGTAATTTCTTATTCTTATTTGTGATATTCATATTAGTTCTTGCTACTATGAATATGACTTTGATCTATTTAAATTATATCAAAATTGACTTTATTCTATTTGCTTATGTTCTCAATTATATTGTTATTAGTCTACTTTGATTATATGCTTAGCAAAGTTAGATTAGAACTATGTTTATGCATATGATCGTATAGCGCTTACTCATTAGGCCGACGAGTAAGGGGTACATATTGTGTAGGCGAGGTGCCTAGACCATATTTATCTGCGATTACCCCTTATAGTCCGGATCGCGAGGTAGATCGCGGAAGTGACAGTCCCGTTGAGTCTTTTGTAGTCCTCATCACGATTATAAGGCTTATAGAGCACCATTATTACAGGGAAGTGATTGCTATGTTCATGATCTTTCTTAGTAATATCACTATGCATAGATATAACATTTTCTTACGATGATGCTAGGTGTAATTGCACTAATCAATGTATGCTTTGACAGTATAGTTAGAATACTTAGGATTTATTCTGGTAGATCATCCTAGTCCATGCTAGTGTTATAGACTTAGAGTAATCTATTGAGATGATTATTATATTTATATGTGGCTATATGCTCTCATTTATCTTATGTCACTTATTATTTCATATTCATATTATTATTATTTATCTTATGTGACACTTACACTGCATGAGAGATAGATAAAGACATGGTTAAGATCTCCATGACTACATGTAGTGCTCATTGCTCATTATCCATTGCAAGTCCCTTTCCAGTGGTAAAAATATAAATAATGATACCTGGATTACTCCTGGTTAAAATGCTACATCAATATTATTTATGCGCTTGCGGATCCTTTATTTATTATTCATTTCCTAGAAAAGCATATAGATTTAATACCAGCACTTCTACATCATGATAGGATGACAACCTAGCTTAAGTGATGTAAAGTAATTTTGACGTCGTTGCTAGGGATAGGTTTAAAAGTCTATTTATAGTAATTGCGTTGTTGGATGGTCTCCATAATGTGCTTGTTGTGCTTGTCTAGCTCGTCACTAACCAGAGTCGTAGTCCATCACCTTGGTCGGTGGGCGCTTCCCCCATGCCACCTTGGCTAGAGCTTGGCCCGACACACCAAGCATCCTTTGCCGCCTCCTCTTCTCCATCGCCCTCACCCTCGCCTTCATTGCCCCCGTCACTAACGAAGCCACTGGCCTCTTGCCGCCTCACATGGGGTTCTACCAGAACCCGGTAGAACCCCATAGATGTAAGGCCTTGCATTTGGGGCCTTTGCACAATGTTTCTCATACTTATAGTAATGTAGGACGCTATTGAACTGAGATTTACATTCCTTCTGCCTCTCGAGGTCATCGGCCCTATAAGCGCCAACAACCTGAGTTTGTTGCATGGCCTCATAATATAAATAAACATTATAAACTATAAAGTTATACCAATAAAAAATTTTAATGTGAAAAGTTAAGGGGCATATATCCCTGCTAGCCCCCTTAGCTTCTCCACTAGATCTATGCCCTAAGTAGGCTACGTTTTGAATTTTGCCTTTTTTGACACACATGAGCTTTCACACTTCATTTTTCATGTAAAGTGTGGCCGATTGTATGGGCCCGATTTACTTATTAGATTCGGTGGACAACTATGTATATGGGCATAGACTGTCAAAAACCAATGAACCCTTATAGTTAGGGATGAAAAAACTGATAAAAGTTGACAAAATAATCTCTCTTCTATTGACATAAGTCAATTTCAAAATATGTAGAATGAAGAATGAAATCTGGATATGCGAGCATAGGTAGAGAAATAGAGAAATATAGGTGGAGAGTCAGAAATTTTAAGTTAGAATCACATGATCTAATGTTCACAGAACAATACACACATATGAAGTGATCGATCAAATATTCACTTGCATGTCTAATGCTTTAACATGTTAACATGCATAACAGTGATTAGTAGGTGTATTAACATAGTACAAGAGCGTGTAATTGTTGGGTCTACCCCTCACATAGTTTGAAAATGGTAAACATGGGTATCTCAGATAACAACAGGATCGATCCCACAAAAAAGACATGCAGGAATACCCATCTCCCCATTTCTCGTATTTTTCCGTAAATACGAAAACGAGCAGGACAACGAACCAAGATAGGACATGATTTTTTTTTTCTTTTGGTTTCATTTTTATCCCTACTTGCAGCTAGCATGACCAATAATTTCGCCTGCTATTGGCCAGAGGGGTTTTAACGGATCCAATACGGTTTGGATACCCACGGATACAAACATGGATAGCTTCAGTAAACCTCAGATTTGGTTGCGGATATACATTAAATTTAAATGTTCGGATAAGATAGGAGTTGTTCTCTTTTTTTTTAAAAAAAAAAAAGTTGCTACGATTACGAGTCAAAGACCTTCCCATGACCACGACGAGTCCAACCAGGAGGAAAATCAGAAACCTGTTCCGGTTCATCCGCCGGGACATGAATTCAAGCCTCGTCGTCACCAGGATCGTGTGTTCTCTGCTTCCCAAACAAATCCGGAGCCCCAGGCTTGCACCCTCGAGCTCCCCGACACCGCCCGTACACGAGCCAAAAACCGAAGCTTCGTCGCGTACGTGGCGCGCGGCCTTTTTAAGGCAGGCAGGCAGGCAGTTGCTGCAGCTCCGCGCGCGCGCGCGGGACAGACAAACAGGACAGGTCAAACCAAACTCGCGCGAGTGGCGACGCCCCCACGTCCCCCTCAACCGTCCGTCGGCCTCAACGCGGCGAAGCAAGACACAGATGAGCTGCTAGCTAAGCTGCCCGAACCCCCTACGCATCCGCTTCCCTTGTGTCTTGAAAGACTCCGGCGCGCCGGCGCAGCCCCGCCGACCGCCTGATCACAACTCGATCGCCCCACTTGGTCTGGTTAGCGCGCGCGCGCGCGATCACCAGCGCATAATTAATTCAGCGCTGGCCGGCCGGCCATGGAGAAGAAGCTGCTGCTGCCGCTGGCGGTGGCGCACAAGCACGCGCACGCGCACGGAGGCGGTGGCGGCGGGGAGCGGATGTGGGCGCGGCCGTGGCGGTGGGCCAAGACCGCCTTCTTCCTCGCGGCCATGCTCGCGTCGCTCCTGCTCGTCTGCGCGCCGCCGCTGCTCGTCGTGCTCCTCGACCTCACGCTCCCGCCGGCGCTCCTGTCCGCGACCCTCCGCGCTGGCGCCGCCGGCAGCGGCTCGTTCGCGCCGGCGGTCGTGGCCCAGGCGCGGGCGTTCGACTTCCGCTCCTCGCTCGTCGACCTGCCCGCCGTCTCCGCGGCGCGCGCGCTGCTCATCCTCTGTTAGTATCTTACGTACTATCCGTCCACTCCAGATCGGCTTCCGAGATTCGAATTTCTCCTCCCTGAGCAGAGCTCAAGCTGAACTTGACGGCTTCTTCTCGTGTGTCATGGCAGGCGCGTACGTGGTGTGCGGCGGGGGCGGCGCGTACCTAGGCGTGGTGGTGGCGTGCGCGGCGGGGTCCGTGTCCTACGTGCTCGCCAAGGCCGCGGCCGTGCTGCCGCGCCGCGCCGCCGCGCTGCAGGCGGGTGCGGGCGGTGACGCTCGCGCCGCCGCCGGACCGGAGGCCATGCTCCTGCTCTCCCTGGCGCTCGCCGCCGCGCACCTCGCCGCCGCGTACCGGACCAGCTGCCGCGAGCGCCGGCGAATGCTCGTGTACAGGATCGACGTCGAAGGCGCCGTAAGTGTACCGTCGCAAATCTTAACCAATTCTCTCCATCCCCGTTACCTTCCGTCTGATCCGAACTGCACGCGCTTCTCTGCTCATGAAATCTTCACGTCTGAGCAACGCAAATACCATGCGAATAACTTTCTTTTGTTTTTACTTGAGATAGAAAAAAAAAAACTTTCTTCGCGCGTAGTAGTACTTAGTTGCCTAGTTGCAGTGCAGACATGACCTTGAGCATAGTGGGTGGCATGATTATTCTCAAGAATAATCCAGGCATTTTGTTGGGTACATCGACACCCAGTCGACTCTGCTTTCGGTGACGGATTCTCGGTGCATAGACATTAACGCGTTCCATAGTCTAGGCACAAAGGTTAAGACAGCCTAGTGGCATCTTGCCAGATTAGATATCTACTGCATCTGCAACCACCTTATCAATAAACTATATAATTACTATTGCTTTATTAGTCTATAATTGGTCATCCAGATTTAAAGGAACAAATATAGGATTTGTTATTTTCTGCTGATGGGAAAAGTTATGAGCCTTTTGTTGTACTCAACAACTAATGAACTTTGTATTGTATATGCAGGTGAGGTTAAAAGGAGGCCATCAAACACCCAAAGGGCTGAAGCAGTGTAGCGTCTGACACCCTGTTCTTCCCATCACCCTCACCACCATTTGCATCCGCCACATCACCATACACACGTACGTAGGAAGATTAATTTTCCTTTATTAGGAAAAAAAATTTTGGTTGGGTTGGTCTTCGTTATGTGTACACTAAGATACGTTGTTACTCGTGTAACTCCTGTCACTGCCGCAAAGTGAACATACTACTGTAAATACGAAACGATCATATGCTTTGTTGTTATACAATACACCCGGCCTCCTGCGATGCAGATTTCTGACGCAGGACGAGCCGCGTTACAGGCCCGGTTTCTTCGTGCTATATCTTCTGTTTGTGTCCATACATACAATGCAATTGCAGTTGCAGTTTTATATTTCCTTCTGGAAAGAAAACCAGACTTGTACGTGTATCTGAAGATACTACTAGTCAGTAGCTGGACATAGAACCATATGCTGGACTGTGAAGGAAATTTCCATGCTGTACCAACCGGTTCAGAGAAACTTCGTTTTCAGTTTTGCACTGAAGAATTTTCGCTTTCCAAAAGGAGACACGGCTCGGGTCAATGGCGTTCTACCGCCTGCCTCCTAACGTTTCAGAATTCAGACCAAGCTACTTGAGGACAAAATTTGGAGGAGACATCAGAATTCTGAAACCAGGAACCTTCGGGTAGTTCTTGTTGACGCCAGAGAAGTCGTGTTTTTCATCAGGCTCGCGGTCTGCGTTTAGCAAGTTGCTGAAAACGAATACGTACAGAGACGGCAGCAGTAAGCCATGTGGCCGAAGATCTGTGTAAAATCTGCAGGCGTGGGAGCAAAAGAGTACGCTTCCGTTTCCAGAAGCCGAAAAAACTGGCGTCAGTTGACGTGAACAGAGTCCTGTTACTGAGAAACCAGCGCACACCCAGCTCGTGTCGTGCTGCCTACAACTACAAGGGCTGCGAAGATAATGGAGCGCTCGTTTCGGCCAAAGCACAGGTGATCAAAGGATGTGCTCTGAATGTGGGGTGACAGCAAGTCAGCAACGGTACGCAGCCGGCCCTAACGGCCGAACTAGATGTAAGTTAATGCTAAAACACGTACGCAGATCTCGTCGTGGAGCATCGAGTGCATGTTTGGCACGGGGCCATAAATTGACGAATGTTTGGGCCACGGAATTGTGCCAAATCTGTAGTACACTTGTGAAACTAAAAAAGCTCGAAGATAAAAAAAAAGGCTTTACAGTAGACAAGACCCAAACTGACCCGTCACGAAGAATTTGGAGGCATGGAATTTGTAACGCCGAAGCTCCCGTTTGGCGATTTCCACTCTGGCCTGGTTCAGTTGAGGAAAATTTTTAGTTTTGGCTATTGTAGCACTTTCGTTTGTTTGTGACAAATATTGTCCAATCATGGACTAACTAGACTCAAAAGATTCAGCTCGCGAATTACAGGTAAACTGTGTAATCAGTATTTGTTTTTGTCTATATTTAATA
>Ga0182004_10001853_pt1 | contig 15984 bp, 16 predicted proteins | sample Sormic07211540_1_FD_120479 | JGI IMG/M metagenome (GOLD analysis project Ga0182004, IMG submission 120479) | Endophyte microbial communities from Sorghum bicolor roots, Mead, Nebraska, USA - 072115-40_1 MetaG | ecosystem: Host-associated > Plants > Roots > Unclassified | place: USA: Nebraska...
AGCAACTCCGCGTGCAGCGCAATGCTGATCGTGCTCGGCGGCGCGCGGATGAGGAACGACAACTTGCGCCACACAACCTCAGTGATGCTTTCGACATGGTCGGAGATCAGCCAGTCTACAAGATGCCAAGCGCCAACGTGGCTATTGCCATGGCAAACCTGGACCGACTCCCCGATACCCTAGAGTGCCAGGGCGTCCGATCCAGCATACGAGCACATCTGATCGCCGCGATGGGACAGACAGCCACCTTGCTCAAAAGGGTCCAAGCTGTCTCCTACACGGAGGTTTCTTCTGACTAGACTCATCGCAGCCGGACTTCACCACGTCCCAGCGGGCGCCATCATAGCCGCTCCCCCAACGGTCGTAGGAAGGTCGCTGAACGTGACAATCGTGGTCAGGACACGTGCGGTTACCGTGAGCAGAGGCGTGGGCGTGGTCAGGAAGTAAACCAGGACAGGGATCTGCGCTACACATCCCTCCCAAGGACGCCCGCGACCGCATCAATAGGCGTGCTACGGAAAGAGCGTTACACAAAAACCTGCGACGCATTGAGTACGATGCAGCACACGCCCCCCCGGCCTAAGACAGTTCTCTTCACACCTTCGCCAAGTCGTATGGCCCCGCAACTTTAAGCTCGAGAAGCTCAAGAAATATGACGGCAAGGAAAACCCTAAAAACTGGATCACTCTCTACGAGATCGCAGTCTGGTCAGCAGCAGGAGACGAGCACGTCATGGCAAATTACTTCCCAGTCGTCCTTGACCAAGCTGGCCATCAATGGCTCCTCGGCCTGCCTGAGGACTCCTTTGACTCCTGGGAAGAGCTCCGCCAGGCGTTTATTGACAATTTCATCGCTACCTGTGAACAACCCGGGAACAAATATGATCACGAGAGAATAAGGGACAGGAAGAATGAGCCCTTGCGCGATTACATCCGACGGTTCTTGGATATGCGCCTTAAGATTCCAAAAATTTCTCACGACGAGGCCATATTAGCCTTCATCAAAGGTCTACGCTTCCACGAAGCATTAAGGAATAAGCTACTGCGCAAACAGCCGACCACGGTCACTAAGCTCCTCGCCACGGCAAAAAACTACACCGATGCCGACGACGCAGGAAAACTCATTCGAGAAGATGCGAGAGGCGCCGACCAGCCTCCCCGACGAGACGACAACCGTGGACGCTTCGACAACCGGAACCCTCGCCGCAGTGACAACTGCGACCACAAAGAAGGTTGGGACAGGCGACGTGACAATCGCGACGATTTTAGGGGCAAGCGACCTCGTGACCACGACCACGAGGTGAACACAGTCAAGCGCCCCAATGGGCGGCGAGACTACTAGGAAGACTACAACAAGACGCTGAAAGGACCATGCCAACTCCATCCCAAGTCTAATCACATGATGGATTAATGTCATGTCCTCAAAAGCATCTATACGCAGCGGGCTGCTCAAGGGGATTCCGCCAAGAAAAATGGAAAACAGGACAGACACGGTCACGAAGACGATGACGACGACCAGGATAGGGACCCACAACACCAGTATATCAGTCCCACCGACGTGGTGCACTCCATCATCGGAGGCAAAGTTTCCATCGAGTCTAAACGAGAGAGAAAGCTCCTGAAGAGAGCCTGCCTCAATGTGGACAGCGCAGATGGCCTGGTCGCTGACCCGAAATTTCCTCCCTAGTCGCACACGGAGATCTCCTTCAACAGGAAGGACCAATGGGCCGCCATCCCAGAACCAGGACGTTTTCCTCTGATCCTGGACCCTTGCATCAACAGCGTCAGATTCGAGCGCGTGCTCGTCGACGGGGGCAGCTCCATTGACATCTTTTCCGCAACAGCTTGCCTGCCCTCAGGCTAACACCGGCGCAACTAAAGCTGTATGATGCTCAGTTCTGGGGCGTCCTACCAGGCCAAAGTTCAGTACCCCTCGGTTAGATCACGCTGCCTGTCCAGTTTGGAACGCCGGACCACTTCCACACAGAGTTCGTCAACTTCGTGGTCGCCGACTTCGACGGCACCTATCACGCAATCCTAGGCCGACCATCGCTGACAAAGTTCATGGCAGTTGCACACTACTCATACCTGGTCCTCAAGATGCCAACAGAGAAGGGCGTCCTAACCGTTAGAGGCAATGTCTACACTGCATACACTTGTGAGGAGGAAAGATTCAAGATCACTGAGGCAATCGATCTCTCGATCCGCATGGCAGAAACCGTAGCCCAAGCTACGCAGGTTCCACCCGACCAGCTTCGATTACCCGAACAGGAGACTCCGAGGAAAAACTCAAAATCCAAAGAGCACAGGGAGGTACAGCTGGTTGACGGCAGCCCCGAGAAGACGGCTCTCATCAGGGCCAACCTGGACCCTAAATAGGAAGACGCGCTCATCAGGTTTCTAAGGGACAACGTAAGCGTTTTCGCATGGAAACCCGCAGACATGCCCGGCGTCCCACGAAACCTGATTGAGCACTCCTTAAATATCTCGAAGACCACAAGACCTATCAAGCAGAAACTACGATGGTTCGCTCGCGACAAAAAGGAGGCTATTAGGACAAAAATAACGCGGCTTCTAGCAGCCGGATTCATTAAAGAAGTGTATCATCCCGATTGGCTCGCCAATCCGGTTCTTGTAAGAAAAAAGAATAATGAATGGAGAATGTGCGTTGATTACACTGATCTCAACAAACACTGTCCTAAAGATCCTTTCGGTCTCCCCCGTATCGATGAGGTGGTCGACTCAACAGCCGGATGCGAACTCCTCTCTTTTCTAGACTACTACTCTGGTTACCACCAGATTTCACTAAAGGAAGACGACCAGATCAAAACATCCTTTATTACTCCTTTCGGTGCATATTGCTACACCACCATGTCCTTTGGACTCAAAAATGCTGGAGCCACTTATCAATGAGCCATTCAGCAATGCCTCCACGACGAGATTCGTGACGACCTCGTTGAGGCTTACGTAGATGACGTTGTCATCAAAACAAGGGACACGAGCACTCTGATTGACAACCTAGACCGAACTTTTAAGGCACCGAATAAATACAAGTGGTAGCTTAAACCCAAAAAGTGTATCTTTGGGGTCCCCTCTGGACTGCTACTCGGCGACGTCGTCAGCCACGATGGCATACGGCCGAATCCTTCAAAGGTTAAGGCAGTACTCGATATGCGACCACCCAAGAATGTCAAGGATATTCAAAAGCTCACCGGATGTATGGCCACTCTTAGCCGGTTCATCTCTAGACTGGGAGAAAAAGGCCTTCCCTTCTTCAAACTTCTAAAGGCGTCGGAAAAATTCTCCTGGACAGAGGAAGCTAACGCTGCGTTCACCTAGCTCAAAACTTTCCTCACCTCACCACCCGTCCTCACAGCACCTCAACCTAACGAGGATCTGCTCCTTTACATAGCAGCAACCGATCGGGTTGTCTCCACGGCAATGGTGGTCGAGCGGGACGAGCCAGGCCACGTCTACAAAGTCCAGAGGCCTGTTTACTTCATAAGTGAAGTCTTAAATGAATCCAAGAACAGGTATCCTCAGATACAAAAGTTAATCTACACCATCCTGATAACCTCAAGGAAGCTGAAGCATTACTTCGACGGTCATCGGGTCTTAGTAACCACCAGCTTCCCTCTGGGGGACATTTTGCGCAACAAGGACGCCAACGGCAGAATTGTGAAATGGGTAATGGAATTATGCCCATTCTCCCTGGATTCCTAGAGTCGCACTACCGTCAAGTCCCAGGCCCTGATCGACTTCATCGCGGAATGGACGGACCTCAACGAGCCCTCCCCTCCGGATACCTCCGACCACTAGTCAATGTTCTTCGACGGGTCCCTAAACATCAATGGCGCTGGCGCCGGGATACTTTTTGTATCACCAAACAAGGACAAACTCCGCTATGTCCTTAGGTTTCTCTTCCCGGCATCTAACAATGTCGCCGAATACGAAGCATGCTTGCATGGCATCTGACTGGTTGTCGAACTGTGAGTCAAGCGTCTTTACGTCTACGGTGACTCCGCCCTGGTCATCAACCAGTTAAATAAGGAATGGGACACAACTCATGAGAAGATGGACCTCTACTGCAAAGAAATTCGGAAATGGGAATCCAATTTCTACGGCATCGAATACACCCACGTGGTCCGGGACAGGAATCAGGTAGCAGATGCGTTGTCGAAGATAGGATCATCCCGGGCCCAGATCCCGCAAGGTGTTTTCGTCCAAGATATTCACACCCCAAGTGTCGGTACAGACCTGGTCGGAAAGTCACCCAACGAGGCAATGCTCATAGACGATACTACTCCGACAACCAGCAGCCATGACTGGCGGACTCCTTTCATCAAGTACCTATCGGACGGTTTGGGATTCCACGATAAAACGGAGAACGAACGCCTTATGTGACGATCTAAAAATTATATGTTAGTCGATGGCAAACTTATGCGTAAGAACGCAAGCTCAGAGGTACTGCTGAAATGCATATCCCAAGATGATGGCATCAAGCTACTAGATGACATACATGCCGGGTCCTATGGCAACCACGCCGCCTCCAGAACACTGGTCGGGAAGGATTTCCGAGCAGGCTTTTACTGGCCAACTGCAGTCGCGACGTCGAAAAACTGGTCCGACATTGTGAGGGATGCCAGTTCTTCGCCAAGCGGACCCACGTACCTGCTCATGAGATCCAGACGATTCCGTCATCTTGGCCGTTCGCCTGTTGGGGCCTCGACATGATCGGGCCATTCAAGCCGGCCCCCGACAACTTCAAATTCGTATTCATGCTAATCAGACAAATTCTCAAAATGGATCGAGTACATGCCACTGGTCAAAGCAACTTCCGAGAAGGCTGTGGAGTTCCTCAATCAAATCATACACAGATTCGAAGTTCCTAACAGCATCATTACTGACCTAGGCACCCAGTTCACCGGCACTACATTCTAGGACTTCTGTGATGACAGAGGCATAGTCATAAAATACGTGTCGGTAGCCCACCCACGGGCCAACGGTCAAGTGGAGTGAGCAAACGGAATGATCATTGATGCTTTGAAGAAAAGGTTGTATACTGAAAACGACAGAGCACCAGGACGATGGTTGAAAGAGTTACCGGCTGTGGTCTAGGGTCTCCAAACACAGGCTAGTCGCAACACGAGTGTATCACCCTACTTCATGGTTTACGGCACCGAAGCAGTGCTCCCTTCTGATGTGACCTTTGGATCTCCAAGAGTCAAAAATTTCGACCAGTCTTCGGCCGACCTCGCTAGAGAACTCGAAATCAACTACACAGAATAAAAGTTCCTAATCTCGTGCCTTCAAACAGTGAAGTATCTCGAGGCCACTAGGCGGTACCACAACAGGAACGTTAAAGACCGCTCCTTCGTGGTCGGTGATTTGGTACTCAAGTGGAAAACAAGCCAGGAAGGAATGCATAAGTTATCTACACCTTGGGAAGGACCCTTTGTGGTCGCCGAAGTCACACGCCCTACATCTTACAGACTGGCGTACCCAGACGGAACACGCTTGCCCAACTCCTGGCACATAGACAAACTGCACCGTTTCTTTCCATAAGTTCCAGTACATTTCATTTGTAAATCTTTTATGATGAATAATAATAAAATTTGTCTTTCTTGCTATATACTTTTTCATACGCAGAATATTCGACAAGTGCTACAATTACTTTCAAGGACAAAGGTCCTCAAAGGCCGTCAACATGACTCAGTAACGCATCACTCAAACAGTATTACAGTGCTCAAAACCATGGTTATGATAAATCAAGCTTTATTACAAATTTTATACACAAAGTTTACAGTAAACACCCCTCTGGGCGGTATCTAGTCTACTCCTACAGACTATTCTATAGGCCTACTGCTCGGGCTGATCACACGCACGGCTCTGCTGCCTAGTCAAAGGGGTCGGGGCCATCGGCGTCTAGCTGGTCGAGACCGCAGGCGTCGACTGCTCATCTCCTGCAATGGACGCTCCCGACAACTCCCTGGCCGACCTGTCTGAACCAGGTTGGTTGAGAGGAGTTGACATCCCACAAAGGTTTATGTCACCGATCACTGTCGACGACAGGTCCAGCAGGCCGACACGAAGGTCATCGGCCTCCTACGGACCAACCTCCTTGGGATACCCCCTCTCCAGCCGGGACAAGTCGACTAGGGGGTAGTGAGCACGTACCATGCTGAGGACGTGCGCTCCAGCGAATTTTCCGGTGTCCTTGACGAACTGCTGCAGCCAACCCCACGCTTGCTGCGCCTTTTCGACCGGGGTCAGCCTTGGCCCGCGGGGCTGGTCTTCGGGGAGCTCAGGGCTGATCAAGTCAAGCACTGGGGCTACTCCTTTCCAGATCTTGATACAATTGGTCTTCCAGGAGTCCCGGTCCTTGATCAGCTCGTCGAGGTGCTTCTTGGTGTTGACTTTAAGCATTATGATAAAATTTCCAAAGCAAACCAAGCCAGGAGTCAGTACAAACACGACAAGAGGAACATTGCGTAGTCAACAAAGGGCGAAATGGCTCTTACGAGCCAATTCTCAACTCTTATTCTTTAGCTCCTCGCCAGCTTGACGCCCGGCCTCCAGTGCGCCGGTACGCTCCTGGTCGAGTCACTCCCTTTCTTCTCGGAGGCGCAAAATCTCCTCCTCCAGATCTGCAGAAATAGTCGCTGGTCAGCAAAACCAATCACGCAGTTAGCCTACAGCTGCTCGGAACGCATGACTTGCCTTTCTTCTCCCGATCCTTGTTGGCTAGTCGCCGATTAAGATCGAGTAGGCGCTCTTCCTAAGCTGCCTGCTCGGCTGCCTTCTCCTCGGCCTCCGACCGAAGGCGGTCCACCTCCGCGGTCAGGGCCTTATTCTCGGCCATGAACCCTTCAATTTGGTCGAAGCACCTCTTTCGGTACTTCGCCGTTTTCATTGCGCCCTACAGGAATTACATGTATTGAGAAGCAAACAACAGTACATACACGTTTCAGGAAGAACACAAGAACACTTACCTTGACTTCTTCGACGAGCCGCTTGGCAGCGCGCTCTACTCTGGCCGCCTCCTCGGTCTCGGCGAGCTCTTCATGATCGATGAAGTGGTCCCCATGTTGGCGCCACACAAAAACGTGTTGGCGACCATCCTGGGGGCGTCCCTGGATCTCCTCCACCTCATCGTCAGAGGTCGCCTGGGGCTCTTCACCCTCCACGCTACCCCCAGCCGTGGTAACAGGTATTATAGGACCCTTACCCCGACCAGGGGAGCCCTTTGGCGAAGAAGCCTCCTCCCGGGGTGGAGTTGGGGCCCTTCGTTCTTCAGCGGGCAGGGGAGTCGGGGCTCTGTCTCCCTCCTCCGTGCCACTGCTCGGGGGAGCCGTCTTTGCAGCCTCATCATCCCTTGCAGGGGTGCTCACTCCGGTCCTCGCCTGAGCCTCGCCCTCCTCGACAGTCTCCGCCGCAGTCACTACCGTGGGCTGCTCCTCGGTTTGTTCTTGGGTGGTCTGCTGGGTGGTGTCTTCGACGACAACCGCCGGCTCGGCCGTTTTTTGGCCGGTGACGTTGCCCGGGTCAACATCTGACGCCGCACTACAAAAGAAGGTATCATGCTGACTTCACAACTTGCAAAAAAAAGGAGGGGGAAGGATGCGCAGAAGACAAGCTGTGAAACTCACAGGTCGGAGCTCCTGTGCGTCGCTGCGAAGAACCTCCTCCTGGTCCTACCGGTCGCCGCTGCCGCTTCTGCCCCCCCCAAGTCGCGTTGGCTCGGCGTGTAGGGCAGGAGGATTGCTGGTCATCGGGCCAGAAGTGATCGGCGCGACGTCAGGCCGACTACGCGGTCTCCGGACCAAAGATGGTGCAGCCTCCTCATCATCGTCGTCGTCGGTAATCCTCACGAGCCGGTGACGCTTTGGAGCCTGGCTGGTCTCCGCCGGCAACGCCTCCGTAGGGGATGGCTCTACGGCCATTGGCCTCTTCCCCGCTACCCAATCTTCAGTGGTCGGCGTGGGGCGATTTTGTTCCTCCTCACTGCTGGTGTATTGAGGACACCGAGCAGCATCCTCCTCCGGCGGGTCCATCCCTGCGGGATTCTCCATCCCAGGTGCCAGTGACACATACACCGCGCACCGGTCCACGTCTCCTATCTACAATAAAGTATACGACAAGTCATCAATAAAGAGACTACAGTGTTCGCGTAACAATACCAATCAAAAAAGGAACTTGTTTACCTTAGGAGCTAGTCGTCCCAGCTTGAAGGCGTGCATCCGGTCACCACTCTGAACGAAGTTATCCTCAGACAAATTGAACAATTCGTTCATCAGCTGCTGGACCTCTGCCTTCTCCAGACCATCCGGACACATTCTGGTCGGGTCTTGGCTCCCCGTGTACTCATACGCCGAGTGTATCCTCCTCTGGCAAGGCATCACCCAACGCACAAAGAAGTTCCCGACCACTCCTGACCCGTCTAAACGGGACCAGTCGATCAGGCTCATCAGATCTGCTACTTGCCCAGTGAAATCCGGACGGTCTGTCCAGCTTACCCTCTTCTTGGGGATGTAGCCCACGTCGCAGAACGTGGTACTACCCGGCTCTTCCCTGATGTAGAACCACTTCTTGTACCATTCGGTGAGAGAAGTGTTCCATGGGCAGTTGAGGTACCGGTTCTTCATTCCATCGCGCAGATTGAGGTATACTCCACCTGCAATCTTGGAGCCTCCAACTGCTCCTTTCTTCGTCAAGCAAAAAAGAAAGTGGAAGAGATCGAAGTGCGGCTCTATTCCAACATAGGCCTCGCACAGATGGATAAATGTGGAGATAAGAAGAATAGAGTTCAGGTGCAGATTGCAAATCCCGATCTCATAGTAGAGAAGAAGACCTTAGAGAAAAGGATGAACGGGAATCCCAACACCCCTCTTAAAGAAATCCTCGAAGACAACAATCTCACCGGCGCGGGGGTCGCGGTAGCTCTCTCCCTCCGGCGCCCTCCATCCTCTAAGTTCCTGATTGTGCAGAAGCCCCTTTTCGACAAGGTCATTGAGGGATCTTGTGTTGCTTCGGGACTTTTTCCATTCCTTGGCCATCATCTCGGCTCTCTTCTTGGAATCGCTCTTCACCATTTCGGCTCTTGGAGACTCTCAAGCTTGGCTTTGAGGTTTGAAGGTGAAGGGAAAGATGGTGGCTTAAGCAATAGTATGCGATTGCCGGGTGAAAAACAAGGATACGACCCTGAGCTTTTATAACAACAGCCTCACCTCTACCACTTCTTGTATTCTCGGGAAGTGGGCGGATCTAGCGGCGGCCACGGCGTTTCGGTTCTCAATAATTACCGCAGGTTAATATGGTGGCTTCTGAATAATTAATGGTTTCCTTTTCTTGGACCGCGCAAAGAGCGGCTGCACAGTTACTAGGCGCACCTTTTTACGCAACTGCCTGACAATACGTCAGGATGCCTCGTCACATCACGCATTAATGCTGTGATATGCTTTTTCCAAAAGACAAGTGGGTCTGGTGGAGGCCCGTGCATGACATGCTTGAGGACTGTATTGACCACCGAGCGATTATATGCTCAGGAACTGGTCGACCAACTCGCCCATTTGGAATTCTGGGGACTGTACCGACCACCGAGCGTTATATGCTCGGGGACTGGTCGACCAGCTCGCCCATTTGGAATTCTAGGGACTGTACCGACCACCGAGCGTTATATGCTCGGGGACTGGTCGACCAGCTCGCCCATTTGGAATTCTGGTGACTGTACCGACCACCGAGCGTTATATGCTCGGGGACTGGTCGACTAGCTCGCCCATTTGGAATTCTAGGGACTGTACCGACCACCGAGCGTTATATGCTCGGGGACTGGTCGACCAGCCCGCCCATTTGAAATTCTGAGAACTGTATCGACCACCGAGCGTTATATACTCGGGGACTCGTGGACTAGTCTGCTCCATCGCAGACGAGTGTGATATGCTCGGGGACTGGTAACTTCAATTGCATACATTCCAGCTCGGTAATTTTAATTTTTTTAGACCTTGCTATAAGGCTCATACTTCGCCTTCCAGCAAGCTCGAGGACTACATCGATACGATGCATCTAGTGATGCATTTTAGTATCAGATTTTCTATGTAGTTTTTTCTCTTTAGACCCTGGCACCACGTGCCTATGTCACCTACTACCAGGCTCGGGGACTAAGTGGGCACACTTCACCATGCGGTGAATATGCTTGCTTTTAGAAAGTCTGTACTTTTCAAAAAAGTAAAGTGGGCACACTTCACCAAGAAAGAAATCTTTTTTCTCAAGAGCACCATGCATTCTTCGAACAACCGGCTTCATAAATGATTGATGCTGGTTGAGTGGTTTTCAAGCTGGTCGAAATACTGTTGCAATCGCTCGGGCGACTTTTCTGCTTATTGGAGATGTCAAGCCTCACTGGTCGAAGAAGCTCAAGACGGCGTGTTACATCATAATACATGGTGCTCGGGGACTAGCTGTGGGGGTATAAACCCCTATACCCTTACGGCTAGACTTGGGTCAGGAGGTTTGGTCCATCATGAGACAGTTCGAGGCTTGATCCAACTACTCGAAGTTTCATGCAAGGAAACAAGGTGTGGAGATCAAGCAGGATTCTAGTCGGTTAGAATAGGAATTGATGTCGTACTATCTATGGCAATTGTAACCGACTAGGATTAGTTTCCAGATTTATAACCCTGCCCTCTGGACTATATAAGGAGAGGCAAGGGACCCCCCCTAGACAACTTATCTCATCTCAACACAATTCAATACAATCAGACGCAGGACGTAGGTATTACGCCCACACGGCGGCCGAACCTGGATAAAAACCTTGTCCGTGTCTTGCGTCACCATCAAGTTCGTAGCTTGCGTACCGTCTACCGATAAACTACTACCGTTGATATACCCCAAGGTAGACTGCCGACTAGCTTTCGTCGACAAATCCCATGCTAATGACTTTCTAGAATATTTAATTGAGGTGCTTATCATATTTATATGTGGCTAAGTTATGCTGATCAGATTAATTATCTTTGTCACTATTCATTACTTTATATATCCTTTATGTTACACTTATTCCTGTATGAAAGAGTTAGATAAATGTTCTCAATTGTACATGCAATGATAGATCCTCAATTCTATATTCCATTCTATAATCAACATTGATGATTACTAATCCCTTCCCACCGGTAACAATATAAATAACGATACCTAGAATACTTCCCGGTTAAAATGCTACATCGGTATTAATCTGTGCACTTACAGATCCCATTTGTTATTTATTTAGATGAGCAATTGCATATTTCAATACCGCGTCTCTTATGTCATGCTGGGGATGACAACTTGGCTTAAGTGGCATGGGAGATAGGTTTGGCATTTTTGGCACCGTTATCAGAATTAGAAAACTAAGTCTACTTTTGGTACTGACGTTAAGAATGCCCAACAGCTGTTATTTTACCTGCATCGCAACCCTTCTTACATCATCAGGTGAATACCTACTGCTGTTAGTCACAGGGACAATTCATCCTGTGATCAGTGTTGAGTTTAGAGACGCTTTGTCCTAACTAACGACGCTGCCGTATCATGCCTTTTGAAAAACATAACTTGAAATACCTTCGGTAAAACAGACATAACTTTTCGCTCGTTTATTAGAGAAATCTAAAAGTTTTACAGCAGCTTCTTGACACCATTTGGACCTGACCTAAACTTGGTTTTGCCTTGTTTGGTTTTGTCAAAATTGCCAAAAAAATCAGGAAAATAAAGAAAAAATTGACAAGGGTTTTGCACGTTTTTCAGAGAACTTACTGAATTTCTGTAGACCACATTGTAGTTGCCAATTTTTATGGTTACATCTTTTGTGATCCTTGTTCGAAGAAAAATATAAAAAAATAGTGAAAAAATAAAAAATCTTGATTCTTACTAGTGCCTTTTGGGAATATCCGAGAAAAATCAGAATAAAGGAAAAATCAACCCTATTGCTTGTTCGCTGAGTTCTTTCTATCATACTTTGTTTCACCTTGTTGCACTACGTCTAGACATGTCTTAGCCAGCAATTGTGATTTTTCCTATGGATACTTATTGAACTTAGCTAACTCTACATTCGAATATTGCTAATCCTTGCTACTTATATTGTGCCTGTCCAAAGCTCTACATATACTTCTGTCAGCACAGGTTCATCTTGCAACTGTTTACCACGCTCAATAATAGATTGCTTTGTCAATTTGGTTTATCTCCTGTTTGGCCTTGGTAAGAACACTTGTAAGACGGTGGTAAGCTGCTTCTGATTTTGTATTCCACTTTCACCACCACCACCACTTGTTCCTTTTAATTGATAGGGATAATACTTTATTGTTGTTTTCCCTATTTTCTAACCATGATAGGATCTCCAACAAATTTCAATGATTATGTGTCCGAGGGTAAACTTACAACGTTCATCACTAAACAGTGCAATCTTATGAACGAGCTGACGCGCAATGTGAACAATCTGGTTTATTATTTGTTCTTCTAGTTCATCAATTAGATCTTCTAGTTCATCTTGTTTTTATTCTAGTTCATCATGTTCTTGTCTAGTCCATAATTCCCCCCTCTAGTTCTTATTCTAGTTTGTGTTTGAGTCAAATACTTGATATGACTTGGTATAATCATATAGTCATAATTATAATGTTCATTGCCTACTTTGATTATATGTTTAGTATAGTTGGATTTGCTTTGTGTTTATGCACATGTTCGTATAGCATTCACCCTCTGAGCTCAGGGGTGGGTGGTAGAAGTTGTGTAGACGTGGTGCTTAGACAATGTCTATCTGCGAATACACCCTATGTTTCGGGCCATGTGGTAGATCGTGAAGGTGACAGCTTTGTTGAGTCCTATGTAGTCCACTCTCCGAATATAGAACGAGTAAGGCGGAGTTGCGGGGTGATGTCTTCCTATGTTCCTAACCCATCTTAGCAATGTCTCTTGTGCATGGATCCCGGTTAAGTCATGACTATGATTACTAAATATAATTGCACTAATTAAGGTAGCTCAATGACCTATAGTTAGAATAACCCTAGGAGTTAGTCTCTATTTTCTAGTTCTTTCTAGAATCACGCCTAAATAGGAAATGCTCGGTGGAATCCTTTTAAGATATGTTGACTTGTTATTAATTATTCTTATTCTTATTTATGATATGATTGATCTCTGTTTCGAGTATTGATCAAGTGGAACTCTTATCACAAGTGTAATATATAGCTTTTGATACCTCCAAATGCCTTCCCAGTGGTAAAATTATAAATAACGATACCTGGAACTTTTCTGGGTGAAATTCTACAGTGGGGGCGCTTACGGATAACCTTTATTCATTTTCTATAGTGCCATGATCATAAGTACAACTACATCTTTTAGTGTTGTATTGGGCATGATAACCTGACTTAAGCAATGCTAGGAGATGTCCTGAATATTTCTAATGCCTTTACTAGGATAGAGTTTGAATTTTTTATTTGTAATCGTATTAGAAATATCAACACCGGTGCAAGAAAACTTTGTTGTTCTGTGTCCAGGAGCAGCAGAGATGCTTGAGCCGAGTCCCCAAGTTGGCTAAGCTGACTCTCCTTTGGATCACCGAGGAATTACCAAATCGGTCCTACTTGAATACTAGTAATGACATGGCCGATTTGGATGATTAGACAACTTCCATATTATGGATTTGATCAAGCAAGGATAGTTATGGGAGAAGTCTATGGACTTTGGTCAAGCTCATGAAGAAAATTGGGACAATCCAAGGAGGTGGTCTAAAATTTGATCTAAAGCTCTATGGACACATTTCATATTTATAAATGGTGTTAGGTATGGAAAACCATGCTACCAAGTGGATGAGGAGCAACAACTTTGGCAAAAGGTCACCAAGTTGAGAAAGTCCTTATGGAGTGATCAAAGTGAGGTTTGATAATTCATATTCACTAGAGACAATGTTGCAAGGTGATTCTCCTAGAGCAATCAAAGGGAGGTGCTTGACAAGGTACTTTCCAAGTGTTTGGCAAGAAGCCCAAAGTGCTCTCCAAACAATGATCGATACATGTATCACCCTTAGAACAAAAATGACCGATGTATACATCGCCCTTAGTCATTGAACAACTAATGAGATGGGTATCATTGTTGTTTAGTTTTGTTTGTTTAAGTGTTTTCAGGTTGAATGTATCATTCACCTGAAAACAGGGGATATTTTGACAACCAAAGTTGTCCATTGTGTGAAGTTGTCAAAATGTGAAACGGACTTCACCATTGTGTTTCTCTTGTCAATACAATCAAAAAGCATATATGGAACGTCAAATTTGGAGTCCGGATGAAGAAGTTATGCCCTCGAGAATATGCTCCGCTGTTGGAAGTTTTGACCCGAGTCGGGAGTTTCAACACACGTCAGGAGTTCTCACTCACGTCGGGAGTTCCGACAAACGTCGAAAGTTCCGACCCAACTTCCGACTCGACTTCCCGTAGACCTAATAACTGTTCGGATCTGGCCTTCGGGATTCCGATCCGAACTGTTCTAGACTTGTGGGAAACTTAGAAAATAAGACTTGGAGAGGTTTCCTACTGAGATAAGACCACCTCTTTCTATATATATAAGAGAATCATGGCCGATTGAGTTTCCATCTATCCAATCGACATACAAACAAATCAATCTACTCTCTTTACCCCTTTTCTCCTCTCTTCCAACCTCCATGTTGTTCATCTCTTGATCCACGACCAAGGATGACGCCCTAGGCTCGCCGGCTGACCTAGGGCAACCCGCTTATGTCCTTGCCTTGACGGGGTCCCCTAGACGAGAGCTTCGACTGTTTCTTTGCTAGTTTGCCTGAAAACTAGCTGTATTCTTCGTCACGCAAGTACGTTGGTTATTCTTTGATGGTTTGTTTGTAAACCTCTCTATTCTTCACCACGAAAAAGTTAGATCTCACCGTGTTCTTCGATCCGTAGCGGCCCGAATATCAAATGCACTTTCTAGTGTGTGATTCGGATCGCATCCGACGTTAACACATTGCTTAAACAGAGTGGCCTGATTCTAAGACGGAGAGCCATGCACTAATATCACTTACTGGCTGCGGTACTAGGGACAGTGATCGCCGTGTCAGCGGCTTTTGTCCCATAAATTTATGTGATTCGACGGCGCGCGGGGCCTTTAGGCAGAGCCGGCCCGACCCGACGACCCGGCGGTCCGCCCATTCTTTTTCTATATATACTATAAACGGCAGTGTGCGTGTGCAAAAGAGTACCTACGCGTGTAGCACATTCCTGATCATCATCTCCAAGCGTTTGTTTCTTCATCCTCAGCTCGGTCTGCCAAACCTCAGTTTTCCTAGCTAACATGTCCAGAAACAGCAGCATCGTGCCCGACGAATCCACCAGCAGCCGGCGCGCAAGGAATAACCTTACGTCCCGGGTGTGGGATCACTTTGACTTGCAGCGCCCCTCCAGCTCGAGTGAGACGTACAAGGCTGTGTGCAAGAACTGTGGCCAGATCATGAGCTTCGACCCCAAACACGCCACGACTACGCATCTGCTGCGTCACATCGAGAGAAACATCTGCAGCAAGAGGGCTACAGCACGGCGGCGGCAGCAGCAGGAAGACGAGGTCGTCGTCGTCGCCCCTGCCGCCAACGGTATATATGCATGACTCTGCTAGCTCACTCTCCTCAAACTAAACCTAAATAAGCTACATTACCAAACGCTTTGTTGAGTTTTGAAGTCTGTCCTCAGGAGTGTTTTGGAGGCCAGAACCGTTTGTTTTTTCGTCACAGCTTCTTCTTTCTCAAGTCTGATGCGCCGCCACCCACCGCCCCGCCCTACCATGGCACAATATGATCTCGCTGGAGCTCCACCGCTGCGGCCATGATCGTGGAGCTCTGGCAAGACTCCTTCTCTCCCCCCCCACCCCCCCCCTCCCCCCCCCCCCCCCCCACCCCCCTCCCTCCTCCTCCCTCACTCCCCTTACACTTCTTCAATACTCTTTGACACCATCTTCTCTCTACCTCCC
>Ga0182004_10001854_pt1 | contig 15983 bp, 14 predicted proteins | sample Sormic07211540_1_FD_120479 | JGI IMG/M metagenome (GOLD analysis project Ga0182004, IMG submission 120479) | Endophyte microbial communities from Sorghum bicolor roots, Mead, Nebraska, USA - 072115-40_1 MetaG | ecosystem: Host-associated > Plants > Roots > Unclassified | place: USA: Nebraska...
CAGTTTACCTGTAAATCGCGAGACGAATCTTTTGATCCTAGTTAGTCTATGATTGGATAATATTTGCCACAAACAAACGAAAGTGCTACAGTAGCAAAATCCAAAATTTTTCTCAAACTAAACGAGGCCTAAAACATACCAGATAATTTCAACCACCACTGCGTCAATCATCTTATTTTTTCTTTTTTTATCTAATCATCCTTAAATAATTATTCAACTAAGAACATTTATAGCTTAGCTAATGGGATTTAAGTTAAAATGAAGCTCCTATTTTTCCGTTTGATGGGGAATTGAATGTATATGAAGATAATAATGACTTTTGCCCTTTGTCTTTCTGTTACTCTTTTTTTTTTCACGTGATCATGATAATGGAAGGGAATGATTTTTTCATGATTCTACCTGTTATAATTTGGTATAATATTTCATTTTAGTTCTGCTTGTTTTTATGTGTTGTCTATTTATTTCCTTTACAGCTTCAATTTGAGGTGTTTCAGAGATATTCTTCCGCACCCTGGCCCTTTTCACTTTTCCGCTCTTGTGAAATGTGCGGGGTTGCATTCAGGAGCAATTCAACAAGGAAAATATCTTCAAGAAATAATTTTGGGGTTGCCTTACAGCCCAAAAGTAGTGCCTTTTTTACTCCTGGGCTCTTTGGCAACCGTAGTTCTGTATGTTTCAGAGCCACAGATAGCTGTGGAATTGCTTTGAAGGCTACTATTATTGGTAATTCACGACCATTCTCAACTACATACAGTAAAAAGCTAAGGTTTACTTCATTCAGTAATCTAAATATGAGAAGGGAAGATGGAAGTGTTGCACATAGTTTGTTTCATAGATCTGAGAAACGCCAAAGCACATTAGCTGCGTGTAGCACCATTGTTGACGAGGCTTCAACATCTACTACTAACAGCAGCAAGAGTGTTACTGATACTAAGACTGACACTGCCAGGAAGAGTTCAAGAGGAAGCAAAAAGGAAGTTGATGGAGATATTAAGAAAAAGGAAGTACATACCAAGAAAAATAGGACATCTGCTAGAACTCGTAAAGCTGCAACAAAGATGACTGAGAGCACTAGTGCGAACCAAGAAAACAAGAAGACTGATAATTCTAAATCGAAAAAGGGTGCTGATAGTTCTAAAGACAAAAAAGTGAATAATATGTCAAAGTCAAAAGCAAAGGTTTCTGCTGCTTCTTCAGTACCATCTGAAGCTGAGATTTGTATGAAATCCTCTATTGATGGTTCTGGTATTGAGAAAAAGCCACTGGTGCCATTGTATCCTCCCAGAGCCAAATCAGTCGTGGTTGTGGAATCAGCCACGAAAGCAAAAGTTATTCAGAATTACCTTGGGGAGATGTATGAAGTGTTACCAAGCTATGGTCATGTGAGAGATTTAGCACGTAGATCAAAATCTGTCCACCCTGATGATGACTTCAGCATGGTCTGGGAGGTGCCTGCTGCTGCCTGGACACACCTTAAGAGCATTAAAGTTGCACTGAAAGGGTATGTTTTTCGTAGCGTGTAGTATGGATACATTTTTTCTGTTCACATAAAACATACATATGCTCTGATTACGCATGTTCTCCTGTATAAAACAGTTTCTCATTTTTTGTCAAAGGTTTATAAGCATTAGCTGCCCTTCTAATTACAGAGACAAAGAAACACAAAATCAAATAGACCTATCGTTATAGAAGTAATTGCTGTAGTGTTTGATAGGCTCGCATGGATATTTGTCTCCATGATCTTTTATTGTATTCAACAATGACTCCAATCTGCATAGTTTCTGCAAGTTAGTCAATGGTCGCAGGCTAGTAAATATGGAAAACATCAGTAGTTGTTTCATTTGGTGATATAGTTTCTAAGCTAGGCTTTCCCTGCAGATAGTTTAGTATTCACTATTCAGGTTTCTTATTTTGTTGCAAACAATTTGAGTGTTTATGTTTCTTATTTTTATACTCTTCTTTGTAGAAGTATCATTATTTTTCATTTGTGTATGCTGACACATTATTGTTTTGATCGTAGTATTACTGTAATATACTTGAGTATTATTTGTTGGTGAGATTGTTTTTTAACTTTGATACATGTTATACTTTAATAATGGTCTGCGGTTGACCACATATAGAAAACTGCTGTGATGTTGGTTTGTATAGTTTTTTTTATTTTTATACTCGTATGTTCATCAAAATGTAAAATGGCCTCAACTGTAGTTTGAAATGTATCTGAACATATCTTTTAGCCATGTCAACTGTGTAATCTAACTCTTTTCCCTAAGACCGGACTTCTGCTTATACTAGTGGTAGTTTATTAATTTAAATTCAACTAAGCTACTAGTATGAAAGGTAATAGTTCTACACACATATTGCTGATTGCTTTTACACCTTGTGTTGAGTTAATGACACATTGCTATTTTTTTTACCAATGTTTTCTGTTCTCCAGAGCAGAAAATTTAATTCTTGCATCTGATCCTGACCGTGAAGGTGAAGCGATTGCTTGGCACATCAAAGAAATGCTTGAACAACAAGGTGCATTGGGCTGTGATGTGACTGTTGCAAGAGTTGCTTTCCATGAATTAACTGAGGATGCAATAAAAAAGGCTTTAATGTCCCCGAGGTATATTGACATGGACTTAGTCAACGCTTATCTTGCACGCCGTTCCCTTGATTATCTAATTGGGTTTGGCATATCACCACTTCTGTGGAGGAAGTTGCCTGGTTGCCAATCAGCTGGACGGGTCCAATCTGCTGCTTTGGCCCTTGTGTGTGATCGAGAAGCCAAAATAGAACAGTTTAAGCCACAGGAGTACTGGACAGTACAGACAGACTTCAAAGTGCAGTTTGCAGATCCTTCAAATGGCACATGTATTCCATTCCGTATAAACCATTTGAATTCAAAAAAGCTGGATCAACTTTCCATACCTTCTCAAGAAGAAGCGCAAGCTATAGAAAAGAGGATTCATTCTTCTAAGTTTGAAGTTTTAGGTGTTAAAAGAAGTAAAATTCACAAGAGTCCTTCAATGCCATATATTACATCCAGCCTTCAGCAGGATGCAGCAAACAAACTTCATTTTACTGCAGGGTATACCATGAAGGTTGTGTGGGTTGTACTTGGGGTCTATCCCCCTTTTTTCCTTCTTCTATAATATAATGAAGCGCAGCTCTCCTGCGTTTTCGATAAAGACTTATTGTGTGTTGTATTTATATGTAGGAGTCTATTGGCTCATGTCACTCATTATATGACTGCAGATTGCCCAAAAGCTTTATGAGGGTATCAACCTTTCCTCAAAAGAAACAACTGGGTTAATAACATACTTAAGAACTGATGGGTTCCATGTAAGTAACATCAGACATTTTGATGACACAAACAGGTTTACTGTTTATTGGTGCATATGTTCCACAGCACTTGTTCCCTATGCTTTACTCTCTATTTTAAATTTCGGAATCATCATCTTCTTTGGTCATATGGTCTAAAGTTAGTGCATTTACTTTGAAATGATCAAAATTATTCTGCTGCCTTCTGACTAAACCAGTGGGTAGCTGGACAGGAGGAACTTTAAATGATGAAGTTGAGCAAAACTGCACTCCTTTTGCATAAGCTTCAAGAGAACTACACTTTTTAAGCTTCTATTCTGAATTTCTGATTACTAACCACACATTTGTTGGTACTTTGTTGAATATATTCTACATTAAGTTGTTATTATCACGCTTTGAATAGTTCAAGGCTGCAGAGTGGATGGTTTAGGATTTAATAGTCAAAATCTACTTAAACAGTTCATGTTTCTAATATATTATGAAAGATATACTGGCCACAATTTACGTCATGATGATGGGAAAATATGTAAATTTCTACTTGTGACTTGAGGGAGTTCAAAATAGTAACTCCAATATGAAATATTTCATGACTGGTATGCCAAATTAATTAATATGTACGATGCAATGATACATGATGGAGGCCTCTGGCTTTAATGTGAGATTTTCCTGACAGTTGTCAATAAGAGATTCTTGAGAATCCAATATACTTGGTGCTTTACTTGTTTCATTAATTAATACCATGTTGACTTGTTTGACCCCTTCAAGATTTCTGATGGAGCTACAGAAGACATCCGTTCATTAGTCAAAGAAAGGTACATAACTTCCTCTCCGAACAAGCTGCTAAGCCTCTTTGTTCTGATTTTAAAATGGTGCTAATTTCCCTTCTTCCACATTGAACTTGTAATCAGATTAGTTCTAACTTCCTAAGTGATTCAGTTATACTAGTGGAAAATTTTCAGAGTCACTCATATTTGTTCGAAACTTAATAGATAAACCTACAACTGTTAGACAAATTATTCAAGATTTTAACTGAGTAGTTTAACTCTTTAAGTGGTCTGGACTCTGGACTCTTAAGGTACTTTGACGACATGGTAGGAGGGTTCAAGTTGTTGGACGATCCATTTTAAGTTGCTGATTGATGATCTTTGACTCCAGTTTTGGGAGAACCAGTACTTTGTGATTCTAGGACTTGGTGTATGATCTATATCTGAAGATGGTTTCTGGCACGTATTCCTCTTGTTAATTAGTATTTTGTTCAGATATGGTCAGAAGTACGTTTCAGAGGACACTAGGAAGTATTTAAAGAAGGTGAAAAATGCTCAAGAAGCTCATGAAGCCATTAGGCCCACCAGTATAAGGAGGCTGCCATGTAATGACTCTCCCTGTGTTTTTGTTGATTTATTGCATTTTTCTCAGTTGCAGCTGCTAACCATCTCCTAGCAAACAATTTTGAGCAAGTACTTGCATATTGTCCCATTGGAGGTTACAGTTCTACAATCTCATATTCATATATCCACCCAGAAACTAACCAGTACATAGCATATCCTGTAAAGAACTAACAACATCTTGGTGGTGATCCATGAATACGAGATTGTGGAACTATAACCTCCATGGGGACAATATTTCATGTATATCAATATGGGTTGTACGATTCATGCTTCATAATTCAACCTCAGACACTGCTTTGATTATTCTACAGAGTAGTACTTCTATGAATATGGCACTTAGGAGTTAGAAATGTCTCCCCATAATGGAGGATATTGTGTTCTGCGATATATTTTGAACATGCTGGTATGGGCAGCCAGCTGAGCTATACAGTTTGAAGGGCTACAACAACATGACTGTACTGTTACTGTACCGAAGCAGCCCAAAGGGCCAGCTAGCTGCTCAACATGCTCTATAAATGACCATGAATCAGTTGATAATTACAATATCTGTGTTACAATCAACATCTTCTATAGTTTATTTCATTTATTTGAATGTGAAATCACTCAGTATTATATCTGACTTCTAATATATGGTTGCAACACTATTTCTCTTGTAGCATCTTTGGTTGGAATACTTGATGATGATTCTCTAAAACTCTACACTCTAATATGGAAAAGGACAATGGCTAGCCAAATGGAAGCTTCTAGAACTGAGATGGTTGGTCACTCCTGTGATTCATTTTTCCATGTGGTTTATTTTATTCTTAGTGATGATAATTGTTAGGAACCCTAGCTCGTCTGAGTTTGGGGCGGAGGTTGTATGGATGTGAGATCGGAGGACGTGGCTTGAGCGAGCGAGGGGGGTGAGCAGGCGTCGTGGCCTGTGCGCGAGAGAGGAGGAGAGGCAGCTAGGGTTCTCCCGATTCCCTGAGGAAGCCGGAAACAATAATATTGTTTCTGGCTAATTCTCCCATGATAGTCTTGCAGAATATTTATATGTCCTTATCTCTCTAAAAAATAGAAATAATCCCCTAATAGTTATAATAATTCTAATAATAATAGATAGACGACGATTCAGGCCTTGAGCCCTCTCCTGCGCATGCGCCCCGCTAGCCACTAGCGGGCCTGCGTCGTTCATAGTGGACGCCCGTCATAACATCTCGTCCTCGAGCTGAAAGTCGGGGTAGGCGTCGCAGAACTCATCGAGGTGTACCCAGGTGGCATCATCGATAAGCAACCCTCACCAGTTGATCAAGACCTTCCAGACCCCGCGGTGTTGTTGCGCCTGCAACGCGCGCTTCGAGGTCGGAAGGACACGACCGTCTAGGGTCGGAGGCAGGTCGCTGGAAGCAGTAGGAGGGTCGCGGCGGTGCTTCTTCAGGAGGCCGACATGGAAGACGTCATGGAGGCGGGCACCCTACGACAGCTGCATGCGGTAGGCAACCCGGCCGATGCGCTCCAGCACGTGAAAAGGGCCATGCATAGCGTGACCCTAGCTTGTTCTTGGCCCGCGTGTCTAGAGACTGCGCTGTGCAGTGGAGAAGGCGTAGCCAGACCCATGCGTCGACGTCAAACTCCACATCCCAATGGTTGGCATCGTAGTATTTCTTCGACAACTGTTGAGCTTGGATAAGGCGCTGATGGACCTCGGTGAGGATCTCATCGCGGTCGTGGAGAAGGGCGTCCGCAGCCTCTGTGCACACCATCCCCGGCCTATATGGCAAGATAGGCGGCGGGGGACGGCCGTACACCACTTCGTAGGGCGTGGCGCTGAGAGCTGTGTGGAAGGAGGTGTTGCAGCAATATACTCTGCCCATGACAGCCAATCCACCCACACGCGAGGTCGGTCACCTGTAACACAACGTAAGTACATTGCAATCACCTTGTTCACCACTTCTGACTGCCCGTCGGTCTGGGGATGAAAAGCCATGCTCATATGGAGAGTCACGCCCACCATCTTAAAGAGATCGTGCCACACGTGACCGGTGAACACGGGTCCTGGTCGCTGACGATGGACGTGGGGAACCCGTGAAGCCGGACAATGCCATCGAAAAAGGCGTAGGCGATGGAGGCAGCCGTGTAGGGGTGGCCGAGCGCAATAAAATGTGCGTACTTGGAGAAGCAATCAACGACGATGAGAATGATCGACTTGCCACTGAGATGCTCCTGCAGCAGCTGGGCGTCGGGTGCGGTGACTGTGTTGACGTGGACATAGTTGATGTAGGCGAAGGATGACGAGGAGAGGGTCGCCGCTGCTGTTGCGTCATGCTCCTCGGGCGTGGCTTCAGAGTCGCGGTGAGAGAGCGCGTCTGCGACGGTTTTCAGGCAACCCAAGTGGTACTTCACGGCGAAGTTGAATCCGAAGAGTATGCTGACCCACTGGTGCTAAGGCACGGTTGACAAGCGTTGATCCAGCAGGTACTTGAGGTTGTAGTGGTCCGTATGAACAAGGAAGTGGTGCGCTCCCACAAGTACGGCCGCCAATGGCGCACCGCTTGGACCAACCCAATGAGCTCCCGCTCATACACGGCGAGCTTGAGGTGGCGCATGGTGTAGGGTCTGTTGAAGAATGCAAGGGGTTAGGCGCTCCGGTGGAGGATGGCACCAAACCCCGCGCCCGAGGCATCGTTGTCCACTGTGAAGACCTTGTTGAAGTCCGACATCTATAGGACCGAGCCCATGGTGAGTGCGCCCTTGAGCGCCTGAAAGGCCGCTTCAGCCTTGTCATCCCAGGCGAATGTGTCTCGCCGCAAGAGACGCGTGACTGGCGCCACGATGATGTCGAAGTTCCAGATGAACTTCGGTAGTAGCTGGCGAGGCCTAAGAACCCTCGTAGGGCCCGAGCGGAGCACGACACGGGCCACGATGCGACCACTGCGATCTTGTCGGTGTCCTGGCTACCCCCTCGACAGCGATAACATGGCCCATGTAGGCCATAGAGGAGGCCCCAAACGACGCTTGAGGTGGAGACGGTGGGTGCGGAGGACGTTGAGGATGATGCCAATGTGCTGCAGATCCTGCACCTCCGAGGAACATTTTATCAATATGTCATCGAAAAATACAAGCACGAACCTGCAGAGGTACGCCTGGAGGACATCGTTCATGAGTGCTTGGAAGGTGGCCGGGGCGTTGGAGAGGCCAAACAACATCACCAAAAACTCATAGTGCCCCTAGTGAGTGCGGAACACCGTCTCGCTGATGTCGTCTGGGTGCATGCGCACCTAGTGATAGCCAGAATGCAAGTCCAGCTTCGTGAAGAAGTAGGCACAGTGTAGCTCGTCGAGGAGCTCGTCCACCACCGAGATGGGGAACTTGTCCTTGGAGGTCTTCGCGTTGAGGGCGCGGTAGTTGATGGAGAACCTCTAGGAGTTGTCCGTCTTGCGGACCGAGAGGACCGGTGCAGAGCACGGCGACGTACTAGGGCAAATGATCCCCCATCGCCGCACACTGCTGTTCCAACTCATCTATTGCAACTGAGGGTAGCGGTAGGGGCTCACGGCGACCGGAGCGGTGCTCGGCAGGAGGTGGATACTGTGGTCGTAGGGGTGAATCGACGGAAGGCCGCCCGACTCGTCGAAGACTGGTGCAAACTGGTGGAGGAGCTGGTCCAGGAGGGGCTGTCCTGGCGATGCGCTGACCGCCCGGACCGCGGGCTCCCGAATGTCGTCGCGGGGAGAGCCCAGGCCCTTCCACAACACGCGATGCCCTCTGCGGGTGAAGGATATGCAGAGGTCCTCGAAGTCCCATCGGATCGGATCAAGGGTCCGGAGGAATTCGACACCTAGGATGAGGTCGAATTCGCCCAGGCTAATGCCGAAGCAGCTAATGGAGAACTCGTTGTCGATGGCGAGGGCCACGTAGGTGGCAGCCCCCTGACACTGGACACGGTCATCGTTAGCCACCAGTACTCGCATCGAGGGGTGCGTGGTAGTGACGAGGTGGAGACTGCGCATGAGATCGGCGTTGATGAAGTTCATCGTCGAGCTCGAGTTGAGAAGGGCCACCAAGCGGTGGCCATGTACTGTCACGGACAGTAGCATAGCGTTCTCTGCGCGCACCCTAGCGAGCGCGTATAAGGAGACCGTCGGGTCGGCTTGGACGGGCGTTGCGGCGTCCTGGTCGGTGGTCAGAACCACGGGGTCCTCCTGGAAGACTGCGGCTACCTTTGCCCGGATGTCGTCGTCGAGGAAGTCGGCGGTCTCGACGTAGAAGAGGCGCTGGCACACGTAGCCATGCACGTAGGGCTCATCACAGTTGAAGCAAAACCCTTGTCGGTGCCGTTCCTGCTGCTCCGCTAGTGACAAACGGCAGATTCAGAGTGGCCCGGTGGCTGGTGTAAATGACGGCTGAGAGGGATCGCTAGCACCAGGAGTAGGTGCTGGAGCCAGCGGCCGAGGGGGCAGCCTAGGGCACGCTAGGGGCCTAGCACCATGGTTGCTGCGGCGCGGGTAGGAAGGCCGCCGTTCGGTGTTCGAACGCTGAGCATAGTACATGGCGGTTTGAAGATCAGGCGGGTGGCACATCTCGACGTCGACCTTGATGTGTTCGGGGAGGCCACCCACGAAAAGTTTGGCGTTCTAGCGAGGATTGAGGTCACGAGCATGGCAGAGCACGACATTGTAGCAATCCGAATATTCCTGGACCATGGATTGGAAGGGTAGCCCGGCCAGCTCAGCCAGCCGCGTGCCCTGCGTCGAGGGTCGAAACGGAGCTAGCACAATGCGCGGAAGCGGTCCCAAGTTGGCATGCCCTCATCTTGCTCCAGCGCATAATACCACGTCTGAGCAACGCCGCAGAGGTGGTACGAGGCAAGCCATGTGCGATCCGACGCTAGAGTGCGCTGGCCGCGGGAAAATTGATTGCAGTGGTTGAGCTAGTTGAGGGGATCCACAACGTTGTCATAGGTTGGAAACATGGGGGGGGGGGCTTGGGCGCCATTAGGCACCCCATGCTCCTTGGTCGGTGCTGCGCCGAAAGGACCACCGCCGTGGGACGAGGACGCCCCAAGGGGGCCACCCCCGTAGTAGAGGCCCTCGTCCACGCCGCTTAGAACATCCTGGAGCTAGGGGCAGCTGGAAAGGACCGCTGGCCGGTGCAGGCAGCGGCGTAGATGGCGTAGGCGACGTCGCCATCATGTAGATCGGCGGGGCCACGAAACTGAAGGCCCATGATGGAATCAGTGACGGGGATGCCAACCAACGCATGAGGTGGAGGGGAACTTCGAAGGCGCTGGGCTGCGGCATCCCGTAGGGGAACCTGGCTGGCTGGGAGAGCAACGCTGACTCGGCCACCGTCGGTTGCGGCGGCGGCGACAGGGCCAGAAGCAGAGGCGGGTGTGGTTGGACGAGGCTAACCCAGGCAGTTTGCATTGCCTCCATGTTGCGCTCGAGCCCCTGGACCATCACCGCGGGGGACTTCAACGTGAGCGGCTGGCCGGAGGACGTGGAGGTCGGGGGAGGATCAACATCTCTGATACCAGGCTGTTAGGAACCCTATCTCGTCCAAGTTTGGGGCGGAGGTTGTATGGATGTGAGATCGGAGGACGTGGCTGAAAAGTCCTAATATGGCTAGAGAAGGGGTGAATGATCTATTTAAAAATTCTACAAACTCACTAGAGCAAGAGGTTAGTAAATAACAAAGCGAAGCTTTTTGCTCTAGCTCTAATAGGGTGTTTGCAAGCCACATATCCAATAATTCTAGTTGCTATTGTCACTAGGCACACAAAAGCTATGTCTCTACTTACACTAGAGAGCTACCTAAAGTTTCTATACAGATAAGTAAGCTACTCTAGTTTGCGGGAAGTAAATGAGAGGATTTGATCTTTATACCGCCACGTAGAGGAGACAAACCTATCACAATAATATGAAGTCCAATCACCGGAAGAAATCCAATGAAAGGATCACGATGGACACACAAGATTTTTCTCCCGAGGTTCATGTGCTTGCCGGCACACTACGTCCCCGTTGTGTCGACCAACACTTGGTGGTTTGGCGGTTAAGAGGTGTTGCACAAACCTCGTCCACTCTAGGACACCACAAGAACCTACCCACAAGTAAGGTAGCTCAATGACACACGCAATCCACTAGAGTTGCCTTTGACGCTCCGCCGGGGAAGGCACAAGACCCCCTACAATCACCTGGAGTGGCCACGAACAATCACCAACTCGTACTAATCCTCCTTCGCTGCTCCGAGCCATCTAGGTTGCGGTATCCACTAAGTAACAAGAAAACCGGAGCCACAACGATCCCCAAGTGCCACTAGTTGCAATTACTCAATCAAATGTACTTGGAATTACTCCCAATCTGACAAAGATGGTTAATCTACGAAGGAGATGAGTGGGAGGTGTTTGCTTAGACTCACAAGTATGTCAAGTATGTCAAAATGCCAAGAGAGTTGCCCTTGAGCCGGTCAAACACTATTTATAAGCCACCCCAAAGAATAGAGCCGTTATTCAAATGGGGGGTGGGGTGTGCCCTGTCGAGGGCGTCGGACTCGCCTCTAGCGTCCGACGCTCCCCTGATAGGCGCTCAGATTACGCCATGTGTCCTTAGTCAAATGTGACCCGTTGATCTCCAACGGTCACTTCAACGTTCAAGATCGCATGAACAACGCATCGTACGCGTCAGGTGCAACGCACCGGACGCGCCACACAAACACCAAACGCTACTCAAGGTGCCCTGCAAGTCGCACGGGCGTCGGACTCATCCGATGCGCCCTTACCGGATGCTCCTTGGCGTCTAACGTGTACAACCGAAAATGCTCGCTCGCAAGCTTGCTGATGTCACTACTCACCGGACGCGGGAACAGTGTTCGGCCTGCGTCCGACGCGCACTCGTCGGACGCTCCGACGCGTAGTTCAACAAAGCACTGCTCAGCCACTGCACATTGGACGCTAGACCAGCATCCGACGCGTCCAAGTCCAGCGTCTCCCGTGACTTCTCCGAAACTTTCTACCAGCACAATAGAAAATAAGCGTTTCATTTTCTCAAAAGCGCCAAGTCCCGCCTCGCAAGCTCAGCGGGAGGGAGAGATACCCAACTCCTCTCCACCACTACAACCCTTGCTCAAACATACTAAACACCAAGTGTTCCACCTTGTGCACGTGTGTTAGCATTTTTGACAAACATTTTCAAGGGTTAAGTTAGCTCACTAGGTTTTAAATACATCTACATGAACAATGACACCTAGTGACACTTGATAACCGCTTAGCCAAAGAATTTCCCTCTTTATAGTATGACTATCTATCCTAAATATGATCACATCCTTTATGGTGTCTTGATCACCAAAACCAAAACCCTAAGCAATACCTTGCCTTGATCTTCAAAGTGTTTTGTTTTTCTCTTTCTTCTTATCTAAGTTGAGCACTTGATCACCTTGTGGTCATCACCATCATCACTATGATCATCTCTTGCTCCAATACTTGGCATGTACCAACCCCATCTAGTCCACACACATGTAGCAAAGAGGTTAGTACTAGGGTTTCATCAATTATCCAAAACCAAACTAGGGCTTTCAGTATTGTTTCTGCTTAATTCTCCCACGATAGTCTTACAAAATATTTATATGTCCTTCTCTCTCTAAAAATAGAAATAACCCATCACCATGATCATCTCTTGCTCCATCACTTGGCATGTACCAACCCCATCTAGTCCACACACACGTAGCATAGAGGTTAGTACTAGGGTTTCATCAATTATCCAAAACCAAACTAGGGCTTTCAGTGGCTTGAGCGAGCGACGGGGGCGAGCAGGTTCCGTGGCTGGCGCGCGAGAGAGGAGGAGAGGCGGCTAGGGTTCTCCCGGCTCCCTGAGGAAGCTGGAAACAATAATATTGTTCCTGCTTAGTTCTCCCACGATAGTCTTACAGAATATTTATATGTCCTTCTCTCTCTAAAAATAGAAATAACCCCCTAATAATTATAATAATTCTAATAATAATAGATAGATGACGATTCGGGCCTTGAGCCCTCTCCTGCGCACGCGCCCCGCTAGCCACTAGCAGGCCTGCGTCGTTTATAGTGGACGCCCATCATAACAATAATGGTTATGAATTATGGGTGTACAAAGTTACATTGGTTAAGGAAACCTTGACAAGTTTAACTTGACATGTCAGCAGCCAGCAAGTGCTGCTATTTGAGGGTACATGTTGCAGTTTTTAGGGTGTTTGTTTTATTCCTAATTTCTGGTGGATCACCTCTTTAGTTTCTTCTCATATTGCCCATGTTTTCAATATTGATAGCATTAGGCTGAACTTGTTGTTTGTATAAAATTCTGTGTGGTATTAAAGCCAACCAGCCAAGCGGTTGCACTGATAAGATCTTAAGAGAATTGCAGCCCAGTCTGTGTTTTTTGCATAGATCTAATTGGTGCTACATGCTGGAGGCCCAGATTTTTACAGTACCTTGAGCTTTTAGCTAACTGGTTGGTTATTTAGCCACGTTTCTTTGCGCAGTTTATAACTTCTGTCTAACTAAAACCCTTTTATGAATTGTTGATCTACCTTAGGAGCACAGCTTATGAACTTCATTTTAGCTGTTGTCATCAATTATTATTTTTTGTTTGAACACATCTGGTGTTATAATAGATAGTAAATGGATATCCTCATTCTTTAGCATTGTTTTAAAACATGTTAAAATCCTTTGTACATCGTTTTCCTTTTGTAAATTTCAATATTTTAAGCTTTACATCAAGTTACATGTTTGCTCTGTAGATTCAAGTGGATATTGGCACTCCTAAAGGAGAGATGATTTTTCATTCCACTGCATCAAAACTGGACTTCAAGGGATACCAAGCTGTCTATGAGGCGAGTTCTAAATTTAATTTGTACTTGCTTCTTGCATCCTCTATGGATTTTAATTTTTGCTTGTGCTACTTCTATCAAGCTTTGACAAGCTTGATGACATTTATTTTGATGTGTTGAATAATATATCGATGACATTGTTTGATGGTTTAGGGGCCAATTGTTTCTGCAAGCTTTTTCTCATCTACATGATCTTCTTTTACTTGCCATTATAATAGGGGTATGAGTACAACCCGGTCAGATATCTGAAAAGTCATGTACCTGGTTGTCTTCTATATTTGCCCAGTCATTTTTATGAATTATGATATGGAAAACAAATATCAGATTCTGATTGGATGCATATATGGAATTATGGATTAAGATGTCTAGGTCCAAGTGACATCTGGATATCAGACTAGTCCATCCCTTCTTTTCTTTCTGATTTTTTTCTCATTTGTTACAAGGGTTAGAACATGAGATAATCTATCTGTTTTTACAAAACTAGTATACATGCACGTGCAGCACACATGTGTTTTAAAAATAGAGAAATTATAATTAATTTTAAGATGAACTATGGTGGAGAGACACCATTCACATTCAAAACTAATATTATGAATGGCATGGCATGTGAGTGAACAACTTCATTTTATAGAATCAATTGTCATTCAACATGAATATAATACTTAGTAATGTCAATGATTCAACATTATACGAACTTAATATGATTGCCGACGCACGGGTTTATAAAAAAAATCAGCTTCCAACAATTCATATTTGTTGGATGCCAAGACTTGGCCCCTTAGTAATGGAGGAATAACGAATAAGGTCACTGTCTTCGATGGTGCTTGCTAGTGGATATGCATGTGCAGCACACACGTGTCTATAAAACATATTTTCTTTAATAGATGGATTCTCAAATATATTTTTCTATAATGGATGAATAACACAAAAGAATGAGAAGTCAGTGGAAAAAAGTTCAAGGTCCATGCCCAAAGTCTAGGATGGAGTGACAATATATGCACTTAGGAATTTGATTTTCTCATTACTGATTTAAAAAAGTATTTGGTATGATATAATGTAATCCCTCCATTCCAAATTGTAAGACGAACCTGGGTCGTGTTACAATTTTAGAACGAAGAGAGTAGTGCGTAGTCCGACACATTTTGTAAAGGGACATAAAGCACATAGATGTAACTTATTAGATGAGCTTACCTAGAATTTATTCCATAGACTCCTTCGATGCAGTATTAATAAGCTGTGGATTATGAACTTGAGCGTGGGCATCTCATGCCTGATTACCCCAGAGGTTGATTAATGTTTCCTGGCACTTTGGATGGTATCTGAAGATTTTATTTATTAAAAAATTGTTTCCTTTAAAGTAGTTTATAACCTCGTTCTAGTACTCAAGTAAATAATATCTGCCCATTACAGGGTGTTAGAATGTAATTGTAACAGCCCATATTGGGCGTATGGTCCATTGGCCCATATACATTGTAACCCTAGCCTATTAGGCTATATAATGAAGGTCACCCCCCTGATTAGGGTGTGCGGTGTTTCTACATGGTATTGGAGAGGTCCAAACATCACAATGAACGAGTTCAAAGGGTACTAATGTTCTAGAGACCGAACTAGCAAACGGCAGCCTAACATGTTTACCGAGTTGGCAAGCATGACAAATGCGATGAGCTGCTTTATTACACTGAATAGCTGATAATTTATTAAGGGTAGCGACGACTGCAGGTGCAGGATGACCAAGACGGGAGTGCCACAGCTCCGGGGAGACGAGAGCAACATGACAGCGAGGTGGTAGGCGATGTGCCCGAGTAGACGGCTGTGGTGCAACGATCGGCAGCACCACCTCCTGCGCGGCGGTACCCACGGCTGCAGCCCCACAGGCGGTGGTGCTGCCGGCCTCAGCTGCGGTCCCAGCCCCACAAGAGGTGGTGCTGCCGATTGTTGCACCACAGCCGTCTACTCGGGCCACTCGCTCCCAAACAGGCTGTCCCTGCCGCCGCCTGTGGACCGCTACGGCTTCACCGCGTCGCACTCCAGCCTGGCTTCTCCGTTGCCAGGCAACTCCCGCGCCGCGCTCGCCGATCCCAATTGGCGCGCGGCTATGACTAAAGAATACAAGGCGCTCATGGACAATGGCACATGGCGTCTCGTACCTCGACCTCCTCGTGCCAATGTCATCAGTGGCAAGTGGGTCTTCAAGCACAAGTATCGTTCTGACGGCTCTCTGGCTCGTCACAAAGCCAGATGGGTCGTTCGTGGGTTCTCACAGCAGTACAGCATCGACTACGACGAGACGTTCAGTCCGGTTGTCAAGCCGGCCACCATCAGGGTCGTCCTCAGCATCGCCGCCTCTCGTTCCTGGCCGATACATCAGCTGGATGTGAAGAACGCCTTTCTTCACGGCCATCTGAACGAGACGGTCTACGTTCAGCAGCCACCTGGCTTCGTTGACTCGAC
>Ga0182004_10001855_pt1 | contig 15980 bp, 9 predicted proteins | sample Sormic07211540_1_FD_120479 | JGI IMG/M metagenome (GOLD analysis project Ga0182004, IMG submission 120479) | Endophyte microbial communities from Sorghum bicolor roots, Mead, Nebraska, USA - 072115-40_1 MetaG | ecosystem: Host-associated > Plants > Roots > Unclassified | place: USA: Nebraska...
AAAAGATTCTGCATTATAAATATGTGAATAGACGTCTAGCAAATATCATATATAAAAAACAATATACTGACCCCAACCGTACTGCAGTCGTTCTTCAAAATCGCAAGAGTAAGCAAATTTTAGTCTCACAGACAGGACCGATAGACCAAAAGTACACACAGGCAACATTTTGGTTGAAATTTAACTAGTCCATAGCGTCAATACCATCATCCAGTAGAGGCAGTGACTTGTTATTTACTAAGTTCAACTTGGGTCGTACACTAAACAGAGAAAAATGAGCATCACAGGCCATCTAACAAATTGCTTGCACATATCAGTACTACATAGAATTCAAACAGAATTTAGAATATTAAATGAATTCAAATGAAAAAGTGGACAACAAAAAATTTATAGAAATTATTGAGATCTACAGCTTATGTTTTGGTCATTTCTCCATCTGACTTTGTTTAAACAATTCAAATTTAAATTTTAAAATATGAAAACTTCAAACAAATTTTAGGATATTAAATGATTTTAAATGAAAAAAAGTCATCAATAGCAAAGTTGTAGAACTCATCAACATATATAACTTTTATTTGGGTAATTTCTTTAGCTGACTTTTTTTTGGACAATTTAAATTTTAAATTTCAAAATATAAGAACTTCAAATAGAACTTTGGGATATTAAATGATTTCAAATAAAAAAGTAGTCAACAACAAAGTTATAGAACTGATCAAGATCTATAACTTTTGCTTTAGTCATTTACCCATCCGACTTTGGTTGAATAATTCATAATTTGAGTTTTAAAATATGAGAACTTCAAATAAAATTTTAAGATAAACAATAATTTAAAATGAAAAAGTCATCAATAATAAAGTTGTAGAACTAATTGAGATGTAGAACTTTTGTTTTGGTCATTTCTTGTTCTGAGTTTATTTAGATAATTCAAAATTTGAACTTCAAAATATAAGAACTTCGAACAGAACTTCGGGAGAGTAAGATTTCAAATGAAAAGATGTGTAGCATTCTTGTTTTTGTTTGCTATATGAATATAGGATAGCTTACTTTCTTTCTTTGCAATGTTGTGTATATTTTAATACTCAGAGACCGTGGTACCTCAGTTTTCAAGTTTGCGTCACTACCTAAGTAGAGTTTGCTTACCGCGCGCGGTAGTGGTTCCACGCTAGTTGTATTTTGTCTCTCTTACTCTAGCATCTAGAAAATAAACGGTCTTCTTTTATAGTATATTTTTTATAAATCCTTTGTACTGTCTCTATCCTAAACTATAGGTCATTTCTACTTTCTTGGAGAGTCATAGTATCTTAAATTTGATCAAATTTATATAACAAAATAATAATATTTATGATACCAAATAGGGTGTATTTTATATACTTCCGAGAATAGTTATTCCCATAATTAAGGTGACCACTAAGGTTGGAGTCTCTTTCATCTCCTTGTCTCTCTTAAGCAACCATAAAGGTCCACTTGAGTTTCTTACTAGAAAATCGAGGGTGATACAAACTTTCAAAGGTTCTCCCATAGATCGCGAGGTCTTGGGAAACGCCTGGCTGAATAGGGACAAAGCCCTAAGAGTAACAAACACAAATACAGCCGGCTTGATGAAGAAATAGAGTGCTCAAGCTTTAAATCAATGTTTCTCACGAAATCCCTTCTCTCAACTCAAACTCTTCCAAGATTTGAAGCTAGGAGCAAAGAGGAGGAGAGGAGAGGGCCTTGAGAGCTAGAGAGGGGTTTTTCTAAAGTGTTGGTCAACTGAAGTGAGTGAGCAACAGTCATAAGTGAGGGGGTGAGTATATAAAGGTCGAGCTCAAAATTGACCTTTTTTGTATGCCGGAACTTTTGTAGATCTGCAACGGAACTTCCGATCACTAGAGTTTCAAGCAGACTAAGGGATCTTTGGAAGAATCTAAGACTTACAGAACTAAAGTTCTGAACATCAAAAGTTTCGAAGTACACTAGAACTTCCAGACACCGGAACTTCTGTAGATCTGCACCAGAACTTCCGATCACTAGAGTTTTGAGCAGACTAAGGGATCTTTGGAAGAATCTAAGACTTACAGAAGTTCAAAATATCAAAAGTTCCAAAGTACACTAGAACTTCCAGACACCAGAAGTTTCGATGTCCACTAGAACTTCCGGGCACCAGAAGTTCTGATGTCCACCAGAACTTCCAACGGGTAAACTTTCTACAAACTGATCCAAAGTGCCCATGCAGTAGAGTGTCCCTCAATGAATTTTAATTAGGTACTTGAGCACTTCTTCAGACCATTTACAATTGCATTCCTCTTTATAGTGTGGTATAACCTAAACTCAATTTCAAAGATAAAAATGATTTAAATGCCTTTGATTCCATCACCATGTCATTTTGTAATTTAGGGCTCCACCATCGCATGTATTATCCTCATTCTTATTTTACCCACTTGTCATCTCGATAAATCTCATGAGTCCTCTAATAGTGTGATCATTATCACCAAAACTTATAATTAGAGCTTGATTGTACTTATGAGTGTCATCTGTCGGAGACGACGGCCAAATATGAGCACGGTGAATCGAAGACCCATCCAATCAGATAAGGGAGGCCAAATCTAAGCATAAGTACGGGAGGTACAATGACTATGTACCTGCATAGGCTAGGACGCCCATGCCCCCTAGAGAGAGTCCATCCCCACCTTAACATGCCGCGTCAATGCCATGGACGTTGCCTCTGTATGCTCTGCAGTTGACATGCCACCTCAGTCAAAACTGGCGAGAAGGCAAGATCCATTTAGAGCCTGAGTCAAAATTAGCGAGGAAGCAAGATCCATTTAAGGAGGCTCGATTCACCGACGTCATCCACACCTTCTTTTGGTGTCAATTTGCTAGTAGATGCTCTTGTTATCAAAATTAGTCTATGTTAAGGACACATACTGCATAGGAGTTCAAGTAACTTTAACAGCAATACAAACATATATTGTGGGACCACTTTATATTTTATTTTCCCGATCGAAGCAAATAGCTATTGGCCCACGAATGAATGCCCAGGTGGCAACATAACGTATATACATATTGCAACTATACCCAAATGAGAGGCTTCAAAAAAACATACATTTAAAATGCATTCATCTTGGTTGCATCTCAACGATTTTGTTGTGGAAGGTTTTCAAAACATGTTTAGACATCAATCGAAATGTTTTAAGAATTTTCCATATTTTCATAAATATATTTTCTATTTTCCTAGACCTATATCTAATTTAGAGCCTGTTTGGTAGGGCTTCTCTCGGCTCTGGCTCCTCCAGTAGAACTCTGCCAAACGTTTTTATGAAGAAGCCATTTTGAGAAAAAAGGCTCCTCTAGAGGAGCCCCTCATTAGGAGTTATGCCAAACACACCCTAAATATATTTTTAAATATACTTTTAGGAATTCTAAATAATTTATTGGGGTTTATCGTTTCCTAATACATCCCTAGGATTTTCTTATAGGGTCTTAGAAGCTTAGAGATATTTTTTTAATGTTTTAAAAATCTTATCAATTTTATCAAGCATTTACCCATTTTTTTTTAACTACAGAAAAAATTGTATTGAAAACCACTTCTAACCAGGACATTAAAGTAATTTAACGGTTCTAAGCTTTTACGAGTTATATATACCTGGGCTAAAATATTCAATTTTAGAGTTAGGGAAAGGAAGTCAGACGACACTGATATATAGGTAGTTTTTCCACACTGATATATAGGTAGTTTTTCCTTTCGCAATCGAAGCAAATAGGCCTTGGCCCAAGAATGATTGCCAAGGTTTTACTTCGAGCCTGCAACCGTCCGACCAGCACGCCAACTACAATCCCAAACAGCAATGCTTGTTGGCATATTAATCGCATAATAAAGCAAGTAAGAAACCGAATCATTTTTACACCAAATCTTAGTTCTGCACTCCTACCAAACTGGTTTTGGCTACAACTACAAGATAATAGTGACAAGTTCTGACATCCAAGGTTTACATACGACGAGGCAGAAACCAAACCTTTCGACCATGCGGCCACCTACAACAGCAGGTGGTCAAGTGCACAAAAGCAACATGGCACACGGCAGCATATGGGCAACAAAAACCAGTCTTGACACTACTTCCATGCATCAGGCGTCAGACGAGAGGCAAAAGTTTGCCCAAACGTGACTGCTTGGCGGCTCCCATCATGTGTTCTCCTTGATGGCCTCATCTATGGCTTTGATATTGTCCCTCAATATCTTCCACTGCAGATGTAAATACCAACAGGAATGAAAACTTGTTGCTTCAGGCCTTGTTTAGTACACCCAAAAACCAAAAACTTTTCAAAATTCTCTGTCACATCAAATCTTGCGGAACATGTATGAAGCATTAAATATAGATGAAAATAAAAATTAATTACACAGTTTGTCTGTAAATCGCGAGATGAATCTTTTAAGCCTAGTTACTTTATGATTGGACAATGTTTGTCAAATAAAAACGAAAATGCTACAGTGCCGAAATCCAAAAAAATTTCGGATCTAAACAAGGCATCAGTAACCAAAAAAAAAGCGAGGGAGAATGGCAATGTCATGTACATTGCCAAGAGTACAACAGCAGCTAAAAATTATTATGATGGCATATTTGTGTGCCTTGATCATGGCAACTCACTGCAAAGATAACAGAATAACTACATCGAATTATGTTCCTGGATACCTGACAGATGGATATTGGTACTAATTATTATTCAGATTAATAGTGATAAATTTGTTGGACTATAGAATAGCATAGAACTCCCATGTGCTGAGAATATTTTCATGGCCATAAAAGAATGGCAATGCTTGTCAAATAAATTTTCATAGGGCCACTCGAAAATATACTAAGATCTAGATTTTCATGAAATCAAGCTTCCTGTATGCATATAAATTCTAAGAATCATACAACATATGTAAAAAAAAAGTGAAAACACCACTGACCTGATCTAACTGGAGTGATATACCTGGAAAGGAAAAGAAGAGATGAAATTATATTACTGATAATAAGTAGAGAATATATACCATCATCTCTAGGAAATATTAAATATGACACCACATTTGAATCAAGAAAATTAATTTTTCTCCCATATGCTGATGTCCATATTGTAATAGAATTCATCCAGAAGTTAAGCATGTCTAAGCTTACCATGCAATTAATACTCTTACCGTTGAAGCCATGGTCTTAAAAAAGAATGTCAGCTCCAAATATGATAATTTCCAAATAAACACACCATGATAATTAGAGTACTCAACAGTTGTTCATAACTATCAACCATGATATGCATATAAACAATCCTGAGCATCTCCAAAGGCTTTGGCAAATTGACTTGGCATTTGTTGTTATTTGCAAACTCCCATAACAAAATGCAAAGGATAAAAATAGGTCATCTCCAAGGGAATTGACATTTGGACTTGGCAAAGGATAAAAATAGAAGGTCTCCCGTGACTTTGCTCGCGCGATTGGGTTTGCAAAGTCGTTCACAGCTTGGTATTTTTGCCAAGTTTGCTCCCCCATTTGCCAAGTTGCCCAAATTGCAAACTCCAAATGCAAAACCGTTGGATACCTCTTTTGGAGTTTTTTGGCAAATTACTCAAATGCAAACCTCAAATGTAAAACCCTTGGAGATGCTCTTACTTCATCACTTGGCTAAGTGCATGTTCTCAAATTCAAATGATGAAGAGCAAAAGCTTGTTGTCAGAAACTTGCATAACAGTAACAGAAAATGTTATGTGCAGATTAAAGGCGTAGATTCTACCTCGATAAGTTCTGTAGCATTACTATTTTTTCCAGTGCTATGTTCATTCTATTATTCGTACGTATGCTTAAAGTTCACATAATGGTCTAAATACATGGCAAAAATCGAATAAAGCTAAAATCTCTGAGCACAGAAGCAGTTAGGTTAGAAGGAAGCCATTCATCCCATCTTTAATAGGGCCACGCCGCTTGTTACCCCCCTTAACCGTTGGATCGTGAAATCAAGCAATCTGATCTGTCCAATGCAAGTCACTTCAGATCTCCTACCAGCTTCGTGGTTGACCTGAACCACCGTGAACCTTTGTGGGCCGCAAATTCCTATCCCGCTCCCCAGGTCCCTGCCTGTGCCTCACCTGCTGCTGCTCCCCTGTGCGTCCACCTACTTCCCCACGGCACAGCCACATGTAGCGTGTGGCGTGGAACGCCGACAGTGTGGAGTCTGTGCAGAGGCCACCGAGCTGCAGAGCTCACAGCCGCCTTGGCAAATCATGCGATGACTAAGCGACGTGGTGACACAGGGCGGTTGAACGGGCTCATGGAAGGTGTGGGGACCTTGGGAAGAGTGGCAACACAGTGGCTCTCCCTGCCGCATCATCGAGGGTAGCATCATGGCCCTCATCACCTCGCAGCCATTGCATTGGTCTTCTACATGAGGCTGTGAGGTGCTCTGCGCGGCCTAAGATGTCATGCAGCACAGGCACCTCAGGCAGCAGCTACAGGAGGTCCACCTGCAACGGCAGCTATCCTCTTCTCGGCAGTGGGCTCTCCACACCACCAGACAGCTCTGGGTGTGCCGGCAGTGCGCAGGCATAGTACACCTCGCATGCACATGGCCTGTTCGAAAAAATGATGCACTGCATAGCTACGGACCAGCCTGGGCTGCAGTCCAAATAGCAACAGCTCCTGCGCCAGTCTCTTCCACTTCTCACATCTCCTTCCACCCGACCTTCTCTACTGCAGCTTCCAAGCAAACAATCAATCCCTGTGAGAGTAAGCATCCATTGCCAGCATTTTTGCTGGATTCATCCTCCACTGCACTTGAAGCTGGAGGCCAAGACTGCGACAAACATCTCACCAGGTAACAGATCCAAATCTCACTTGTTGTATATGTGTTTGATTGGACATTTTACTTTTCATCTCAATATGTAGATGCAAATCATCTTCACTCGTCCATAACTCATACATTTTTACTGATATTACCTGTTCTATGCAATGCATGAGCTCATCCAATGCATATTCACTCCTCACTTGCCTCCCACAGCTAGGCAGCACTGATGGAGTTGACTGCTGTCAAAACAGAGTAATAGAGTGTGCATCTGACAAACCATTCAATTTATTCTAGGAATGTACAGAACCTAGATACAGTTATTCGTTATAGACATATAACTATTCTATTTTAAATTTTTGTGGTCAGTTCAACCAAATTCTTCTTGTTTATCCTTGTCTAGTATGCCTATGTGTCTGCAGCATTGGGTTCATATAGTAATAATTGCATGAATGTAAGTATTTCACAAATTCCGGTTACGTGAAGTGATTGCCTACCACAGATTCTTGGTTAAACTGAGCCATCTCATAGCACAAGCGAAGGAATCAAGAATCAAGATCGAAAAAGGTATATATCTACCACATGCTTGACAAAAATGTATATTTCCTGGGGTACCTTTTTTTTCCCACAACGGTCAAAACTGAATTGCATTACGTACATAACGAAATTACACAGTTCAGAATGTAACGTAACAGCGAGATATGAAATACCGAAAAAGCTGTCCATGACTCTGATCACCAAGGGATCAGTCATCATGGACCCAACCAAACTAACCAAAACAAAACACACCTACCCCACAGAAAGAGCAACACAGCACAACATCAAAACCTCCCAAATACAGGACCAAGGCCCCCTCAGAATGCAGGCTGTGACTAATCAAAACACAACATTCTATCCTATATAGGGAATGATCTGACATCCATCTTGTGCCTGAGCCACATATGGGGTGATTTCCTGGGGTATCTGATCAGATTAAGACTGATATAACAGGCACTTCTTTCCATTGGATATGCAGTTCATTACAATATTGCATTGCATTGGTAATTAGGAACAATTTTCTAATTACATATTTTTACAGTACAGGAGAAATTTCACAGACAACTATTGATATTGAAGAGATTAATTGAAAGTATCACTAATAGTGTCAAGTATGTTTTTGTCCTAAGGTGTAGCGGCTACTGAGATGGGTGTATGGTGAGAGCAGTCCTCCCTGAGCAAGAGGCTTCCTGCTAAGGTCTGACATTATTGTTGTTCATTGTTTTGGATCCTTACAATGTTATTGCAGTAACTGCTGATGGGTAAATGGGAATGGTTTTGCAAATGGTGACACCATATACCATAGACATGATTAGAGAAAAGGCAAATGATGACACCATAGGCAGAATGAGAGTGACAAAAGGAAGGATCTCAACCTTTTGAAATATGAAGTGGTATGGTTCCTTTCAAGTGTTCTATTTATAATCTTTTATCCATTGCTTAAAAGGGTAAACACATATTCATCTACTGATACCCTTGATTTTAATTTCAGCTCAAGGATGAATTATTGCACTTAACCAAAGGAATTGGAGCCACATGCCGCTTATACCATATCCTGGTCTTTTCTATCAAGGTACATCTACATTTTAAAACATGTGGTTCATACATATAGAAACAACGAACAGTAAACTAATTTTGATTGATTAGAGGTTAGTGACTATAAGAATTTTATACTAGGCTGGCAATCCATGTGGATCACAAAGTATATGTGTATCCTGGACTGGCCAGCTCAATTGTGGGCGCCGCAAAGCCGCACATGTATTTCTAGAACAAAACCAAGGGCTTGAGTAGTCCATAGTCTCCAGCACTAAACTAAATCCATCTGTGCTAACAATGGTGCAGGATACCTTGACCTGGAGCGCGCTACTCGGATGCCAGACGCAGCCAGGGAAAAAAAACACCCATTACCCATAGGAACAGTACAACAGGAATGAGAGGGGCAGAAGTCGCTGGTGGTACCTTTGCGGGTGGGGAGAGACTTGCCGTCCTTGACGTAGAACTCGCGGAGGTCAACGAAGACCCTGCCTTTCCAGTTCCTAACAGACACCTTCTTGTTCTTCGATATCTGAACGAGCGCCATCAGAACGATCCAATGGGTTAGGGTTCTAGCCCCTAGGGTTCTGTCTCGAAACAAGGTATGCCCGGGGCGGTCCCTACCTCGGCTACGACCGTACCGTCTTCGGCGGGTTCGGAGGGGCCTTCGTCCCCGGCGGCCTGCCGCTTGGCCGCCGGCTCGCCGCCGCCGCCGAAACGCTTCTTTCCCTTCCCCCACATCTTCCTTGCTGAGATTGGACTGGAGCGACTGGATCGTTCGAATCGGTGCCCCTCTACCGCTTCCAAAGAAAAGGTCTACAAGGGCCCACGCCCACGTAACTGCAGAACCTTTGAGGGGCTGTTTTAGGGGTGTTTAGTTGGGAACATATCTAGTGCAAACCACAACCTTCGTGAAAACCTGTGCAAACTATGACAAAAAAGTTATCTAAATTCATCAAAAAAATCACACATGTAGATGATTTGATAATACACAACATTGTAAAATATCTTGTCCAAACTCAACTTTGTTTGTGAGATATAAAAATAACAAATTTCAAGACAGAAAGGTGTCCACAGAATTTGCTAGAAATTTATTATTTTTATATCTCACAAATTAATTCGAGTTTGGATAAGATATTTTACAAGGTTGTGTATCATCATATCATCTACATGTGTGATTTTTTTGGTGAATTTAGATGACTTTTTTGTCATGGTTTGCACAGGTTTTCACAGAGGTTATGGTTTGCACTAGATATGGTCCCGTTTAGTTGAGGTGTTAAAATTTAAGGTCAGTTTTAATAGAGTTTAATACAGTTTTATGGGAATTGAATATGTTGATATGACATTATATTAATGAAGAGAGATGATAACAGTTTTACTCTTTCCGTCCCAATATATAAGCCGTAATCACTTCTGGTTCAAGGACCAAGAACACATTTAATTCTCTTTTCACGGTACTGTATTTCTGTTTGTGAGAGAGCACGTCTTATATTATGAGATATGAACAAAAAGTGGTTACGCCTTATATACTAAAACAGAGAGGGTATGTTAGTAGAGAGTTTTATAAATTTATAGGGATGAAACTCTTCTGCATAGGTACTATAGCATTTTTATTTTATTTGGTAATTGGTGTCCAATCATAGATTAATTAGACTTAAAATTGAGTTTTTTTATCTAAGTTATCATAATTCTTCAAGTTTTGAGAAACGCCATTACAATTCATCTATTTAGAGATCTACTATTATAATTTTCTCTCTACTGCACTCATACCATTTTCTACGTCTGGCAGACAGAAAGACATACGGACACGTCAATTTTCGGTGTCCCCTCTTTCCTGTTTAGTTCGCAAAATTTTTGGTTTTTGGCTACTGTAGCACTTTCGTTTTTATTTGACAAGCATTGTGCAATCATATAGTAACTAGGCTCAAAAGATTCATCTCACAAATTACAGGTAAACTGTGCAATTAGTTTTTATTTTCGTCTATATTTAATACTCCATGCATGCGACCAAAGATTCGAGCGACGGGGAATCTTGAAAATTTTTTGGAACTAAACAAGGCCTTAGATCGAGGGTCTTGTTTAGTTCCAAAAAATTTTGAGAAATCGACATTGTAGCACTTTCGTTTGTTTGTGATAAATATTGTCCAATCATGAACTAACTAGCCTTAAAAGATTTGTCCGACTAAACTGTGCAATTAGTTTTTATTTTCGTCTATATTTAATACTTCATGCATACGTTTAAAGATTCGATGTGACGGAGAATCTAAAAAATTTTGTAAAATTTTTTGGAAACTACAAGGCCCGAACATGCCTGTGGGCTGTGGCGGACAAGCACTCGCCCACGGCGACCTGCACGCAAGCAGAGTGGTGGTGGCTTGGGCACGAGGGGGAGCGGCTGTACGGGCGCCACATATCCAATTGACGAACTGTGACGGCGTTTCTCTAAACTCAAAAAATTATAATAGCTTTCGTAAATAGTTTATATTTAATACTTTATGTATGTGTCTAAACATTCGATGTGATTGATGATAAAGTTTAATAGACTCAACCAAACAGGGCCTTTGTTCCTGAAAAATTTTACAAAGTTTTCAAGATTTCTCGTCACATTAAATCTTACGGCACATATATAAAGTATTAAATATAGATAAAAAATAACTAATTATATAGTTTACCTGTAATTTATAATACGAATCTTTTGAGTCTAATTAATCCATAATTAGACAATAATTATCAAATACAAATGAAAATACAGCCAAATCAAAAAATTTCACCAACTAAACAACCACCACGGCGCCCATAACTTCTTGAATGAACATGTACTAGCTCTCCCTAAAAGAATTATGTATATCAATTAAAGTGCTTTGCGTATGAACAAGTCAAATCAATTTATCATAAAAATATATTTTATAATTAATTTAATTGTGTTCATTTGATATTATAAATATTTATATTTATTATCTATAATAATTTGTCAAACTTGGTATACTAAAATGTGATATTGTTCCAAAATTACATTCGGGACGAAGAGAGAATATAATTTTATTTGTTAAAAAAATAGAGAGAGTTTTGATTTGAAAGATACATCCAAAGTTCCTATAGTTTTTAAAAGTACGATCATATTCACAAAATAAAATTTTATATATCATTTTGCAACAAATTTTCAAAAATATTACATAAAATAAGTAGCAAACCCCTATAATTTGTCATTCTAATAAATCCACCACTGGCTCAACTGGCACATACCTTGACAATCTTATTTGGCGAACATGAACTCATCCAATACGTAATCGAGCGTTTGGTTTGGGAAATCAACTCATTCTAGATGAGGTAATGCATCATAAGTCATTAGTAGAATCACCTCATTTCTAATACTAGTTCTCTACTAATTATTAGTTTACGAGAAAAGGGGTGATGATGGATCAACTTATCTATTCTACAAACCAAACAAAAACGAGAGTGAAAAAATGATGGACTACTTCATTTCATAAACCAAACACGCCCTAAATTCTTCAATTGACTTGCTTCTGCTATGGATAGAAGATCGGTTACGGACTTGGTGGCTAAATCAACGAGAGTGTTCTTTACGTGTGATATACCAGCGCACATTACCTTGTTAAGCATGATCACCAGCATCTTAAACTCTTTAATTCCAAACCTAAGTGTTATGTACTTTGAAAATGAAAATCAGTGCACTAGCTAACAGAAGGTCCGACAAGGAGAATGGACGGTCCCATGTAGAACATGATGACACCTAGAGCATGTAGTTTATGAGATGTTTGTCCCACATCGCTGTTAGATCCACATGCCAGCACAACTTTTACCCACACAACACCTCCCTTTCTATTTTCATTCTCCACGCCACTCTTGTCTCTAGCAAGAAACATAAAGTTAAAGAAGGAAGAAAGGGAAAGAGAGGAGAGGAGAAAGGAGGAGACCAAGGAGCACCAAGAGTTGTAACTAGTGGCGAAGATAAAACAAATTAGAGGGTGGTGTGTCTACCTTATAGATGTGTAAAATTGAGCCGCAACCATGGTGAAAAATCAATCTACTCAATGGTATTTTATGTTTTTGCTATAGGAGTATATATAGCTTCGCTACTGGCTGCAACAAGGTCCCCGAGGCCTTTCTCATTGCTAGGGTGGAGCTAAAGAGAGCTCCTGACCTAGAGCTTGTGAGGACGAAGAAGGACAGAAGAGAGAGCTAGCCATACAAAACCTTGTATTCTGACCTTGGGCGTCAAGCTCGGATTTAGAATGGATAAGGTCTAAACCCCAAACTATAAGGAAGCTTCACTTTAGAATCCAGCCCGAACTTTCAATCATAGTAGGGTAGCTATTGCTAACGGAGATTGTCCCAACTCTGGTTTGTTTGGCTCCGCGGTTGGTTGGTGTTCCTTGTAGCTTGAGCTATATGCCCAACAGCCTCGCCTACTCGCCTATGTACAATTTTTTTTTAAAAAAAATGGTTCCTCTACTCATGCATTTTTTTTTCCAAATGGAGTTCATAGGGTAATACGTGCACATCGCGAAGTAGAATGGTGATAGGATGATTGGATGAATGTAATGATGCACTTAGTTTTGGCCAATCATCATCATATATGCATTCACTAAGGTACACAGTACAGTAATCCTCTGATAGCTTGTTCCGTGCACGACATGTATCAGGGATCAGGGGACAGGGTCTCGTGGAGCGTGGAGGTATTTCTAAGCTAAGGTCAGTCTCAATGCATATTTCATGAGAGTGTCATGCACATTAAATAGAGTGCCACATAAGCAAAATTGCTGACTTGGCAGTCATTAAATGAAGGAGTTTCATCATATGAGAGAGGAGTTTCATCCCCATGAAACTCATGTGGCTCGGTTACCTAATTTATAGTCTTGGTAACTGTGTTATGAAACTATGTCTCGTAGAATTCCACAATCCTTGAATTTGTACAAGCAGCAACTAGCAACTTGTAAAATGATGCTTGTACATAGTCTCATAGTCCAAAATTTTATAGCTTCGCAGAACAAACAACATTTTTCTCTCACACGGTCACATTCCTCTCTTTCCTAAATAGTCAACAATCCTTGTGACACTGCATAGAAGCTGCCAGTTAAAAAGGCTTGTTACAGATTCTAACAAATTAGCTGGCCCATCGGTCTACATTGACACTGATAATAAGCCGGGCCAACGAGGCACATTAGCACATGGCTCACAGGAATATGCACAAACACCACATGGCTTCACGATACTCACCTTCTAGACCTCTATATACCTTATAGTTTCACAGAGCGATGATACAGCTTTGTCACAACCGAGAAGCTCAGAGATCCAGAATCCTGACATGCAAAATTAGAGCAGAATCCTGAAACGGTTACATCTTACATGAGCTCCCTCCATTCTAGGACAGCCACACCTGGATTAAAAGGGAGCAGACTAACTGGACTATACAGCTGTTTCTTTCCCTTTTTCTTCGCCCTCTGCACCCTTCTCTGGGTACTCCCCAACTGTGAAGCGTCTCTTGTTAGCACTTAACCCTGATGTATGCAGCTGCCCTCGTTTCTTGACTAGACGAGCAGCAGTTTCTCGGTCAGCTTTTGCATCGTTATAATCAGGCTGCACAAAGCATCCAACAGACCGTTTAGGCGTAAAAGGCAACTTATTATGGCCAATGATTGCATAGGTGATAATCTGGATTATACTGGGTTAAAAAGAAAAAATGGGCACCTTGATAGCTAACGCCTTGTCAAAAGTCAGTATAGCTGAATCTGGCTCCCCAAAATTTAGCTGTGCTCTACCAAGTGTAACCCAAGCCTGTAAATCATCAGATAATGCAGATGATTACACTACTGATTAATTGGGTGACGATATTGAGTAATCATGGCATTCTCCCAGGGATCAAGCTGGGCAAAAAACCGAAAATTGAAAGAGAGCCAGTAGCCTCACTGATGAAATCCCTACTAACCTCAGGCCAAAATGGATCCAGTTCTGTTGCTCCTGCAAGATAACCCCAACTTGTCTTTAAATGGTTTGATTACTGTAGAAAATGGGATTGACACAACTGACTTAGCTCATACATGCTGCTACGATCATACAGACTTTGTGATAATAGGGTGGTTCTTCACACTTATGTCATCAATGTTGTATGCAAGTTTACAACAGAAGTGTCACTAATGTTTACTTTTGCCAGGAAAGAAACCCCATGGGTTGAGTAAATTCTAGACAATGGATGGTTGGTGCTACTATAGTAGTAGTATCACTTAAATGGTTGGTGTTATTCCCAGTTCACAGCATTTTCTATAGCATAGCCCAGCGAGTCATTCATCCAAAAGAACGAGAGCTTACTGGTTGCTGCTGTCAGTGCACGCCATGCATCCCCCACTTCAAGTAAAACCTGAGCTTTCTGCTCATGAAGTATTGCATTATCAGGTGTCAAGATAAGCGCAGCCTCCCATTTAGCAAGTGCTTCATGGTACTTCCCTTCCTAGAAAATAACAAAAAAAGTTACTTCTTTCTAGTATCACATAGAAGCTAATATGACTGGACTGCTCCATTTTTGTAGGCCTACAGAACCCAGCTACAAATTTATACCTCACTAGTTGTCCACAAAAAGTTTTATAGGCAGCGGCAAATGCAAAAGCACATGGACGGCCAAGACTGGATATTTCAGCAGCTTTTCATGTGGATTTCTAAGAGAGGGTATTACCCACACAAGGTGGATTTCTAAGACAGACTAATTCATTGCGCTTGAACTCCTTATTTGAAAGACTACACGATAATAATAAGAATCACTTCATGAAGTATGCAGTTACTGAATATTCTTTGGCCAAGGAAACCATGATAAAATTGAACTCCCAAGGAGCACGACACAGGAACGGCACAAAACCCCGCAAACACATATCACCTGTTCAACTATGAGGGAATAGCAAATTTGTGGGGATTCGATCTCAAAGAAATAGAGGTACCTCGGCTAGCTTGTCTCCCTGACTCTGGAGCAACTCAGCAGTTTCAACTGGCTTTGTTCCAGGACAGTTTGTGTTTGCATCTGATTTTTCCTCCCTTTCAACCTCATCGTTGTCACTCCCCACTCCAAATGGTAGGCCTGGTATAGTTGATACTACCACCGACTGTTTCTTAACCTTGGAATTCTTACCCCAGGATATCTTCATGGTGGAGCTGTTTCAGAGGAGAGAGACAAAGCTGAGTTTTTGTATGTAGTCAAGCCACACACTGACACACATAATGAGGATAAGTGTATACAATACTTCCTCTGATTCCAAAGGTAAGTCGTTTAGGACAGCAACACAGTCTCCAATTCGACACTGGACTTGCATCTTTTGTAAAAGTATATCATTGGATAAAGTCATATGTAGTGAAAGTACTTTCCATGACGAATCTAATAACATCAAGCATATGTTGCAAATCTATGTAACTTTTCAAGCATTGATGGGCCAAGTTAAAGAAGTTTGACCAACTAGAATCCTAAAATGGCCTACATTTAGAATTGGATGGAGTATATACCTCTATCACTAATTTCAGTATCCCCGATCTGAACTGCACTTATCGACACAAAATTGGGATATGCATATATGTGAGCTTCAAAGACAATAGCAAACAAGTAAGACAGAATGTCTGTCTTT
>Ga0182004_10001856_pt1 | contig 15980 bp, 14 predicted proteins | sample Sormic07211540_1_FD_120479 | JGI IMG/M metagenome (GOLD analysis project Ga0182004, IMG submission 120479) | Endophyte microbial communities from Sorghum bicolor roots, Mead, Nebraska, USA - 072115-40_1 MetaG | ecosystem: Host-associated > Plants > Roots > Unclassified | place: USA: Nebraska...
CTATGCAATTAGTTTTTGTTTTCATGTATATTTAATGCACCATGCATGTGTCGCAAGATTCGATGTGATGAGGAATCTTGAAAACTTTTGAAAACTAAACAAAGCCTTAGTTTATTTAGTTACATTAGAGCCGCAGATATTATTATTTAGCCAATATGTAAAATAAAAAAACCCACTCAAAACATAAAGTTCTATAACAGTCTTTGTACAGGATAACTAGTGAGGACGACATGCTATATATGAGAAGTGAAAGTTATCATAAATGTTATTACTTTATGATATAAATTTGGTCAAACTTAATGTGGTTCACTCTACAAGATTTTTGGAATGACTTATAATTTGGGATGAAGGGAGTGTTCAGCAGTGTTTTATCTCACAACAAATCAGTAAACAGTACTTTTATCTATAGCTCTTCAGACAAGTGAACAAATTCTAGGCATCATAATACATAACATTATTTTAGGAAACTCATAAAGTCTAGCATCCGTGCTCATCTAAACTGTCTTTCTACTTGATCATGTGCTCTCGGTGGGTGTACAGATCTGTTACGGTCACAATAAATAAGAAAACAATTGTGTGCATTTGAATGTTGCTAGCTAGACATCAGTTGAGGAGTCAAACAAGCCGCACGCCAACTACGATGATATGAAAATAATGCTGAATGACTGACAGATTCAGCTGATAAGCCAATAAATTTAAACCACATGATACATGTTAATATGCAATCAGAATTTAAATTATATTTTTTTGTGGTGCATGTCTTATTGGTTAAGCAAGACACTGCAACTAAAAAAACGTTGTTTTGTTCGCGTGGCAGGTTGCACAGTGATTCATGCTTCGGTTTGCAAAGATTTATCTTGGCCTACATTCTTTCTTTCATATTAATTTGGCCTAGTTTCAGATTGTAGGATACCATATAATAATTCTAAGCAAGGGAAAAAACACAGAACATGGTTTTAGAACAAAAATATAACACTGGTTTGGTATTTTTCGGAGTTAAAACAAATATTGAAGAGTCTGGTTTAACTCACTCGTGGCTGACATGATGCCATGTAGAACAATTAACGCGTGGTGCCACATTAGCCTAAACCACTTCTAAAACCATTTCAGAAGTTAGAGAAATTAAAAAGTCTATTTCTCTGATTGAGAGAGGCAAATCGAACTTACGCAAAATAATTAAGAAAGGTCATATGAACTTTTCTCTTTCTCAAAAGTTGTCAGGTTGAGAAGCCCATGCGGAGCTAATTGTGTTGTTTTCAGAGTGCGTTTACCCATGATCCAAATGAATCTCGAACTTTCTTTAACAAGTTTCCATCACTGAAAGTATTAAAAAAATAAAAATAAACTGAACAAAGGATTTTATGTTTAAAAACTACTCTAGTTTCATTGGTATATGTTGAAATATATATGTAGGTTGGAATATGTGTGTGTGATGGGTATGTCGAAGTTGTCTTAACCCGCCATTCACCGACACAACCAAAAGACATCCCTTTGATGATATGATTAGATGTGTAATTCTAATTTTAATCTCTAAAATCAATAGATGAAAATGACTGGAAGTCAGCTAGAGACGTCGGCTTTGCAGTTCCTTAGTTTCAATGGCTGGTTGTCTTCTTTAGTCAAAACTTTATTCTTGTTTTGTTTTTCCAATTGCTTGGGGGCGTGACTTGTAATAATTGGTCTGATTCTATCAATCGATAGATGAAGCCAGATAGAATCTATCATTTATCTAAGAAAATCATCTCTTAAAAAGAAAGGTGGCATTGTTTCGCAACAGAAACAACACAATAAGCCCCAAACCAGGCTGACCAAGAAATAACACTCCACACAAAGCTGCAAATAGTCCGGTGAATCGAGGCGGCTGTAGGGCGTGTTTGATATCCTTAATCCTTGACAGATATTACGTAGCCTCGCCCAGCAAGTTAATGTGGGGATGAGCGTTTGGTTTCCAGGCAAGAGTGTATTGGAACCTGCCTTTTCCATATTTTACTACACAAAGGGGCAAGTGTTTGGTGTCCTAGCCTGAGTGCTTCAGGGTTCGTGCAAGCAAGATTCGGCTTGCTGTCATGAGAGAGCTACAACGACTCGCCTGGCTGGGCGAGCACCTAGTTGCTCATGCCATATATTCCAACCAGCTTCTCCATGAATGTCTCTACTTTGTCTTCCTCAAAACTGATACATTATTCTTATCTATCCCCTTCTCCCTCTGAATAATTCCCAGTCTCCTAACCATTTTTTTTTAAAAAAAAATAAAAGTCAGCAAGGGAGGTCCCTACTTAAATTTTTATGTATATGTGTGCAAAAGAGGGTTTTTACAAAATGTACATTGTTACAAGGCTCAAAAAGCCAAAAAAGAAAAAAAAAGTAGGAAAGCTAAACGAACTTGACTCCCCCACAGATTTAGAGTCTCTTATTTTAGCTTGGCCTTGATACAAACCAATATAAGCTCTTATCGAAGAGCAGCCTTCCAATTCAGCAGATTAAAATCCTTGCTGTCAAAAATACGCTGTTTCTAGTTGTCCAAATGACCCAACAGGCTGCAAAGTCTTCTAATCATCTCTAACCACAAAACTGAATTTTGTTTGTCTCTACTATAATACAGCAATCTTAAAAGACACTTTTCTAAATGTTAAGCAGGTAAAAAGGTTATTAATTAGATTTCGGAGGCTGCAGCGACGTGGTAGATTGGCCCAGTTACTGTGCCAGTTCGACACCGCTAAATTTCTTTACTATTCGCTCGCAGCTTTGAGAGGAACAGCCTGATATTCATGGTTCCTGTAATCCTGTTCCAGGCTACGAGCCAGTCCCAGTGCTAAAAGCTTACAGAAGCACAATTTTACAGAAATAAAAAAAGTAACCCCACGAGCTGGAACAAAAGAAATGAGTAATCAGCATTTTACATCAAAGTCTTCTGCTCAGGCTTATCGAATAGTCCTGCAAAACTTTGCGCCGCCACGAGTTCAAAGTAACGGGCCCAAGGTGATGGTATCATATGTGCAGTTAAAACATATCTATATATGTGACAACACCTTTAGCGTACGCTCAGTGTACAGATCATTCAGTACAAAAAAGCAAAGTCATTCGACCCTACTCTGCTACATGGCACAATTTTGCTCCGAGCCGACCAGGCAATGATGCATCTGTTCCTGAGCTTTGAAACAATTTGATGTATGGTGACAGCCTGCAAGCAATGCATTGAAAGTGGCTTCAGGAAACCAGACTCTACTGGCAGCAATTTGGTAAGGTGTACCAGATTTACCTTGGAAGTTACATGTCCTATTTCAAATGTATCTCATCCCAGCAATTCTTATACGCCTTGATATCATGTACTGGGCAAGAGAGTACATAGCTCCTAGCAATCCTAACACCCGAATAGCAAGTATGTCTGTCATTATAATCGAAGGCAAGTTGAGAGGTAGTGTCAGCAGTAGCTTGGCGTCTGTCTGTCTGACATAGTCCCACATGAAGCGATTGAAGAGTATGTGATTCGGTAATGCGAGCACAAGAAGAGCAAAATTCTTCACAGCAAACAGCCAGCCTGGGCCCCCAATGTCAAGAGCCCATCCTCCATTGCCAGGCCAAGTCTCCTCCCATATTCTATACAATGCTGTCAATAATAAATAACCAGAAATAGAAACTGTCACTGGAAAATAGCGCTGCCTATCACCAAATCCTGCAAAGATATCTGAATCCTGGTTCAAAAGCAGAAGGATGGGCGCCAGGAAGAAAATAGCACGGTTCGAACCACCAGTGAGTGTTATATTTAGAACCAGGCAGATGCCAAAACACAGCACAGTAGAAACATTGCCGATAGCAGGCATCCATGCTGCCTCTGCTGCCAACCTCTTGATGGTGAAGGTTGGTGCAGCATGAGCTCTTCGTTGCTGGAGCAGCCTTGCTTTGGGTGGGAAGGCAGAACTCCGACTAGATGGACCATGCATACCTCTGTCTGCAGCCTTTTCACGCAATAGCAAAGCCAGCTCAAACTTGATTTCTAATGCAATAATCATGAAGATAGCAGCATAGAGACCCAAAAGTGACATTCTAGCCCCTTCTATAGCCAACATGTTGGTGAACTTCTCTGCTTCATCCTCATCTGCAAAACTTTTGGATCTTAAGTGTCCTTCAAGCAGATAGGTGACTGGGAACAAAGCTACCAAGAAAGAGAACACCCATGGCAAAACCCTTGTGCTAGATTCAGAAGGAAGATGTGTGAATACGACAAAGACTGCCGCAGAGACAATTGTTGCAACAAGAAGAGGATACAGAACAACTGCCTGGAAGAAGTACTGAACAGATATGTAGATGCCTAGAGTAATCCCAACTGCCACTGCATACAAAGCCCTCAGCTCAACAACATACTTCACTGGGATGATGGATGTAACTGCTGCTAGTGTAAGTACCACAGTTGCAATAAGCAGCCATGACGGCCATGTGGGCTTAGATGCTACAAACCCATATATTGAAATGTCATCATCAGATAAATGTGCTGCTGTGATAAAATCCGACCGGTATACCCATGATAGCTTAATAGGAGGCTGCATAACAACGAAGAGAAGGCCTGTAGCCACAACAAGGACCAGGAATCTCTTCGCTGACTGCAAGGAAATATTGAAATATAATCAATTGGTGCAGCAACAAAGAATTTGCAAGCTGTAGACAGGTATAGAGCAAAAGTAGCATAAGAGAGGGTAAACGGAAGTACTAGAAAACAAGAGGTATGGTTCAATCTTTAACTTGAAGATGCTTTTCGGTAAAGAGTACTCAAATTCAATTACAGTAACAAAAGGCAAAAACAAATTATTCCTTTTCATTGACAGGATTACAGGAATCAGAAATATGTGGGCTGTACTCCCTGCAATTAGTTTTAAGTTTGTGTTTCAGAGCTCACTCCACTAACCAAGGAGCACACAACAGTGAACAGGTGGTTCACTTCAAATCATGCTATTTTGTGCTGGAGCAAGCAATAATGCAGAGCTTTTGTTAACTATACCATGCAATCATATTAAAAGGGGTATAGGTGGAAAGACTGAATTGAACATCAGTGTTTCTTGATCATTTGGTTCTCAGCTCAAATGACACTTGAATCCAACTGGAACGAATAACTTAATAACAACTCCAAAAAAACAGAAGCTATTAGGACTATTTCTTATGGTTGGTTAAGGAAGTAAAACCACAATTGGGAATTACATAACTAAAATTCCAGAGATAAATGATAGTCCAAAGAAAGTTCAAATTTTGAATTATGGTGTCCCAAATCCATAATTATATGTTGTTGCATGCATCACAGCCATTTCAGTCAAAGCATATCTTTTAGCGTTATAAAGCTCACATCCTGATCATTTGAAAACTCTTCAGTAATGGTAAAATATAATCCTTCGAATGAAATGATTATTGCTTTCAAGTTAACAAAATAATGTCAACAATTCAGACCATACATGGCCAAACTTTGAAACCATTAGGCTGTGTTTTCAGTTCAAAGTTCAGAATGCATCCCATGAAGTAAACTAAATTTTTTCTTCTTTAAATTTGCAAAGTTCCTGAATTACCAGGGAAGCATATCATTTTGATATTCCAGATTGCAAGTGAGATCTTGATACATTTTAGTCTGACCTTGCCTCTATCAATTTAGCCATGTGGTCCTAAAAATATGCATGCTCTCTCAGTCTGACACTGTAAATATGACTGCAAGTCCAGTTTCATGCTTCTAAACTCATCTATAGATTCCTAGAATAAAAAAATTAGTAAATTATCCATCGTAAGAACACCTAACATCACGCTAAAACTCTGGAAATGAACAGTCCTTCACAAGATATTTCTTGAGAATAAAACAATAACAGCATAGAAATATCACAACATCTAATATATTGTAAGCAGTAGGATGATTAGTCTTTTCAACAAGAACGAATATAACTAGCAACTACCTGAACATGTGGGAAATGGAGAACGACTATTGGAATGCATGCAACTCCTGTCAACAGAATATATGAACCCAGTAACAAACCATCTGAAGGAGGTCTTCCATTCCACCATTGTAAAGCTTCAAAAATTGTTTCCCGACAGAGCCAGGCAGAAAACGCTATTACAGATGCATGGAAATAAGCTTGCCAGACTTTCATCTTAGAAGCTCCTTTGGACTTGTCTCTGAAAGTCACAAGCAAGAAGAATTTATCAACAAAAATTTGCGGAGCAAAAAAATTGTTGGTCTTTCTACCAAAACACTAGATTTTCAGAAAATACCTGTAAAGAAGTAAAGGGGGGGTAACAGCAAGTAGCAGAACAGCTGAGACCCATATAACTGATCTTGATGTCATAAACAGCATTGCTAATTTTGATGAATATAGACAAGTTAAAATCCAAGCAGCTTTGGGCCCTAGTCTCTGATCTACATGTAATCTTCTTACAAGAGCCAAGCCCAAAAAGGTTGTAATAAAAACCATATAATTAGGATAGATGATATCCTCTTCAAATCCATAGTAATACATGGAGGCATAGTTGAACAATCGGTTCTCGATGTAGCATAGCAACAATGTATGACCAATAAGACCAAGTTCCAGAAGAAAACGAAGTTTTGTTGGGAGAAGTGCCAAACCAGGAACAGCCATTGCCATGATGACAGCTGCAACAATATACTTGGTGAAGGACTTCAATGGCATGCCAGCAAGCCAAATATTCAGATCCCAATAATTGTGCACCACAAACCAAAGGACCATCAAGCTTGCAAGTGCCACAAAGGTAAAGTATGATGACAAACTTTTCTTAGTAAAGAACCTTGCAACATAATAGCCAGAAATCATCGGCAGTGGCAGAAACTGCAAAAGAATTAACAAAAAGGCATTAAGTATGACCTTACACAACTATCTGTTGATGTGCAAACAAAAATAACTGGTAGAAAATGTTGCAAGATTCAGGACAGGATTGCTAGTGAAGCGCGATTGCATGTTACTGTAACACAGGGCACTAGGTAAAAATTGGTTGCAACAAGACATGCTCACTATACCATTGCAGTATTTATGCAATAGATATTTAATATAATCTACATAGGGTTTGAAAGAATTGGCAGCACTGCAATATTCAAAAACCTTCACCCCTGCCAAGGAACTCACTAGCTTCGCACAGCCATGATTCAAGTACTAAGCAACAACATCATTGAGATATTGAGGTCAGGATGACACAAGTTGAGGGATTATAAGGGTGTAAGAGTGCAAGTGTTCAACTTAGCTACAGCATTTCAAACAAAAATGCAAAGAGTCAGGTCAAAGCAAACAAGAACAACAACAATTGTTAAAACATGTAATACATAACTGATGAGCATCTACCAACAGCAATCAAGTACTATCAAGTATGAGCACATATGACCACACAATACCACAATCTATTCTCATTCAAATAAGTAACATGTCTCTAACATATCTCTAGTTCCTATACTGCAGTTAACCCACAAAGCTACACAATGATTGGAAAACCATTGCAAAACTACACTTCATAGAAAGTAGAAATAGTTTCCTAAAACTACACTTTCATTGAAATAGGTACAAAAACAAAAGTACACCCCTGGGAACCAATTACACAAAACTATGCTTTTAAAGGTTTAAAAGCTGAAATTTTGCAATGTGTAATAACAATAAATGTGTAGCTTTTTATATGATGAATTGACAATTGAAGTGTATTCTTGTGAAGTTAACCTTAGAAACTGTAATTTTGCAATATTGGTTTCAATAGAGGTGTAGTTATATGAAACTAACTTTCGAAAGTGTAGTTTTGTGATATTTTAAAAAAAAATAGTGTAGTTTGTGAAATTTACTCAATTTATCCATGTCAAAAATTGGCATAAATCAAGCAAAAGCTTCAAAAAGTTGTATTGCTTCAGTTTGGTGGTCAACTTTTGAAGATGATCCAAACCATAAGGATCTCACTAACATAAACAACTGCCAGATTCATCCGAGTAAAAACTAGTGTGAGCTAATGATATTAAAGTTTAAAAGATATTGCTGCTAAAGAACCAATGAACATAAGAACCTAGATCCTCAACAATACAAAGAGACAAGAAAAATAGCAAACACATATTTGGTGTAAAGTCTAATAAAATTGTTTAACCATACTGTATCTATAGTGTAACAAATGTGACATAAAATGAACAGACAGCAATGGCAGTACTAACTTAATGATAAGGGCAATAGCCCCTTTGACTAATTTATCTAAGTGCTACTAATAATACCTGATGTAGAACTAGTCTAAAATATGTTGAGTAGAGACAACAAAGAGAAACTCAAATGTACCATACAAGACCAGAAGCAGTAGTTATCATTAGTAAAAGTCCAAAGCCTCATATTGACTTCACAATACAAGATGTACTTCATACAGCTACATTTGTTGGTTCAATGTAGCATGCAACATGCATTAACTTTAGCAAATCAAAATGTCACATAAGCAGATACCAATTGCATAAATGAGGCTGCAACATACCATCACGGGGAATCCAATGACTACAGCTCCTGCTCCACTGACTAGCACTGCCACCCCTGTAAAAGCCACCGAGCTAGCAGCATCCCCGACCTTGCCCGCAGCATGTGCTGCAAGGCCCAAAGCGCCACCAAGCATTGTGACAGTTACAAGCAGGTAATTCAACGGTGGTGGAGCATGAATGTATCTTCCAAACGAGTGGAATACAACTCGCACCTCAAGGCAAAGCACCACCACGACCAGTGCAACGAACCCATTCGCAATTCTTATCTGGTCCATTGCGCGTGCATCCCTGGTGATCCACCACAGTGCACCACGAGTGGAAGCATAAAGCTGGAACAAGAACGGTATGAAGAACAGCAGCAGCAATTCAGACACACTGGCCCACGAAGTGAAGAGTGTGGCATGATGGGATGCAGCATGGAACAACACCGGCACAAACAGCACATACAGAGAATGCACACAGCTCTCCAAGGGGCCAAGAATGCCATCACTGTCCAGCATTGGAGCATCCTGCTTCCGGCTATTGAAGCTGGACGGACGGGGTATGGAGAACATCCAGTAGAACACCATGCAGAACGCGGCAAAGTAGTAGGATGCATTGGTCATGCCGACCGCAGATACGAGAGCCCACGTGAAGAGGGCAGGCGCGGCGATGGGCACACACGCGAAGAGCAACCGCTCTAGGGCGGCAACAATGGTCGGGTTCTCGAGCTGGATCCATCGGAACTGCAGCGATGCCCATACGCCAATGAGGAAGGAGGTCTCGGCGCATAGAAGCAGCGCGAGGACGGTGAGTGGCAGAGAGGCGGCGGCGGCAGACGAGAGGGAGGCGGAGAAGAAGAAGGCGACATCGGCCGCGAGCAGCGCCGCCCACATGGTGAAGAAGGCGCCCTGGCGCAGCTGGAGCGCGTCGAGGAGGTACGCCGCCGCGAGGCCGATGGCGAGGACGGCGAAGACGGGGAGCCCGCCAAGGTCGAGAAGGAAGGCCGCGGCGGGCACCAGCGCCGCCGCGAGGCGCGCGTTGTGGGCGAACGCCGGGCCCGAGGCCGAGGCCGCCCCCGCCGCGGCGCCGCGGGGCCCCGCGCCGCCGAAGGAGGAGCGGGGCCGGCTGGCGGAAGAGGAGGCCGGGAAGGGGACCAGTGGTTTCGGGGAGGACGTGGAGTTGCGGCGCTCCTGGTGGTGGTGGTGCGGCGCGGGGGACGCGGCCGGTGAGGGGGACGGGGAGCGGGTGGAGAAGGTCGGAGTGGAGAGCGACGGCGAGATGAGGAGGCGCCCGTGGCGAGACGCGGATCCGGAGTTGGGATCCATGCCGGCGGCGGCGGGATCTAGGGTTTTGCACCGGGGGCTAGGGTTTGGGACGCATCGGCCGGCCGGAGAGGAGGAAGACGACGACGGCGACGGGGTGGAGGAGGAGATCTGGAGTGGGAGAGTGGGGGTAGGCCGGCAGGGTCGCGGGGGGAATGGGAAGCGTCACGACTCACGAGTACGACGGGATGAAGCTCGGTGGCTGACTGTGGGCCACCGCGTGCGTGCCGGCGGATGTGTCAGCGGATGACGTACCTGGATCAAGTTGGACTTGCGGGGCCACCTGTCAGTACCAGAGGCGGGGTTTTGACTTTTCCAACAGATATGCTGTTCGTATTATTTAGGGTATTTTTATATTTTCAAAACAAAAATTAAACTCCAACAGGTGTGCTATCTGGTTTGCTAAAATAGTAAGTTTGCTATTCATAAATTTTCGTTTGTCATATATAGCATGTCGTCCTCACTAGCTATCATATACAAAGGTTGTTCTGGACCTCTATGCTTTGAGTGAGTTTTTTATTTTACACAATGGCTAAATCTTGTAGTTTAGAATATAATTTTACCTAGTCTCTTGGAGATGCTCTTAGTAAGCCATTCGGCATACTTTATTGATCTTAAAAAAATGGTTATATTATTCACCAAGGCTTCTAATATAAAGTTAGGGGTTTATCGACACAAATACAAGAAGATTTAGATGTAATAGCTACCCTAGCTAATTCATGTGCCACTCTATTAGCTTCCCGATTATAATGTTCTATAACTATTGAAACAAACTCTTGCCAAAGCTGATTACATTCGTCATAAACAGGAGCACTTGCCGTAGCTGAGAAACCATCTTGTATCATTGTTTCTACTACCTCCACATAATCTGATTGGATCATGAGCTAGGTGCATCCAATATTCTGAGCCAACAGCAGGCTCATCGTAGCATCCACCGCATGCTCCATAAAACATGAGCCAGCCGCTATAAAGGATCCACTTGAGTCTCTAATAATTGCTCCTTGCTGCCACTGCCTTAGGCTTATAGCTAGCATCCACATTTAATAGTAACTTGCCTTCTGGGGGTTTCTTCTATCCTTCTTGTTTCCTAGTCTTCTTCTTCTTTGCTCTTTGATAGTTTATTGTTAATGTTGCAATAGACATAGAAGGTGTCGGATTTTGAACAGTTTCTCTATGGACATACTGTTTGCGTTCCCACCAGATATGCCACCCACCTGCAAAACCTACTTGATTCAAAGATCTTAGTGGTCTTGACAAATTAATCATCTCAACTACCACCGCTGAACTAGATCGGCCGACTTCTAGTAGATTTTGAATTTAATTTGCAACTCGGAGTATACACCAAATCTCCTTTGCTCAACCACAAGTAACTAGAACATGTTTTATGTCTTTCACATCCCTCATGGCAAGATGGGCAACTGCTTGAATTCTAAATATGACGATTTGCAAGAATCCACTGACAAGGTATTAGACCATGTAGTACTCTCCACCTAAAAATTTTGATCTTAGTCAGGACATCTAAATTCCAAAGCTTTGACCACACTTCATCATTACCTACACCACCTACTTGTTCATTCACGTGATTTACTCTGAACTTATGTAACCATTGGAGATGGTATGTTGACCCAACTGAAAAGTACCCATTTTGATTGTGATGCCATGCTACAACATCCTGTCTTCCTTGCCGAAGCGGGATTTGTAGAATTCTATTTACATCCACTGTCCAAAATAAGGCCTTGATCAGGTCCTCATCCCATGTTCCAGTAATTGGATTTATGAGCTCATCAACCATAGTAGGCAGATTGTTTCCTCTTGGTGTTTGAACTTTCAGATTGTGGCTTGAAGGAATCCACCTGTCTTCCTAGATTTTAATTTGGGATCCATACCCTACTCTCCAAATATATCTCCTTTTAAAACACTCCAGACCTGCCATAATACTTTGCCAGGTATATGAGCTTCCACTTTTTAGTCTTGCATTATAAAGTTTTCCATTAGGGTAGTATCTTGCTCTCAATACTTTTGCACACAATGATTCTGGTTCAAGCAGCAACCTCCACACTTGTTTTGCAAGCAAAGCCCTATTGAAGCTTTCAAGGTCTCTAAAACCCATGCCACCTCTTTTCTTTGGTACACATAGTTTCCACCAAGCTTTCTAGTAAATTCTCTTATGATCATCGTCATCACCCCACCAGAATTGCAATATGGCATCTGACATCCCTTTGCAAATGTTTTTTTGGGATTTTGAACACCATCCTTGCAAAAACAAGAACGGCTTGAGCAATGGATTTTATTAGAATTTCCTTCCCATCCATGCTTAAGAGCTTCTCCTTCCAACCTTTTGTTTTGGCTCGTACTCTATGAATAAGGTGTTGAAAATAATCACTACGGTCTGCCCCTATCAAGGCTAGAATACCAAGGTATTTGTCTATCAATGACTCTATCATAATATTTAGAGCTTCACATACCTTAGTTTTGACTGTTACTTCTGTATTCTCACTGAAGAAAATGCTAGATTTTGCATCACTGAATTTTTGTCCCGAATCTGCACAATAGCGATCTAGCAAGCTCTTTAGCTTTTCTGCATTCTCCTTATCTGTTTGCATTAAAATCAACGAGTCATCTGCAAACAGCAAATGAGTAATCACTGGTGCATTTCTACAAACACGAACACCATGCAACTCTCCTCTGCTCTCTGCTCCTTTTAGTAAGCTTGGTAGCCCTTCTACAATAAGTAGAAATAGATAGGATGAAATTGGGAAACCATAGTTGGATTGTTTACCTTGGGAATTAGAACAATCATTGTATCATTCCATCCGTCTGGTATGCTCTCTGTATTCACTGCTTCTAGAACTTCTTTGACTAAGTTATCACCCAACAGCTCCTAGAATTTCTTATAGAAAATAGCATGCATTCCATCTGGGCCTGGCGCTTTAAAATCCCCTATTCGGAAAAGGGCTTTTCTGACTTCCTTGTATGAGAAAGGAGCCATCAACCCTGAATTCATGGCTGGTGTCACAACATGTTGCACATCCGATAAAACATTAGGGTCTTGATCTGCCACCTCTGTTGTAAACAGGTTCTCAAAATAATTATACACAATGTTGCACAAAACCTCCCCATCAGTTTGCATTGTTCCAATCTGATCAACCAATCTTTTGATTGTATTCTTCTTCCTCCGTTTCATAGCAAAATTATGAAAATAACTTGTGTTTCTATCTCCCTCCTTGAGCCAGTTTGCCCTCGCTCGTTGGAACCATGATATTTCTTCCTGTTCCAACATAACTCAAGGTGGACCATGATCTCTTTCAGTGACGCCATATTAGCATCAGTCATCGGCCCCCTCCGTAAGCGTTCCAGTTCCCTCTGGAGGTCTTTCATTCTTTTCATTGGACTTTTCAGGACATCTTTATCCCATTTATGTAATTTATCATGCACATCAATCACTTTTTTTTTGCAAAAGATGGCCCTTCACCCTGGGCTTTTGCACGAGCCCATGCCACCTTGATCATCTCCTCCACCGTATCTTCTTGCAGTCAACGTGCTTCAAAACGCTTTTTACCCCTCCCTATTTGGGATGGTGCAAAATAGTCGGTATCCATAACAATAGGACTGTGGTCAGATCGAATCATCTCACTATTGATTAAACCTGCCTGAGGAAATAGGTTCGACCACTGTAGGTTGGCGACTGCTCGATCAAGTCGCTCACAAATTTCCCCCTCTGCCAAGTATATAGATCGATCGAGTAACCCATATCATTCAGTTCGCACTCATCCAGCACATCATGGAATGCTTGCAGCTATCTTTGTGATCTTGGTCTTCCCCCTGTTTTTCCGAATTATATAAAATTTCATTAAAATCACCCATTATTAACCATGGAACCACCAGATCCCCTTTAATTGAGCGCATTGCATCCATGTTCTTGATTTCTGACTCCATTCTGGCTCTCCATATATCCTGGTAAATCTCCAACTCCCCTCATCTTCTATCAAAACGTCAATATAATTTTCTGTGATGCTCTGTAAGCGAAAATTGATGTTATCTCTCCACAACAGCAACAGACCTCCACTCCAACCATCACTCACATGGATGATCATTCGGTCATAGCTTGTCTTCTCACATTATCTGCCTTAACATTATCCCGATGTGTCTCAGATAGGAAAACCACATCTGGGTTTATTTGCCTCTGAACCTCCAGAAGCGAGCGAACCGCCCAAGCTAAAGCTAGCCCACGGCAGTTCCAGGATAAGAGTTTCATTGTTCTCGGCGATCCTCCTCGAAGGAGGTCATCGATAAAGAGAATTGTTTCACCGCATTCTTCACCACTCCATCACTCATCCCATCCTTCCTTTGTCTCCTTTTTTCTTGCACCTTCTTCAGACTATCAGAATTAATTATTGTTTTGTCATCTTCAATCAAAACATGGTCATTACTATCTTGCATATCAGCTTCACCTCCTACCTCCAAGCTTCCCTTCTTTTGACCTGTAAATTCTTTGCATCCTCATCATCTCCCATAGATGTCTCCATATCCTCAGTTTCTTCACCAACCCACTGCCCCCTTCCTCCACCTCTCCCTCTCCCTCTCTCGCGCCCTCTACCTCTAGCACTACTTGAATCTTCCCTTGCTACTGTCATCACTGGAAAGGGAACTCTCAACCAATCCCCCCAAAAACAACTCGCTTTGGGGTGCACATCATCCCCACACTCTGTAACCTCATGGCCCATGCATCCACAGAAGAAACAAAAACTTGGGAGTTTCTCATATTGAACCAAATACTTCACCTTTTCCTTGAGTGTGATTGGTACCACTCGCACCAGAGGCTTGTTCGCATCAAGCCACACCCTGGCTCGTAGATACAGAGTAGAATTAATTCTGCCCTTATTCACCACAACATGTATGATATCTCCAACCTTCTTTGCTACCTCCTCTACTAACTCCCTCTTCTTCATCAACCCCTCTGGTACTCCATGAATCCTCACCCAAACTGGGATCTTGTTCAATCTGTATTCTAAAACATTGGAGAATCCATCATACTCTTCAAGAACAATCTCTGATCCACAAAACAGCCATGGACTCCTTTTCCACCACCCTTGACCAATCACCAAGGCAATGAAGTTGGACCAAAAATAGGTTTGGCCCTAGCACCTTGAAGGTTACCTCTTTTGTCGTCGCCCAAGCGTTCCTCATTGCACTAAACAATGCGGCATGACTAAAGGGCTTCGATGTGTGAACCCTAAAAAGGGCAAGCCAGCGAACATCCTTCATGAGTTCATCCAATTCACTTGAGAAATCAAGATCTTCTTCCTCTTCTCCTTGCAGATTTAACCCCTCCAGCCGTGCTTCTAGACTCGCCTCGCCTCCATCTTCATCTGCATCCACGCCCTTCCCTGTCTCCTTGTTCTTCCTGTTTGCCATGCAACCTTCGTGGAGAGTTCCGAGGCTCCTTGCGGAGGAGGGATCCACTCCAAATCAGGGATTGGAGGGAGGAATCACGTAGGTCTCTCTTGTTATTGGTGGACTCTGATGTCGCCGCCAGAGGAGGTTAAAACCCTAAACTTGAGGAGGTTAAAACCCTAAACTTCGTAATGTATTTGGATGCCTTGTTTAGAACAAGGGATTTCTAAACAAAAAAAAGTAAAGGACTGAATTTTCTAGGAAAGTTTTCTCGTTGTTTACAATAAAGGAAAATTGCATTCCTTTCTAGAGAAAAGACTAATGTTGCTTCACAAAACACATGAGAAAAGCATCCAAAGAAACCCAAAGGAAAATTTTCATGTTTTCTCAAGTTCTGCCATGGAACTTTGCTTCTTGGAAACATGTGATATTGTTGTTTTCCTACAAACGGAGCACCCCAAAGTTTCTATTCCTATATTTTAAAATCGTATAGTTTTCTATTTTCCACTCTATTCTATTTTTATGTTCTTTTTCATTTCTTTTTCTTTTTCATTCATGCGTTCCAAATAGGCCATATTAGCTTGATGTGGATATCCATTACATGAAATATTCATACTAGATGTTGAATACAGTGATCACCAAAAAAACTAGTGGACCTTATCCATATTTTATAATCAATAAATAAATTAATGATTATTAGGACTCTCTTTGTCCCCAATTATAAGTTATTTCAACTTTATTAGAGAATCAAAGCATCTCAAGTTTGACTAAAATTATAAAGAGAATTACACATATTTATAACATCAAATAGTATA
>Ga0182004_10001857_pt1 | contig 15979 bp, 10 predicted proteins | sample Sormic07211540_1_FD_120479 | JGI IMG/M metagenome (GOLD analysis project Ga0182004, IMG submission 120479) | Endophyte microbial communities from Sorghum bicolor roots, Mead, Nebraska, USA - 072115-40_1 MetaG | ecosystem: Host-associated > Plants > Roots > Unclassified | place: USA: Nebraska...
CAAATGCCAAGCACCGCCACACCGCCGCCCCGACCACGGGCACGAAACCGGGCACGTGTTGGAGCGGGGTGGGATGGGCGCGGAGGGGCGGAGGGGGGGGGAGGTGGGGATTGTGACTCGCCTGCTCAACGCCTCTGGTTGGCGTCCTCCCGTCGAAGCTCCCCGCCATTGCAGGCCAAATGGAGAAGCAAGCAGGTGCCCGAAACTACCTGGATCAGCCCTCTCCCTCTCTTTACACCCTCCTTTCAGTCCTTTGTTCACAGAATCACAGGTGCCACGAAGCCAAAGCTCGAGGCTGTGGAGTGAAGCGACTGAAAGAAAAGGAAGCAAAAGGAGCAAGAAAAGGAGAGAAGTGTCCGTGTCTTGCAAATGATCTCGCAAGCCTGCGGGCAGTTCAGGGCTTCAGGCAGCAGGCCGCAGGGGTCAGGCCGTCAGGGCCCTGCAAAAGGTGAACAGGTGGCCGTGTCACCTGTGCCGGAAGAGGGAACAGTGGTCAGGCCTCGCTCTTGCTCTCGCGCGCACGCCGCACGGTGTGCCAACGGAACAGCTCGCAGCGCTGGGTGCTCTGCTCCGGTCTTTGCGCCTTCGCAGCATCTGGCCACCCCCTCTCCTCCTTTTTTTTTCTAGCTACCGGACAACCATACTCCTAGGGCCAGTCTTCGGTGAGCGTGTGTGAACAGTAGTAGTAGCGGTACGTGTGCCTTCCAGCGAGGAGGGGTTTGAAAAATGTTTGTGGGTGCTTGTGTCCAGTGTCCTCTCTTCAGTTCGCCAAAAATTTGGGGTCGTAACAGTTTTGTTTATATTTAATAATTATTTTCTGACTATAAACTAATTAGTTTTAAAAGATTTGTTTAGTAAATTACAATATATTATATAATTAATTATTATTTTTATTTATATTTAATGCTTTATGCGTAAGCCTAAAGATTTCATGGGTTAGAAAAAATTAAAAAAAAATAGGAACTAAACAAGGTCTAAAAATCTTGGATTTCATCCCTGTCAGCGTCTGTGAGTTCTTTGATCTTGGAAATGTGGCCTCTAGGTGTGGCAAGTAGAGGCTACGGCAATAATGGTGTCCAAGAACCCGATATGGAGCTCGGCTTTGTTTTAGGTCTCCAATGTCTCACGAGTTTGCGTACGGCGAGCGCATCGGACACCGAAGCATGCATGTGTCCGCCGTTGTTTTGTGGCGAAAACGAGCGTCAGGGAAGATAATGGCTTATTTAACGGTTACTTTGCTCATAGCTTTTTTTTATATAATAGTACTCCGTATATGCTAAGAAGGTTACATGCTTACCACTCTAGGCTCTAGATGATCGTTTTTAGGTGTGTTCGTTTCTGTGTGTTGGGGCACCAAGATTCTACGTTTTAGGCCCATGTCTCTTTCGTTGCCTTGCCTGTGTGTTTTCCTACTGTACAGAGGCAGAGCGAACGGATCGGAGATCCGGCACGGAAAAGCGCTTTTCGTGAGGATCTCACGTACGATTCGCGAGAAGGCCGCCGTGCCGCAGCCGTAGGTGTGGATAGGCCGGCGCGCAGCGGTGGCGCGTCATGTCATGTGTCGAGCGTAAAAGCCGAGACGGTTGGCGCGCGGCGGTGGGCACGCAGCAATCTCGCACACGCGTTTGCTGACTTCGCGGCAGCTGAAAAAAGACGAGCGAGCGAGCGAGCGAGCCAGCTGCAGCAGCAGCTGCTCGGCTCAAGCGGGGGCGCATCATGATGCCCATGGGCCATGCATCGGAAAAAGTCCGGGTCGCCGGAGCACTGACCAGGCGTCGTCGGCTTTTCCGTGTGAGAGCTGAGGCAACCATCACCGTCGCTAGCTTTGCGTAAGTTACCTGCGCTGGCTGGCTGCCGCAAGCAATTAACCTATTCATGCTCATGCTCTCGTGCACGTATCGGTGGATGCATGCCGCCTCAAAATCCTCCTAATCCAGGGGTTTGAGCAAGAGCAAGCAAATGGTGAAAGTCGTGTATTCTCTGAATTCTGATGGAGTACTGCTGGAGTTACAAGACAAACGCAAAGGATGAAGCTAGCTCAACGCATCCATGTGAGGCCGAATCCAGAGTTGGTGAAGAGACGAGCACAATATATATTCCCATTTGCGTCTGTTGTGGAAAGGTACCGGATTATATCTATCTAATCTAATCTCATTTTAAATAACGGAGGCCCATGCATCCAACCGCACGTAGTAGACGCCGGGTGCTCAGGTCTTGACTCTTGAGTCTGACCATGCCGGCATTACAAGGGGCCGCTGGTTTTACGAGTCCGCTAGCCATGTGCAACGCATGATCCACCGCACCGTCTTATGCTGATAAGGCACGATAGAATAAGCTGTTGGCTAATTTGTTATAAGATAAAAATACTTTTAATAATTAACAGATTTGATTGATAAGCTCAAATAAATCGGCTGATGACAGTTCTATTCATTTAAATTTATCAACCAAAATTAATCATACTTTTCTAATTCAAAAATAATATTTTTTTCTCATAATAGAGCAGGCAACGACAGTGTGCTGCTCTACCTACGTAAGTCAGCGCTCTAGCCTGCTGCCGCGGCTGCTGATTTACACGGAATGACGCAAGTGCGCGTGTCAGCTGCGGCGAGTGCTGCAGGCTGTAGCCAAACCTGCCGCGCGCGCCTTCACGCGCACGGAGCAGGTTTTCTTGCTTCCACCCACCACCATCCACCAGCGAGTCCACCACACACGCAAGTGATCGTGCTACGTCGCTGCTAGTCGCCTAGTCTGCTGCTGTGCTTCCTATTCCTCGAGCGCGGATCATGATTCGCGGGTGGCCAATGCAATGCAAACGCGGCCGCACGGTTGGTTACAAACTCAATACAGGGTTGGTGTCTTGGTGACCACATGGGCCGTGGTCGTGGGATATGGAGGTTTTTGGACGCTTTCTCCTGTGTGTCCTGTACATACTTTGCACCGCTGTTGGTGCGTGCACGCACGCACAACCACGGCTCCAAGGTCATGCACTCATGCATGTGCCCAGGTTCGATCACTGTTCTAGACCATGTGGTAGTGCGGTACGTCTTCCCTCACTGTGTAGTATATAAATTCGCTAGTCTCAAAAAGCATAACTAAAATTACTGTTAGCTAATTTATTGTAAGAAAAAACACTACTAACAGTACTAACTGGTAGAAAAAAATAAGGCTGATAAGACAAACGAATCGATTCTCTTTTTTTACACAATGGTCAAGTTCCCTTTTGGATGGAAATGGGAGGTCAAGTTCCCTTTTTTTACACAATGGTCAAGTTCCCATTTGAATGCGCCGCTCGGTCCTCAAGAGCGAGGGTTGCCTTCACATCCGGATGGAAAGAAATACTAGTATTTTTTAGAGGTCGCGGTCTTATCCACGAGTTCTCTCAAAACCGTATTTGAGGCCCATCACCCAGGTTAAATTTGTCTATCGAGAGAAACTCTCCCTAGGCCAACCCAAACTGAGAATCCCCGGACATATATTGAACATGTATCAATATTTATCATTTAAATATTTATTTCTAAGTAATTGTTGCCACAACCCATCTCTATTTATTAGTTTAAAAAGGCATTTACTTAGTAGACACTGATTGTGAACATCTAAATTTAGTATTCCCAACCCTCCTTGATCTTTAAGAGTACAAACTACCTCCCATTTCGTCAATCTATATTTTTTTTTTCTTGTGTTCATCGCTCTACCAAAAAACCAAGATCTAAAAAAGTCTAACTTCTTCAAAACCCCATCTATGTATTTTAAAAAAGAACATCATAAACATAGAGAGATTGTTTAAACAGAGTTCTTAGGATAAGCCTCCCTCCTACCAACAATAATTTACTCCTCCAACAACTTAGTCTCTTTTGAAATCTTTCCTCAACATGTTTTCAGTCCAACAACTACTCTTTTGAAAGCTTCATTAGCAAATAAATCAACACCATTAAGGTCTTGTTTAGTTCACCCTAAAAACCCAAAACTTTTCAAGATTCCTCGTCACATCGAATCTTGCGGCACATGCATAGAGCATTAAATATAGATAAAGATAAAACTAATTATACAGTTTGTCTGTAAATCGCGAGACAAATCTTTTAAATTTAGTTACTCTATGATTAGACAATGTTTTTCAAATAAAAACGAAAGTGCTACAATATCGTTTTCCCAAAAAAAAAAATTGAACTAAACAAGGCCTAAGATGTAACAATAAAAAAGTGACATGTTGCCAATTTCGTCGGATTCGTTCATTTGGTCCACGAGCTGGCCCAGTTCCTCTATCACCGGCTGGCCCAGTTGTGTCGGTCCACGAGCTTGTCTTGTTTGGTCCAGTCCAGCCCAAGTCGCAGTAGAACAAGCACAAAATCCTCGGCTTTCTGCGCTCTCCGCCACGTCACCGATCCGTGTCAACACTCCCTCGCCGCGTCCCTTCCCTCCGATCCCGATCCAACGCGCCAACCCCACCGTCCCCCGGATCGACCAAAACCACCTCCCGCTCCGCACTCCACAAAACTTTCGCGTTCCCTCCAAAAGCCCACCGATAAATACCCTTCCCAGTTCCCACCCCAAATCCGCAACAACCACCCACGCAATTCCTCCTTTTCTTTCGCTTCCTCCTAATCCGTATTCCAAGTTCTAGCAGCAGCGCAGCTCTCGGTTTTCGGCGATGTCGGGGCGCGGCAAGGGCGGCAAGGGGCTTGGCAAGGGTGGCGCCAAGCGCCACCGCAAGGTGCTGCGCGACAACATCCAGGGCATCACCAAGCCGGCGATCCGTAGGCTGGCGAGGAGGGGCGGCGTCAAGCGCATCTCCGGGCTCATCTACGAGGAGACCCGCGGCGTGCTCAAGATCTTCCTCGAGAACGTCATCCGTGACGCCGTCACCTACACGGAGCACGCCCGCCGCAAGACCGTCACCGCCATGGACGTAGTCTACGCGCTCAAGCGCCAGGGCCGCACCCTCTACGGCTTCGGCGGCTAGGTCGGCCCCCCATCTGGTGGCGAATGACTCACGGTGATGGCGGTGGTCGTGTTGTGTGCCTTGTCTTGTGTAGTCTGTGCTCACTGTATCAGTGCTTTGTTCTGTGGTAGTTGTGCTAAGGGGAATTCCGTGCTGAGGTGTTCTGAGTTTCTAGTCCATCTGGTGTAATCTCGTTGCTGTTATCAATGTATGAATGAAAAGAGAGAACCCTCGGTTCTAGCCTTATGTTTCTAGCTCTGCTTGCATTTTGCTGTCTTGAGATTTATCCGTCTATGGATACAGTGCTGTTCATGCTTCTAGATTTCTATGATCGGAAAACTGCAAGAATTCTTTGTAGTATGCATATGTTTCGTGATTTTGAATTGGTTGGATGTCTTCAATTAAGTAAAGTTGCTTTCCTGTATTGTTGATGACTTGATGGGCTGATGAATGTTTACTTCAAATCACTGCTTGCGGTTTCAGGTTCAGTTTCAGTTTGGGTCATTTGCTTTGGCTTCTTCGCCTTACTATTGTGTGCATCGGTGTAATACAGTACTACCCTGGACTCAGTTAAATCTTGAGTCAGCAAACAAACCGTGCAGGCAATCTGAAAAAAATTATGGTGGCTCGGCAAACTGGTAATGGAAGGATGATTATTTCAGATCTCTGCTTGTTTGAGGCTTGGATTTTTCAGTCTCTGTCGGTTGTGTTTTTCCTTGGCCTTTCCAGACTTTGGAACTGAACACATATCCTCTCAATTCTCAACTCTCAAGTCGCAACGATCTGCTCTCGAGTAATAAATACACTTGCACTTTTCTCTACATGATTCCATCTGCAGGCTCACAAACCTGTAATCTGAAAAATGGATGCATGGATTCTACATTCTGCATCTCAAGAACAGTGTAAAGTTTAGCATAATCTGACATTGTGACTCGTAAACAGGAGTTAAAATAAAAGAAACAGAAACAAGAGATGCCTGCCCTTGTGACATATTGCACATACAGAAATGCAGAAACACTCTGTCATTACTTGCCAGGTAAAATATTGTAATACAACGGAGACATCCAAATTCGGCCTTCTATTTTCAATGATACATCAAGCCTCTTTAGAGCAACTATGAAGGGTACATGAAAAAGCATTTATGAGCCAGAGTAACTATCTTAGGCCCTGCACTAAGTAATTTTCTCCTAATAATGATATTGCTTGTTCTGCAGAGGAATATACACCACAGCCCAACTCGTAGGATCAGAACAAAAATGAGAAACTGTAAGCTGATCTTGTGGCACTCATTCTCTACAGAAGAAACTGCTTCCCCGTGTATGTCTTGCCATACTCCCAATCCTTGGGCACAACGTTGAAACTGGTGAGTGTCTTGCCATCGCTTGAGCTGAGCTCAAACGACAGGGGTTGTCCCCTCATGTCACAGTTGATGTGCCACACCTGGCCCCAATTGCGGCCCATCGAGAGCCATCCTAACTCTGTTCCTTTGATCTTCACAGATCTAACATCACCCGCGCCACCAACATTGCTGATTAGGACTGTAAAGAAGAAGTGCCGACCATTGACAGAGAACCTGACACCACCTTCTCGGAGGCACTTAACACTGCAAACAAGCAAGGAAACATGTGACATTAGTCACTATTGCTTTCTTTTTAACATGAGTATACAGCTTTGGTTAGCTGTACCCTATATTAAAATATGTTGCAGGGTTAAAGAACAGTTAGATATAAGTATATATTTGTATATGGAAACACTGTTAGTGACTGATGAGCTAGTATGTAACAAGTTTTGGGAATAAAAATCTGAAACAACTTAAAGACACAACAGTGTGTATGATTTGAGCCAAATATCCTCAGGCCTATTGTCCTCTGAAATATAGATCATTCAGGAAATAAATTTGATAGCAGCACTGCAGAGTGTCAACTTAGATTCACATAATGTTGACTGAACATTAATAGAATATTTGTAAAGGTATTGGGCAGCACATATAAGTAAATTGGTACTTCACTAATTTATGAATGCATGTGCCAAGTATATTTGTAATCTGTTTGGCTTTGGCACTGGAAATGCCAGATTAGTCGCTACCTGAAGTTGTCTAATACGAACAGTCATCTTTCAGACAGATAGCAGTGTTTGTAGGACTGAAAAAGACGTACCAAGTGCCAATCATCATAAAATGTTACTACAAACACATAAAGCAAGGTTAAGGGCAACAAGTAGAACAGCAGTAATACTAATTCACAGGCTGGCTTTGGAATTACTTAGCAGTTAGCACTAAAGGGACATCTCATGTAGCCATATTCCCAAGGAAGCAAATGAACTGTGCGTCGCTTTTTTATAATAAATCTGTGGGTTGTGAAAAGCCTGTGCAAAGGTGCAGATGTTGCTGACACATTTCTTTCTGGCTAGCATGATAGTTATGCCACTCATAATGATGCCCAGGATTATCAAAATTCTGAAGTTTTGACTTAGATTTGGCGAAACCCAGAGACTAGCTCAGCTATGAGCATTTGTTTTACGTTTTTGAATTTGGTGTGTTGGTGCAACTCATCCTACTGATTCTACGTTCTAATGACCACTCAACTGGTCAAGAAACATAGCATGAAAGAACGAAGAAGGATTTGGGATGGCAACCACTGGGCACCACAAATTTTGTTATCACTGGTGACATATAAGTAAGCTCTATTTTAACCCAGCCTAGAAATTTCACAGCCCTGAAACAGAAGTAGAGCAATTAGATAGATCTCTAATACTCATGCACACTACCATGTACTGAGTAAACTTTTGTTTTGAGGGACCATGTAATTTTTTGTTGATAGCCAAAACCCAAAGGGTCATGCTAACTGATGAAACTACTATCGGCTCTGGTTGAAACGCTCACACAAGTTGACAACACAGAGGGTCCACTTCCACTCCCACCTCCTCTACACTTTCCTCACCAACGGACACTAGCAATTCAGCTTTTCTTGGGTTCCACATTGCGCTAACCAACACAATTCTAGGTCAGCAAGTGCTTTCACAGTTTCACACAAAGTGGATTACGGAGGAAAAAAAATCTCAGATCCAGCAGCAGCAAAATAAGCAGTGGCACGTACCGGCGGTACTGGATGGGCATGATGCCGGCCTTCCAGAGCGCAATCTTCTCAAACGACTGGATGGGGAGGAGGAAATGGTGGTTGGGCGGGTTGCAGTGGCCGCCGGCGTCGGCGGGGAGGCCGTAGTTTGGGGCGCAGAAGTTGGTGGCCGTGACGACGATTGAGGTGCCGGGGAGGCAGTACTTGAGATCCTCGACGCACTTGACCTCGTAGCAGCCGCCGCACGCCGCGCCGCGCTCGAACAGCGCCGTGCTCAGCCCCACCGTCGCCATCCCGTACCCGTGCTTCCCCAGATCCCCGAACCCGCACGCCCCACCTGCACACCGCATAGCAGAGCAAAGAATTAGGTAGGAACAAAAGCTTCTACGGGTAGCACCATGCGGCCGGAATCAATCAAGAACCGTACGGACGCACAATTCCGGTAACCGAGCGTGCGGTTCGGGGGAAATTTCGTTCCAGGGTCACCCTGAAGGAGAAATCTTTATGCGTGCTTGCAGCATTGATACGACGAATTAAAGATGCCCAAGGACGGCTGGCAGAATTGCGGTTGATGGGGGTGAACAATGAATGAGGCAGGCAAGTTTGGAAGCGTACCGATGGCGTCTTCGGGGTCGGCGGCGTAGTAGGATGCCTTGGCGGGGCGCCACTCGGAGAGCGCGGACGAACCATAGGAGGACGGGTGCTGGTGTCCGGCGGCGAGGGCCGGGAGGAGGAAGAGGAAGAGCAGGAGCGGCGGAGCCATGGCTCCCGACTGCTCGCTGCCGGTGCCGGTATGGTCTGCCTCGGTGTGAAGCTGGGGAGTGGGGGAGGAAGGAGTGAGTGTGGAGTGTGGACTGAGGAGCTGCAAGTGTGGTGCTTTCAGCTTGGGTACTTTTGCAGGTTTCTGGGGCCTTCCTGCTTTTATAGATGTTTTTAAAGGGTATTTTAGTGGAGAGTTTCTTTTGAATTGCTTAGCCTTTGCATGTTTGTTTTCTGTAGATAATAATAGACTGAATAGCGAGTGGAAAGGAGTTGACGTAGAAAGGAATCAAAAGGCTGGATGGGAGGGAAGAATGCAATGCAGCAATGGTGTTTTAAAACGGACCTAGATTTGTACGATGCTTTTTTAAGGGGTGAAACATCAATTGTCCGTAGACACGTACAGATGTGCTACTACGTCTTCAGAAAACCAGATTCCACAGATTAACTCGTGTTGAGTTCTTAATTTCAGATGGTTGGTGCTATGTACAGGTAATTACAAAAAATCCATAACACCAACACTTGTTTGTAGAGGAATTGTATTCATTTAGGCCTTGTTTAGTTCCAAAAATTTTTACAAAATAGGAATAGTAACACTTTCATTTGTATTTGACAAATATTGTCCAATTATAGATTAACTAGGCTCAAAAGATTCGTCTCGTCAATTTCGACCAAACTGTGCAATTAGTTTTTATTTTCATCTATATTTAATACTTCATGCATACGTCTAAAGATTCGATATGACAGGGAATCTGAAAAATTTTGCAAATTTTTTTTGGAACTAAACAAGGCCTTAATTACCTTCTGTTGTCAGAATATGGGCATAACTTTGCTGTGCTGCACAAATTCGTTCCATTTTTCATTTGTTGTCCTTTAGACAGTCAGTATTTGAGCATATAGTACACAGGTAAGCTTAGACTGAACACAATACAAGTCATGAAGCTCTTAGCTTTAGAGAGTGTACTACAAATTGTTGAACTGATTTGTTCTTAATGTCATCTAAGGAACAATATTTTTTTAACAATATCGTACTCCTAGGGTTCACAACTACCGAACATGCTGGCTATGGATTTCGTACCGAAGAAGACCCGAAGGTTTACGAATCGTGTATTCAAGGAAGGATGTTTGAAGATCACGCCAAGATTCCAACTAGGACATGACTATGTAACTTGTAGGACAAGTAGGCCTAAGATATAAATAGGTAATCATCCACTATGTTGTAATCGTCGAAACTATCATAGGCATAGTTATCATGTAATCGCTATCTTGCTATTCGACGAGATCGTAATATAAACAAGTAGCAACTGGACATAGGGCTTTTACTCGCTTCCTAGAGCGCCAAACCAGTATAAATCTATGTCTCTCCTGTGTTTGCTCTTTGCATCAAGCGAGTTCTACTAAGAACCGAGTATCTGCCGGTGAAAAACACCGACAATCTTTTTTTCGAGTTCTGTCAACTGGAATTATGTAACCACAAGACGAATATAGTTCCTCTTGCGTAACTTACTAGCTGAACGGCGTGAGACTGTGACACTGTAAATGACAGGTGGATCTCAAACTCATGCCTAGCGTGTTTGCATGCCAGTGACAAGTCATGGTGAAATTACGGCAGAGGATCTCTTTCCACACGAGACAACCACACAACCTTCGCCTAATCACCTTCACTTCCCTAATGCTCTTCCATACCGGTACTGAGGATGTACGTATCAAGTTATCAACCAGGCGCTCACCCGGGAAGGAAGGCCCGGAACCGGATGAAGCAAATGCGCTCCCTATTCCAGCGACCCACCGGTACATTCTGATTCCACGGGCCTGCCGCCTGGCGCCTGCCTTCTTTCAGGTAGCTTCTGGTTGGACCACCGATAATGGCGGGGACACACACAGAGGTAAAACGGACTCCCATGGAAGGGCGCCACGGCACTCGTACGCATGTGAGGTGGTCTGACCCCTCTCGTTTCTGTCCCCTTGCGACCCTGGGGATTCTCCGTGACACGCGCATCCAGGCCCTGATTAGGCCCAGGCGTGCAGCCATTGGATGGTGCTGCTAAATTTCATGGAGATGGAGCCGCCCGGCGCGAGCGCGATGTCGACGGATCCGAGTCGCCTGCTGCGGTCAACTACGACGATGGCGCGGCAGCAAGATCCGCTTCTGTAGGCGATCAGCAGTGGGTCGTGGACTCATGGTATTATTATCGACGTATCGTGACAAGATACGCCTGCATTTCCTCAAGATCGGTCAGCGTGCCTGCTCGCTCCCACGTATATTTTCTGCATGTGGATATGGGGTCGTCGAATGCCAGAGTGGACTGGGATTTTGCTCCCATGTTAGTCACCGCGCTCGACGACTCGGTGTTAAATGTGCATGTGTTGGCGTCGGGCGTCCTACATACAGGTGCGGTGGCTACGGATCAGTCCACTGTTGGCGTTCGGGCGCCGCTCGATTTGTACAGGAACTGTAGGCCATGAAGGAGCAAGGAACAGTCATGGAACGAAGCAGTTACCTGTGCCGAGATCTCCCCATCAGGCCATCACGTGTCCTACGCCACTCAATGGGCCTAGACCCTAGAGTAGAGAGGCACTGGCCGGCGAAAATCGAGCGGATCAGCAAGCAAATGCAGGCAGGAGGTGGTGAGCTGAGCTCCACGGATCGAGACGTGCCCGGCGGTGCGCTCGTGCCGGCCGGCCACGCGTACAGTAGGTGCGTCCTCGGCCTCGTTTTTTTTTTTTCTAAATTTTAGCTAGCTAAATTTTAGTTATTTTAGTAGCTAAAGTTTTAAATACATTAACTAAAAAAGTTAAAATAGTTTAGTTTATTAGTCACTTAAAAATTTTTAAAATAATTTTAGCTAGCTAAAATTTATCAAGCAAAAAGCATGATAGTAGGGCTAGGCGGCCGCACCACGCAACGACAAACCCAGCTTAATTTTCAGGTGGACTTGAAGCCTAGGCCGGAAAGAGCGTTGGGTAACATTTCATGGGCTTCCATGACAGATCCCCGCTAGCCCGCTCCGTCGTATGCTAAGACATTTACAGCCCATACACCCAACAAGCATGGGCCCGACAACGAGCAAACGTTTTTTCCCATCATTTTCCAAGTTCTTTAATGTCCCGAGCCAAGTGTGACCAAATGCCGCTTCAACCGCCGTACTTGCACCAGAATTTAGTACAAAGCGTGCCATATAGTAGCATTTGACGCCCGCGCGCGATCGATCCTGTCCTGCGGTTGAAGACGAAGGGCTTGTTTGGCACAGGTCAACTTCACTAGTAAAGCTGTTTTTTCAGAAAATAGCTTCATGAGTGACTTTCTAGATGAAGCTGAGCCGTTTTGGTGAAAGTGTTTGGCAAAATAGCTTCACCAACTACTTCATGCATAGTTGAGAGAGAGAAATGAGGGAGAAGCTGTAATAAGCTACTTTTTTCCAGCTTCATCCAACTTATGTCTTTGTGAGAGAAGGAGAAAAATAGCTTCACCCATGAAGCTGTTTTGGAAATAAGTGTTTGGCAAAAAAAACAGCTCACAACAGCTCATGAAGCTGTTGAGCTGTACCAAACAGGCCCGAAAACGATGTGCGGGTTAGGTGTCCATGAGTCACGCTTGGAGCCACATCAGCAGCCTGCCGCTTGACGTGGACAAGCGGGCGGCTGTGAGCCACGGGGAGCCACGCATCTGCTCCTCGTTGCGATTACTCATGGTCATGGCTCCCCGCAGGCCAGGCCCGTATTTTTAGCTTGCCGCTGGCGCCTTTGATGCCGCGCTGATCTGGCACGCACGGCGGGGGCTCCTCGGCCCCGCCCGACCGACCATCCGTGTGGTGCCTGTGCCTCCATGCCATGGGGACACCGATCGATGGTTACTCACAAGCAACCCTCAAATCTTTTCAACGATCTGACGCTCTGATCCCTTTCATACAAAAGAAAGAAGACCGACGTTATCACGTTACATGCAAGCCTTCCCGTCTCCACATGGTACAACGTTTTTTTCTAAAAAAAACAACAAAAAAGAAAGACACCGTGACGATCCGAGCATTCGCAGCTGACTCGAACATTTTATTTTATTTAGGTCTCGTTTAGTTCGCAAAAAATTTCGTTCTAGCTGTAGCACTTTCGTTTTTATTTGACAAACATTGTCCAAACAAAGAGTAACTAAGCTCAAAAAATTCATCTCACAAATTACAGATAAACTGTGCAATTAATTTTTATTTTGATCTATATTTAATGCTCCATGCATATGACTAAAATTTAATGTGACGAAGAATCTTGAAATTTTTGCGAACTAATCAAGGCCTTAGCAAGCAAGAGATCTGACGGCAAAACATTGCCAAAGGGCAGTTGCTGCATCGTGCAGGAGTGCAGGGGCGACCGACCCACCCAGACGGGCCGGGGCTGGTCGGCACGCCAGGGCCCAGAGGGAGGAGGACCGTGGAGGAAACCAACCCGTGCGGGCACAGCGGTAGCAGAGCCGCGCCGCGCATCTCCTTGCGAAACCGTGCAAGCAAACAGGTGGAGGCCTTATCCTCTTCGGGCTCCGACCTCCTCTCCGTTCCCAGGACGCAGCCCCCCGTTAAGCGACTCCCACTCCTCCGACAGGCAAAGAAAAGGGAGGACGACAGACAGGGTCTGGGTCGCTCGCCGTAGAACGGATGAGAACGAGACGGACTGCTGTAGATAATACCACACTTTTCTCCCTTTTTTCCCCATTTTTGTTGGTCCCGCGAGCTGACTGAACGGCTCGTTTATCTTCTCCCGCGCGCATCCCCCGCTACTCGTCGTCATTCTTATCCGCCCGCCATCCGCCACCGCTACCTTTATAGCTCTGGCTTCCTTCCTCCATTCCCTCCCCATGCCTTCGTCTTCGTGGTGTCGTGCAGCCCCAGCAGTCGTCAGCTACTCAGCTTAGAGCATCGCACCTCATCGTTCCACCGTTCGTTCGTTCGTTCGTTCGCGTGATCTGCTTGGGAGTTGGGGAAGAATGGAGGCCTACGTCCTGTTCGCGCGCGGCAAGGAGGAGGAGGAGGAGGTGATCAGCAGGTTCGAGGAGCAGGAGGAGGACATCGGCTGCCCGTCCGAGCCCTCCGCGTTGCATTCCACGTCATCGTCGTCGGACGGGGTGGACCTCGCCGACGACGCTAGCTCGTCCGGGTCCAACTCCCACTTCGAGATGGCCTCCCTCATGACGCACCTCCCGATCAAGTACGTACTTATGCGTGGCCAGCCGGTTGCGCATTGCTTCCGGCTTTCAAATATTTTGGTCTTGGCCGGGTGCGGTGCTGTGAATCTGTGATCTGACGCCGCGCTGCTTTGTTTGGGGCGCTGTTGTGCAGGAGGGGCCTGTCCAAGTTCTTCGACGGCAAGTCGCAGTCGTTCGCGTCGCTGGCGGCCGTGGCCGGCCTCGAGGACCTGCCCAAGCCGCCGCTGGCGAAGCGGCTCAAGACGTCGCGGAGCTGCGGCGTCGGCCTCAAGGACGCGCACCGCGGCCCTCCCTCTGCGGCCGGCAAGAAGCAGGCGTCCAGAGCGCGGCTGACGACGCCGCCGGCGCTCGTCTCGGCACCCAGAAGACTGGTGCGAGCGCGGACGCTTGTAACGGCGAGACCGGCGGCGGCCGGGAAGTCCCTGTTATTTGCATAGGGGATTCGCCCGCCTACCAGTAAAATCACTGCCACATAATACGGTTGTTACTTGTTAGTTTACGTCGAACTTGAAAATGAAATGGCGACTATGCATGCGTGTGTAAATATTTTGCAAGAGAGCTAACATGTTACAAAGGCGGGTTTTTTTTCTTCTAAATTTGATCCAGCTTGCATCAAAATTCAAAGGTTTCTCCCTTCCATAACTTCGTGTGAACTCCTATTTGCTCTCTTTTTTCCCGGCACGAGGCCATACCCCATTTCCATTCATCAAACGGAAACACAAGAGTTTCAGACGAAGCAGAGAAGACGGTTCAGAAAACGCTGCTACCCTATTACAGCAAACGGTACTCTCTCAGAGTCCTTAACTGGAATGCCCACCAAAAGTGACGACACTAGCTTAACCTTTTAACTGAAAAGCCAACCACGCTCCAAAATCTCCTGTTTGCTCTGAAACTGAAACCGGCAAACGCTTGGGTGACAAACAAGGTCGAGTATTTGCCCACATCTCTGCATTTCGTTGGAGCATGTAGGTGTTATTACATTCAGAACACGCCTGATCAATGTGCTGCTGATAGTTTTAGTGCTTCTAGAGTTCTAGTGACAGTAGACTGACTATTGACAAGTATACAAAGACAAGGTGAGCATAGCCCATTTTCTTCCCCAACATGGCCGGAAGAGCTTTGCTTGAACTTTTGGAAGGGCAGAAAAGCTAAACATTTAAGTGGTTATCCTAAGAGTCTTTCAATTAGCATTCTAAATCATCGAATCGTTTGAATAAAAAGTGTTCTTTATATATTTTCATCCTCTAACAGCTTAAGTATTTCTTATGTGCACTCTAGATAGTTAGTCTTATTTTTCATTTTGGCTAGCGAGAAATCCGAAATAAAAGATGATAATATTTAGAGATCTAGTTAAGGAATTGTTTCAAGTTGTTTTTCACTAAAATCTCTATTTTTATCAATTAGGAAGGATAAAAAGACTTCTGAAGTTCCTTTTAGTAGGAAAATGCAAAGACCACAATTAAAGAAATACCACATCAATTAAAAAAAATTGCAAAACCTACAACTACAGACATTTTCCTAACCTCTATATATATGCTAGCAATAAAAACTTGTCACTAAAAGATGGTTTGGCTGCAACCAATTTGTTGGATATTTTCAGGTTGCCAATGTCTAGACAAGCACATAATGAATTCCTTTTTTTCAAAGGAAGACCTGGATTCCCTCAGAGCATATAATGATCAAACTGATGTTTAAGTTTATCAATGGAGTGGTGGACTTTATAGCTCAAGGCAATACTACCGGCATCACTTTGAGAGTATCACGCCACCCTCTCCATTCTGTTGGATATGGAAAGCTAAGTGCATGCTAAGAGCATCTCCAAGAGACTAGCTAAAATTATATTCTAAATTACAAGATTTAGCCATTGTGTAAAATAAAAAACTCACTCAAAGCATTGAATTCCACAACAGCCTTTGTATAGGATAGCTAGTGAGGACGACATGCTATATATGACAAGCGAAAATTTAGGAATAGCAAACTTGCTATTTTAGCAAACCAGATAGCACATCTGTTGGAGTTTAA
>Ga0182004_10001858_pt1 | contig 15976 bp, 10 predicted proteins | sample Sormic07211540_1_FD_120479 | JGI IMG/M metagenome (GOLD analysis project Ga0182004, IMG submission 120479) | Endophyte microbial communities from Sorghum bicolor roots, Mead, Nebraska, USA - 072115-40_1 MetaG | ecosystem: Host-associated > Plants > Roots > Unclassified | place: USA: Nebraska...
AAGCGAACGCACCGGCGTGAACTGAAGGAGGCTTGTGGCACAACACAACGTGCGGGAGAACGCGTGAGACTTCCCGCGTGACGGAGTGGACGGCGCGAAGAGAAAAAAACGCGTGAAAAAATAATGACCGGGTCCCAACATAATTTTGCCAAAACTATTGGAGACACTCAATTTTGTGACTTGGCATATTGATTTAAGACTTGACAAATTCTTTGTTTTGCAAAACGAAAATTGCAAAACCGTTGAAGACTGTGTTTTTATACCAGATCCTTTGTCACTTTTGTCTAAACCGAATATTATTGAAAGTTGTAGTTTTGTTCCTTCGACTCTCGCTTTCATCTCCATTACTTACTCTTTTTCTATTTCTATTCTATGGTCCATTATATCTCACTCTCATCCTTTTTACTTTGAGAGCTTAGAGCCGCAGAACCTTCCTTGGTGTCACGCCACTCATGCCATGACTTTGGCCTTGTTTACTTTCAAAAAATTTTAGAAAATCGACATTGTAGCACTTTCGTTTGTATTTGACAAATATTGTTCAATTATGGACTAACTAGGCCTAAAGATTCGTCTCGTCAATTCCGACCAAACTGTCCAATTAGTTTTTATTTTCGTCTATATTTAATACTTCATACATGCATCTAAAGATTTGATGTGACGGAGAATGTGAAAAATTTTACAAAATTTTTTAAACTAAACAAGGCCAGCCTGAGCCTGATCGCATGGCATACGTATATAGATACGTGGCTTATTTTCTACTATACCTTTATTAGAGCATCTTCTTTCAAGAGATTCTCTGTATCCTTTCTAATTATTAAGAATACATATTTTAATAAAAAATACTCTAAGAGCATCTCTACAGCCTCTGTATATGGCTTCGTGAAGCATGGTTTGCCGATTTGTGGGGGCGAAAAATACGTTCAATAGCTTCTGTATCATGTTTTCATTTTTAACATGAACACTATTCCATGTATCTCGTTGTCTATATATTTGGCGCCTGCTTGCCATCCACAGTTCCCACGCGCCTAGCGCTTCTGCATGTGCCATCAGGTGAACCTGTTCTCGACCTAGAGCTAATTTTTACAGGGCAATGGATCTAGTGCAAACTCAGAGGCTCTGGTATTTTTTTTAAGTGGCTATTTATTTTAGAGAATGCTGAATCCTGGTTTTTAGATCTTATTTTTATCTAGATTTTGGAGATGCTCTAAGTGATTGTCCTCCAAATATAGTCATCCTTTATTTTGGATTTCTCGCTAGCCCAAGATAGATAATAATGCAAACGACTCTCCACTAGTACAAAGAAGCACTATGCTGGCGGTGGAATATAATTTTTACAGGCGATTTCAATTAAACAACGCCTGTGTAAAGAAATTAGCTTGCTCGACTAAAAAACCGCCTGTGAAAATCAATTTTCACAGACGATTTTCCTAACAAAACCGCCTGTAGAAATCATGTATTTCTACAGGCGGTTCTCCTAACAAACCGCCGGTGAAAATCATATTTCTACAGGCAGTTTCTTAAGAAAACCGCATGTAGAAATAATTTGAAATTGAATTTTTTGAGCATTTCAAATGACCTCGGTTTTAAAAACCATCAAAATGAATGTTGTAGATCTCAAAAAGTTATAAAACTTTGTAGTTGATAAGTTTTTCATTTGAAATCTTTTTGTCATCAAAAACTACGTTTGAATTTCTCAAATTTAAAATTCAAATTTTATAAATGACCTCGGATGGAGAAACTACCAATACAAAAGTTGTAAATCTTGAAAAGTTATGAAATTTTGTAGTTTACAACTTTTCCATTGGAATTCGTTTAAGGCCTCAAATAATCAATATATGCTTGGTTTAGCATAATATGTGGGAAACTAAACTCTAATATAAACACAACTAAGTGATAGGTGGAGAGGTAGAGTAGGCTATGTGCAAGTTGAGGTCTCAGGTTCGAATCTCATCGGCAATAAGACTCTTGAAGATGCTCCTAAACCCATAATATATGGACACAATGGCTACATATATTTAAATTCAGTTAACCTGTCGTCAATTTCCCATATGTAATTATTTTTTATTGCACTTGCATGTATTATGGGCATTTAAATTTATTATATTTAAGGTTCGGCTAAGTCTTATTAAAAAATTAATAAACTTATTATCATTGGCATAAGCACTGCACAACAAATCATACATCTATAGCTGTAACACACTAGGATTTTTGTAATTGCTAGTTAAACAAAAACATTAAGTCTGATGGACTATAATTCTATTGTTGTCAAAACGGTGGCTGTAGCAGTATGCCCCCACATAAGTCATCCAAAGTTAACCTAGGGTTTCTCAACTAGGCATTCGGGAGTTAAAAAAAAAAGGCTTTCGGTTGTCAAAGTTGAAATCTCGCGGACGGGCGCGGACCGTACATTGAGGTCTCGCCGCGCCGTGGCCCGTTGCTTCGTGCTCTAAACCACCGAACGAGTGCAAAGGACTCCTGCAGTTCTGCCAATCCCTCACACGTATTGGGAAAATTGCAACCAACATGGTTGTAAAAAAAACACGGATAAGACATTCAAGAACCAGCCACTAGTAAGTGAATGTTTGTTCTGGTGGTATTTTGGATTTCCATTAGCAATTTTACTTGAATAGAAATGCATGATATAACGTTGCACTGGCATCAGCTCGAGAATCGCTACAGAAAATTAGTTCACGCTGGCAGCAACCAAACGCCAATGTAAATGTTTTACACCAGCGGTTTATGTAACCGACTTTAATAATTAACTTTTAGAGGTATCTAAATAGCATAAATTGATAGTAAAAATATTTTTTTAAAAAAAACAGATATTTTCTATTATATTAGTTTTAAGTCTGACCACATTCAAATCCATAGTCATCATAACTAGGTATTACTCCCTCCATCTCAAATTATAAGATATTCTAAGAATCTTGGAGAGTCTCAAGTTTGACCAAAATTATATGAGAAGATAATAGCATTTATTATACCAACTAAGTATCATTAGATTCTTTAATAATTATATTTTTATACTATTATCTATTTGATGTCATATTTTTTTGTAATTCTCTATAATTTCATCAGTGAGAGACATGCAAGTTGGATAGCAATGATGTATTTGCAAAAAAAAATCATGTTTACTTACTTGCATTTGGAACTAAAACATAAAACTTAATATGTCACTATTCACTACTAAAGAGAGGATTTTTGAAGGTGGTCAAAATCGACTAGAGGTGGGTAGAGTTTTGGCCTCTAGCAAATGGAAACTGTTAATTGGTCATTTCTAGAGGCAAGCGCATGACCACCTTTGTAAATCGATTAGCATATGAGGGCATTAAGATTCAAACCCTTGACCTATTACTTAGTCATATCACCTCCCTACCCCTACACCACACTCACTTGTGAGTATATATAGGACTATTGTTGGTAATTTTAATGCCATAAAATAATCAAAGAGAAATAATCCGCAAGCGCACGGATACGGTGAGCACTTCACCCGGGAGATATTATTGAGTATCGTATTTATCCACAAGGAGAAAATATGCGAGACTAACAAAGACTATACATAACCCTTGAGGAGCAATCAAGGACGGTGATGATAGAAATATGGAGGAGGTTACTAAGGCATTGTAGTTCTAACCTTTGGCAAGCTATGCTAACACTGTTCTAATGAGGACGTACCAACGAAAGTCCTACCAATCGTACAAACAGGAGGAGGATATTGAAGGATCAATGAGGCTATATGAGTCACCCTCGCGATCTACCACCTATCCGAAAGGTAGGAGGATATCTACGAGCAACCACGTCTAAGCACCACGCTTACAAACAAATTACTACTTCAACCCAATAGCAACAAAGGATTAAAGTACTTAAAAGAGTCACAAATCGAAGAACAATAATAACAATATACTTACTAGTATTAGAAGTTGAATTTCCAAAGAATCTGAGAAGCAAGCCCCGCAAAGAGCTTGATCTCGCAGGTACAAGATGGAGAGGAGACACCGACAGGTTGGCACTTCCTCCAACTTCTCCCTTACTCTATCTCTCTATATCTAGAAGACTAGCCCTAATCTCTGTAGAGGATACAAGACTAATCTCTCTTGAAAGCTAGCTTTAGAGATGAGGTCATCCATTTATGGGACTCCTCTCTTGATACTGACTGAAAATATGAATTATGAATTGAGGATCTACCTGGCCCTTGGTGTCTAGCTCTCTTTATATTGGGGGGGGGGTAGGATCAACTGGAGCCCTCAGATCAAACCGACCTTGATCAATGATTGATATTAGACCAATGGCAGTGGGAAACCGACCTACAAAGTGGAATCCGACAGGTGGGACCCATAGGGTAGGCGCCCTAAGGGCCTAGGCAACTGCCCTGACTCCCTACCAGCTAGGGCCCACCTCTGGTGGGTTGTCTTCTCGTAGTCTCTAGAATCTTCTTTTGTATACGTTGCCTTTATATCAGTTTGTAGACCTGACATGTGGGTCCTCTTTGGGTATTTTCCTGTTTAATCCGTACAAAACATAGATTCACCAAAACTTATAGAATTTGTCAGTTGAACCCCTACTTCTATGTTGGTGTCAACTTTATTGCACTTTTCCAAGTTTTGTTGACGATTAATTTAAGGGTTATCTACCGTCAACAATTATATCTTTTAATAGACCATATTGAATATTTTATCTACTAAATGAACCTAAATGAAAAAGATTTAAAATACGGAGTTTGAAAACTTGTCAAGCACTATAACTTTGGTGTCGGATGTACGTCCATACAAGATTGTTCAAAAAATTTAAAAAAAATGAATCTCAAAATATGGGAATTTAAAACCAATACTTGACACAATAAAAAACTTAAAATAAAAAACATATCAATAGCAAACATGTAAATGAGGTCAGCCACATAACTTTGGTATTAACTCTATGAACATTCAAGGTCATTTAGAAATTCTAAATTTTGAATTTCAAAATCTATGAAATTAGAACATATATTTGGGACTCTAAACGACTTTAGATAAAAAACTTTTCAAATATAAAGTTGTAATATGTATTGAAAAATATAACTTTGGTATAGACATGTCATCATTTGAGGTTGTTTGAAAGTTTTATATTTTAAATTTCAAATTTGTGAACAATATTTTGCTACTATAATAGTTTTAAATCACAAACTTCTCAACTACAATGTTGTAGATTGCATCTAGACCTAAAATTTTGAAATAAGGTTTTTCTTTATTTGAGTTCATATGAAAAAGTTATAAATTATTTTTGATAAAACTATTTTTAGAGAAAAACATCTTTAAGACATCCGCCTCTATTAATCAGTTTCTTAGAGATAGACCCTTAGAATGGTTGCCTCTTTTAATAGATGCTTGCCTTTGAAATTTGATTTATAGAGAGCGGTGCCCTAAGACAACCCCCCTCTATAAATGATTTTCAAAGGTGGGCATTTGCCTCGAGGGCAGTTGGCAATTTACGGTCACAATCACTAGATGTCTCCACCTCTGTTAATTAAAGAGGTTGTCTCCTAAAGATGCTTTTGTGGTAGTGATTACTTACTTTTTTTTATGGTTTGTGGTATATCATCTATTTTCTCTAAGATATATACTCACACATGTAGAATCCATAGGATGTTATTGGGTGATTGCTTATGATACTACAGAATGAAATGAGGTGTAAGTTGTATGCTATACGCAGTAAAAAGATGTGTCGGTATACTACTACCTTATAACATTTATTTTAAAATTACTAACCATTTTGACATTATGTATGTCCACTTCTTTCGTTTTAGATTATATTCTACACCCATAAATTTGTACCACTTGTACACACTTCTAAGATCAAATATCCTTCAAAAGTGAATTCTAAACTACCATCACAAATATAGAATTATCCATGTATGTATGCATGCATTTCTCCTCTTGCCCTTGTATAATGTTCAAGAATTTTTTGAACCACTCTTGTGCATAATCGGAAGAGTCAAGGACCAACATCCTTGTATCCTTGGGCTAAATCATTATATAAATCTAGAGATCGCCGTATGCTTATAATTAATGCATATATTAGGGGCAATAGTCATTTTATTTGAATTTATAAAGGAAGATTAGGAAAAGGTAGACGTACTCAACGTTGTAGGGGGCCAATATGCATGACCTGTTTTGAAATTCAATCATTGTATATCCTACTTAGGTCGCCACATCAAGGTTGAGTTGGTCTTGCATTTTCTTTTTAATCTCAACAATTTTCTTATCCATCTTGCCCTGAAGAGCTTCATGTGTGCTCATTCAAGACCCTCTTATTCGCTTAAGCCCTCAGATAGGCAATGAAGTTCATTTCTTGATTTTGTTTTGCATTCTCTAAAACGCACAAGCATGTCATAATTTTCATTACCCAACAATAGTTAAAAAATGCATAATTGTGCAAGTGACACTTACAAACACCACAACATAAAGATCCACCAAGGCTAAGTTTTAGTCTTTGCTCAGGATGAACAAAGGCCTGATCTTGGGGGAGCTTATTGATGGTCATTATGACTTGATTTTGTATCCACCAAAACCTATCAACATACCTCAAAATGAAAGAAGAATGCCATTTAATAAACGCATTTTATCAAAATAACTAAGTTCCATATGTATATGGAGTTTTTTTAATGTAGTTAGGTGTGCACCTAGCAAAAATGGTGCCACAGAGGCCACTTAGCGGGTTGGTTGGCCCCCCAAGAGCGTCCCCATGGACACCAACTTTGGAAGAAGTAAACTAAAGAAGAAAGGGGGCATCGACAATTGTTATTCAAGGTTAGTGGGAATCCAGAGGTTCAAATGAAACACGTCATCTTCTCATGGATCAATGGAACCACACATGCTTAATCTACCACAACTTCACTGAACTCCACCTAGAAGTGACACTTACAAGTAGACCAAGTTGCACTGCATATCATTTAGGTGCAATGGTGGTTGATGAATCAACTAAAGAATGTTGGAGTTAAACCAAAAGAAGGCATATGATTCTTACTTCATATCATTTAGGTGCAATGGTGATTGATGAGTCAATCGAAGGATGTTGGAGTGAAACTAGAAGAAGGCATATGATTCTTATTTCGATACAAGAAAAATCGACAAGCCTTGTTCTTGTGCCCAGTAGAGAGGATTAAGAAGACCCACAATTTCTCCTAAAACGACATGTTCCTTTATAGTTCTTGTCAATGGTGATCATGACCTAAAGATGAAGAGTCCTAACTTAATATATAGTGATTTACCTAGGCAAATCCCGGTGCCTAACCCCTACTTTTTAAGCACTATTGTTATGTTTTTTGTGCTTTAAGTTATATGAATTGACTGACACTCACTCGCATATATATCCCTTATCCTATGGGATAAGCCCATGGTTCCCGAAGATGTTCATGTACAAATGTCTAGCAACATATTAGTAGTAGCTAATTATTCTTTAATATCCTCTGGTTTGGAACTATTATTATGAGAAATATAGTAAGGCAGGACATGGACAAATTTGCTACTGCCGGTCTTTTATCAAATATATATTTTTAGGGGTGCTTTATTGTCCGGAAAAGAGGAGAAAAGGAAGCTAAGAAAATATGTCGGCATTGGTTGTATGCATATCGAGATCACTGAGCTGCTGCCACACTTATTAATTACGGCGTTTCCTGGGTACTAAACAAAGGACGTAATTAGCAAAGCTACTGAATAATTTATAAATGTCCAGCATGGTAGTCACGTGTTTATCAAACTATTTTCTTATGAGCTAAGTCAATGGAGTTAATTTTAGTTATTTAATTTATACATGCATTAGTCAGAGTCGTAAAGGGGCCTCATGTGCCTATTTTGCGTGTGAGCCTGAACCAAATCGGTTTAGACACGAGTCCATGCCTGTGTGCTTGTAAGTTCCCTAGTTGTGGCATTTTATTATGGAGTTATTTCTCGTCGAGCCTTCGCTCGAGAAAACTTGAATGGTTTATTTGATCCGGATACCTTACTAACAGTTGGTAACAAATCTTTAGTATCCTCCGGTCTTTAATTTGAAACTATATATATTTTGATAAGAAATACAGCAAACTGGTCTTTCATCAAATATATTTTTTAGAGATGCTTTATTATTCGAAAAAGAGGAGAAAAGGAAGCCAAGGAAATATGTCAGCATTGGTTGTATGCGTGCCGATATCACTGAGCTGCTGCTGCTGAATTTAATTATGCCGTTTCCCCAGTACTAAACAGGGTTACATGATTAGCAAAGCTACTGAATAATTTATATATGTCCAGCAGGTTTGTCACGTGTTTATTGTATATCAAATTGGTTTTTTAGCTAAGCCAAGTTGGAGTTAATTACTTTCAGTAAAGGTGCCTGCATGTGCGTATTTTGCGTGTGGGCCTGAACCAAATCGGGTTAGACAGTCCTGTCTATGTGCGTATATGTTTCCTAGTTGCGGTATGTAATAGATTAGAATGAAATTTTATTGTGGGGTTATTTCTTGTCTGAGTCTCGCTCGGGATCTTTTAATGGATTTTTATCTGTTGTGATCAGATATTTGCTTGAGCGCGAGCATCTCCAACAGTTTGCCAAAATTTATTTGGCAAATCTTGTGATTTGGCAACTTGCTAAAATATTTGCCAAGTGAAAAAGTATAATATCTTCAGTAGTTTGCCATTTTGACTTGCTAAAACTAAACAATTGGCCCACATACTACCTGATTCAACTATTCACAGTTCGCCTGTTTGCTTGCCTCCGAAATCTTCTTTCTCCGTTTTTCAAGTTTGTTCGCCGGCGCACGCGATGGAAACCGGAGCCGCATGGGGGCCGCCCATCCTCCTGCGGGCGTGGCCGCAGAAGCTGCCATGTCGGGCGGGACGCCTCCCATCGGAGGCCGTCAGGGGCGGGCCGCTGGCCACCGGTGGGCGGGAGTCGCCGCGCCTGGCCGCCATGAGGGCGAGCGGAGGTCGCAGGGGGTCTGCTCGCCGACCGACCCTAGCGCGATGGTCTGCACATGCCGGCGCTGCGGATGACTGCCATGAATCCGAGGCAGCGGAAGATCTTGATTCTTGAGGAGTAGTCGCGCGCGGAAGGCCGATCTGATGCAAGAACTTGGAGATGGCAGTGAAGAACCAGACGCGGAATTGTCCATGCGCGCACGGGAAGACCAGCTGCGAGGCGCGGGCTCGCGATGGCAAGTGAAACCCCGCGTGCAAATATGCGTGTACGGAGCCCCTCGATAGCAAGTTGCTAAATTTTGCTAAGTCTTTTGACAAACTGTTGGAGAGTCAATTTTTTTGTTTTGCCAAATTTTTATGGATGGCAAGTGGATTTAGCAAACTGATGGAGATGTTCTTTCTCTTCTTACCGTGGTTCGTCATCATGAGTAGAAGAATCATTCTAGCGTTTTGGCTTGCATCCTATAAGCTACTCCTTATATCATTGCTACTGCTTGTGTTTGAGTTCTCGAATTGCTTGATCAGTGTATATTTGATTATTCTATCACCACCGATCGAAGAGGATCATTGTGGTGACTCCTGAAAACATTGAAGAGCATTAGTGCTACTTTAATTGCCAAGGACTCTAGCTCAATTGGTTAGAGCTTTCCGGCAGCACCCTTCAGGTCCCGAGTTCGAAATCCTCGTGGGAGCGAATTTCAGACTGAGGGTAAATAAAAATTCCCTCGCTGGCGTGGCCAGGGTTCAGGGGTTTTTTTGCGATCGGAATTTTTAGTGCTACTTTAATTTGTCTGGTGATCCAATTAAACAATGTACCACCTAACCCACGACGCAGCGAGGGCACTGTTAGATTCGGCAAATAGGGGGTTAAATAACCAGAACTACTGCGGCTGCCAGGGTCGTTGTCTTGGAGAGAAAAAATTACTAGGCAAAATACAATTTGACGGTCACATTTGCAGGTCAGCTGCTTTGCTTGTTGAGGTCATATATTAAATAATTCCCTGGTTTTGCTATTCCTAGTGCATGAGATTGAGTACCAAGCTGCTGTTGCCGATTCTTTTTAACTGTCGCTGTTATATCTTAATTGCTGCGTACTTTGAAAAAACTATTCAGAAACACTACATTAGTTTGTTACTTGCACTGTCAAAGATCAGGTAATAATCGCAGGCATGTCCTCGTCACCATGAGTCTTACTAGTATGACACGATTCACGTAGATGCTATGCTTAGGTATTTACTCACAGTAGGTATTATATTACTATTGCTGCTATTCATAGATATGGATAATATATAATTGCAGACCCGAGAGGAATAATGTGGACCTTGGATATTGGTTGGGCAACACGGCGGGGCTCTGGTTGTTATAATCCCGTTCGTGTTGACTAAGGCCTTGTTTAGTTCGTAAAAATTTTTAAGATTTCCCGTCACATCGAATCTTTGATCGTATGCATGGAGCATTAAATATAGACGAAAATAAAAACTAACTGCACAGTTTATCTGTAATTTGTGAGATGAATCTTTTGAGCCTAGTTACTCCGTGATTGGACAATGTTTATCAAATAAAAACGAAATACTACAGTAGCCAAAAACAAATTTTTTGCGAACTAAACAAGGCCTAAGTTTGTACATTCTGGATACATACCCAGTATTGGGCCATGAAACCTATGTACCTTTTTTGCCCTAAGGTTTTGAAATGCTACGCTAGCCCTAGATGGTGGCAAAGAATTTCAGATACAATACAACTCAACGTCAAGCTTATCCAAGACTTGGTTGGGTCGGGTCAGGACTTAGTCAGCAAGATCGGGAACGGTGGCCACATACAAATCCAATGGGGTGTATACAGGTGTGTGTTTGGTTCACCAAGCCGTCTCTCCTGGGATATGGATACCACTTGCCATCTTCTACTACCGTAGTAACAACTAGAACATAAATAATGAAGAGGAGGAAGATATGGATATATCAAAAAGCCGTCCAGAGTTGTGTTCTCTAGGGGAATGAAAACCTTCGCAAGAGCCAATGCAGAAAGCCAACTGCATGCATGGTCAGACCCAATTAGGGCCTCGTTCGGTTACGACCAATCCAGCTCCGGAATCAATCCTGGCCCGTCTTTTCTTTAGGATTTTGAATAGCGCTGGAACTATTCCTGGCCAAACCAGACCGGGAATACGGTAACCGAACGAGGCCTAGGTGTGTCGACATGGCATGGATTAGGTGGACTCGATAGGATCAAAGATGAGATTGCCCCTAGATGTACTAAGAATATGTTTAGGAACCATATGGACTATGTAATACAAATATGAAACCATGTAATAGTTAAAGGGGCGATGAGCACCAACATCATGCCTTGATTTATCTTTCGGTTTCAGTTCATATTGTTGTGGGGCTTCCACAGATAAACCTTTGGATCTCATCCAGAAGGTTTTACCCCAACGTGAAGCAATTAGAGAGGGGTCATGTATTGCAAGCGAAAACTCAAGGTTGAAGACCTTCCAAGAATTTGGATTGCTAAGAAGGGAATTTGACTGTTTGAAGCTCGACCAAGTGATTTTGTGTGCATGTGGTGCAATCTTGGAGAACACATGGTCAAAGAGCTTGGTTATGCAGCAAGCAAATCAATGGAAGAAGTTTTGCCTCATTACAGTTTGTTTGAAGAAGTTAGAGGTGAAACTAGAAAATATGCGCATAGCAAACAGCCCGGAGGTGGATAAATTGCAAGCATCAAACCAATGATGATGAATCACATTAGTGCCTTTTTGTGAGGGACACTATTGAAAAGTGAAAACCATACAATCTATCCAGTGAAGAAAGAAAGCACCTAACAATCAAAGGACTAAGGACAGAGGCTAGGCTAGGCTTTCTAAGGCACTATTGGAATGATTTCAATGGAATAGTATGATGAGATGAAAATGTGAGTGTCAAACAATTGTCACCAAAGAATGTTGATTATTGAAGATGTAGTAGAATTTGTTGTTCGACAATAGATAAGCATTCTTTGTGTAGGGAATCAGAGGGTTAGCACATAGAACACAGATTTATATTGGTTCAACTATGAGATATCCTACATCTAGTTGAGAATGCTTCTCTATGCATTGTGCATTGTCTTGTTGTCTTTCAGTTGCATCTTCTATATGCTTTCTCCATGCATTACATAGATGAAACTCCCTTTGTGCTTAATTTACCAGTTATGCATATGCTTTGCCATCGACCTTATGTATACATACACTTAGGGGAGCTTAGTCTATGTAATGTGAGAGTCAAGTTTTGAGGACCAAAATGCAAACCCAACCCATAATAAGTACCAAAATCACAAACTAAATTTTTTCAAGTTTTGAATTGGTATTAAATGGCGGAAAATTGTTTAAGGGGGAGTTGGTCCAAGAAAGGGAGGAAGTGGATTATGGAGCCAGGGGAGGCTTAAGACCATAATACCACATATGGGGACAAGTATACAATGGCAAGGCCAAGATATGTATTCTACGTTCTCTCCATTTGGTATCTTGTATCATCATATGATCCTACTCTTGCATTGCATCCTAGCAAGTATATAGTGTTTATTTTCATTTGGTATCTATTATTTGCTTGCTTTGTTAGTGTTGTCATCAAGCACCAAAAGGGGTTAGATTGTAAGGAAAATGGATCCAATGTCCCAACTAGTTTAGATTTTGGTGTTTGATGACAAACATGACCAATTGGACTAATACTATTTGCTAGTATATTTGATAAAGTTCTAAGGATGCAAATGTTGATTTCAACCAAGGTGAAGCATTGAACCAAGTGATCAACACCTCAAGCATTTAGGAGCATATTTGAAGACCTATACATGAAGCTATAAGACCAAGACACAAAGGTGAAGAAGCCCAGCATGAAAGATATAAAGAAGGAAGGAGCAGTGAAGGAGTGTTGTTGTTGTTCCTCTTTGTGGGAACGCCCTACATGGTGGTGGGACCACCAAGATCAGATTGATGCAATGATGGTTGCCAATGGTCATCGGGTCTTGTAGTATAGGGTTTGGGGCTTAGGCCCACAAATTAAACTAGTCCCTCATAGTGGGACCGTTAGTGATGACGTTAGGAGATCACACATGCAAGAAAAAGGCTAGGACTTCAAACCAGTGAGTGCATCATCTGATGTGGCTTGTCTGCTCAATTCGATGATGGACTGCACGGTTAGACCGGTGGCCACCGTGGTGGACCAGTGGGTCAACCATTGACAGCTAGGGCTGAGGAGTTGTAGGTGGTCGTTTTAGCGCCAGTCGACCATTGAGGAACCTCAAGGTTGGACCACCATGATGGGCAATACATGGGACCACCAAGTCCACCTAGGCGTGAGCAAAGAAGTACTAGTTTGGAGTGGGGTATCCATATAACCCCCAACCGACCGAGCATGGAGAGTATAACACTCTGAAATTTGAATTTCAAATTGTAGTTTAAATTTGAATTAAATTTGGAATAGTTTGGAATTTTAGGCAATTGCTAAATAATTTATAAAAATAAATAAAATTAAATATCAGGTAGAAACATGTTTGAATGCATTCATGTCGCTGCATTGATTTTTGTTTGTTTTCTTTTAGTACTTATTTGTGCTTGATTTGTGTTTTAGGCAAGAAATAGGAAATCAGTTTTTATTTGAAAAACAAAAGAGAAAAGGAAGCTCCATCCTCTCCCTAGGCCGGCCACCCCTCCCTCGGCCCAGCTCCCCTCTTCCCCGCGCCAACCGCCCGCCTAGGCTGTGCGGCCCAGCTGCCCCCACACCCGAGCCCAGCCTGCGCAGCGCCGCAGCCCAGCACCCTGCGCGCTGCCCTCTTCCAGCTGCTGCCACTGACGGGTCGGCCCCATGAGTGGGACCCACCGGTCATCCCCTACCTTCGGTCGGATGGGAGACGGACTCGCAACCAACTCCGACGTCTGTGTCGGCACATGATGCGAGGTTCCCAGAGCCGCCCTAGGCTATAAAACGGGTGCAGCAGCCGCTTGCACGCACCCCTAGAACTCTAGCCGCCACCAGCACACTGCTAAGCCCTAACTCGAGCTCGGACTCGCCGAGATCCCGCCGGCTGCCGCCATCCGCCTTTTTGCCGCTATTTTTTCGCCAAGGTGAGTGCCGTCCCGAGCTCGCTAGGTCGCCACGAGCGTGGAGATACCCTTGGCGTGCTCTCTCTCCCTCTCTTTCACCTCGCCAGAGCAAGCAGCCGCGCCACCGCGTGGCCCGCGCGACCCGGCCTTCTCCAACCGCGTCCGACGCGCACGCCGTGCGCCCCGCGCCCGTGCCGTAGGCATGGCCTCCCCCGCCCTGGCTCGTCGTCCCAGTGAGCTCCGAGACGTGCCAATGGCGCGCCGTCGCGACCGCGCCCTCCACCCCGTCGCGCACTGGCCCCGGTCCATGGTGGACCGGTGGACCAGCCGTGCTCTGCCCCGGTCCACAGCCGCCATGGACCGGGCCAACCGAGCTGGCCACCCCGCGCCGCCCCTAGCATTTTGCGAAGAAGTTCCTGTAGTTTTTAGAAATCAACCCACACTCCGCTTTAGTTCAAATTAATTAGAAATATACCCCTGGTTTTCACAGTTTAGCCCTTGTACCCGTCGATATTAGCAGATTTAATCCAAAATACAATTTAAATTCAGATTCAATTATTTTAAATGCAAAAAAAGTTTGAGTAATCTTCAGAAATGCCACCACACTTGTTTTAGCCATAACTTTTGCGTTTTAGCTTCGATTTAGGTGGTTCTTTTTCCTATAGTTTAGTTTCGACAAGTAGAATACATTTACTCAGTTGCTTTCTGTTTTTGAATGTTTTGGTATACTGTTTCTAATTAAGCTTATTTGCTTGCATCTATTGCTCCTTTGTGTGATGATTGTCGCGTTTAGCCAACGAGACGCTCGTAAAGGAAGAGGAGCAGGATCTCGCTGAGTTCGAGCAACCCGACTACGATCAAGGCAAGTGCAGATGCTGTTTCATGCATGTGTCCAATGAATGCAAACTCTAAGGACCTGACTAGCTTTACTTACTATTCCTTGTGCACCTGGGTTAAGTTTATGGGTAGACTAGGGTTTTAGTAGTGATGCTTAGCTACTCTACTCATCTTATACACATACTTAAACAAGGATTAATCTCTACTCAACTTGATGCTTAAAATGTGCTGAATCTTTGGTCACTGCGGTGATGGCGATGTTGGATGCTTACGAGCATTGTGATGATGGTGGTGACAGGGGGAGCGAGTACTGTTGGTTGGCCCGGTTGCCGGGCGTACCCATCTCTGCTCTCCGTAAGGACTTAGTCATGGAGCGGCCCCCTAGGACATATAGTGCAACTCCAAGCTATATGGCTCTGGCTTGACTAATTAGCAGGACCTCCACTAGTAGGGTGTTACTTTCTGGGTAGGCGTGAGGAAGTAACTTGGGTAATGAATATTAAGTTGTCGGTTGATCAGTATGCCATGGCTATGGGTATCGACTGCCAAGCGCCCCGACCAAAACTTATGAGTGGCATCCTATTAGTTGGACCCTGTGAAAGGTCTCGTAGTGAGACCCTGCCTGCTCACCTTGGTAGTTTTTTGAGGAGTCATGACCCTGGACAAATAGGAATCACGACTTGGAGTGAAAGTGCACACCTCTGCAGAGTGTAAAACTGATATATCAGCCGTGCTCACGGTCACAAGCGGCCCAGACTCTCACATGATGTGCAAATTGGATTCGCATGATACTTGGAGATGGAACTTGTTTGAGGATTGCTACCTCGTGCTTTGGCGGAATGACTATTCCGTGATGGTAGGATTGCTATCCTATGTTCTTAATTGGGGTTGATCCCGGGACTACAATAATTATAAGGTTAGTCTCTTAAAAGATGCTAATTATTACTTACACTAAATAAGGGTTGGGTTTTTGCTACTCATAATTAGTAATAGGTTGTTCAGTGATCAACTAAAATGCTACCGCAGTCAAACCATGTCAGCTTTACCTTGTTTTAAGCCTTGCATGTCATTACTTTCCGTCTGTGCTTGCTGAGTTCGACATGAACTCACCCTTGCTATAATAATTAAAGGTTGCTCGGAC
>Ga0182004_10001859_pt1 | contig 15975 bp, 12 predicted proteins | sample Sormic07211540_1_FD_120479 | JGI IMG/M metagenome (GOLD analysis project Ga0182004, IMG submission 120479) | Endophyte microbial communities from Sorghum bicolor roots, Mead, Nebraska, USA - 072115-40_1 MetaG | ecosystem: Host-associated > Plants > Roots > Unclassified | place: USA: Nebraska...
GGGGACTGCGGGAGGATAGGCTCAGCACCGCCTCTGCGAAAAGCGGTGCCGAGATGGGCTGGGTCAGGGTCGGCCGACCCTAGGGGGCGGCCGCCCCCTGGTGGGCCCCGCTGGCCCCGGCCCGAAGCTCGTTGCCTTCCTCTCGGGCCCCTGAGTCCAGATCCACCTGCAAATTGATGCACTTCTATATTGGGCTTTTGGGTACTTGTTTATTTGAGCATTTTTTTGACGTGTCGGATTGCGCCTTTTTATTTGCTTTCCACCTGTATGCCTGTATATGATCTGCAAAACAAAACTTGCACTACATCTGGAACTTGGTAAGCATTTAATAAGTATATGTGAGTAAAATACATGCTTTTCTTCCTTTGCATGGACTATGTTGGCGGGGTAAATGTGTCATTAAGAACCGCCAACACCCATTTTTGTGGATATCTTTATAACTCAATAAGGTATGAGTTAAATCAGAATACAGGAGTGCATCCTCGATTGTAATCGTTGTACCCATAGGGAGCGTAATAATGGCTCTTCCAGAACCTACTATTACGGCATCGCGTCTAGCGATTGCTAATACATTTCCTTTGCTCTTTGTGAGAGTTTGAAAATATTTTATTTCCCTGAGTATAGATTTAGTGGTGCCACTGTCCACTAGGCATGTTTCCTCATCCATCGAATTGACTCTCGTACGGTCTATGAAAATAGAGAATATAATAGAGAATGAAATTCTCAACATGAATATATATGGAATATAAACATTTATTGCTATTAAATTGTGCATAAGTCAATGAACATCAAATAGAGTGGAGCAAAAATAAATTGTCAATTATTACAATCCTGAAGGTGAATTATGAAACTAAAATCTCAAATGACTATCAATCTAGTTGTAGTCGCTAAACAGATCATCAGAAGTGTATTCGATGACCATGTTGTTGCAGGAGTCATTTGCCATGCCATTAGATGGAGGAGGTGCCATTCTGTTGCTCGGTCCCGCTGGGGCGGGGTTGGAACATCCTGGGGCTGCCAGATCATCGAAGTGTGCTTCAGACGGTTGTCCACTTTGGTTGGAGCGTCGTCGTCCCACGGAATGCAAGTACAGTTTCAAAAGGTGCTTAGGGGTGCGACATTTCTTAGTCGGGTGGTTGTAGCAACCACACTTTGTACAAGTTGATGACTTGTCTTTTGACTTAGAGTTTTTGCCTTTGCCCTTAGGACCTCGAGGATTACGGGGTCTCTTGCGCTTGTTTTTGCCTTTCGAGGATCTATGATTGCCATTCTTGTTGGCATCCTCTGGTGTCTGTTTCTGAGCATTTGCATGTACTTCAGGCATGGGCTTGGCCGGCCTTGATTGGAGTTCCAAATGAGGAGCTCATTGTGCCTCTCAGCCCGAAGTAATGTTTTAATGGGATTAGAATAAACTGTGAATCTCCTCTCACGGTATTGCTGTTGGAGGATCATTTGAGCGGGAAGCATGGTAGACAAAATATTTTCAATTTTCTCCGCGTTAGATGGCTCCTTTTCACAAAATTTTAGTTTGGAACTGAGTTTGTGCATGGCATGGTTATACTCATTCATAAATTTGAAACCTTGAATGCGGAGGTGGTTGCACTCATGAGTGGCCTCTGGGAGAATAACACCCTTTTGTTGCTCATACCGTTGTTGCAAAGCAAGCCAAAGAGCCCGTGGGTCATCTTCCATCAGATATTCAGCTGTGAGATCTGTATGGATGTGGTTCCTTATTATGTATAAGGCAAGGTACTTGGACGGTTTAGTTGGGAGTGTCAATTGCCTTGTACATTCCGCGTAACGATAGACTCACTTTGAGATCCATCGCCCATGTAGGGAAGTTGTGTCCATCAAGAGCTAGCTCGGCAAATTCCTTCTTAGAAGAAACTTGGGCATGAGACTCTTTGGTTTCCATTGCCTACATGTTTATTTATATAAATTTAATTAATTGTGGGGTTGTAAAATTAACAAGAATGTAATTACAAATTTATCGGCGATAGCAGCTCTATGCCCAAAGACAGCCATTGGCTGGCCACCATGGATGGTGGCATTGGTGGGCACGGGCCGTCGCCGTGGAGCGGGCACCTTGGCCGGGGTGGAGTCGGCAAGGCGAGGACTGGCGCCCTCGATTGTAGTGCCGCGGATGGAGCAGCGGACGACAACACCGAATGCCGCAACAGAAGAGCGACGTTTGCACGTCGTTGTCCCCCGAAACGACGCCGTACAGGAAAACACCTGGGATTCCTGTCGAGGTCATGGCGTTCGCCCCGAAAGCCATAGCCGCGAGACTCTCCGAGGAGTTCCCGGATGTCCTCCAGTAGTTCTGCCTGAAGGCGGTTGTTGCCGAAGTTTATGCCCAAAGTCCGAGCACGGTTCATTGCCATCCAGACGACTTGTAGTATGAGTGAATCCATTGAGACGGAATTACGGTGAGGGAACGACATGTTTGACCTTGAGGTGAAGCCCTGGGGTGAAGATCGATCCCTCGACGATGTTCGTTCCAACCGAGCTATTCCCCTCTAGGGGCAAGGAAGAGCGATGTGCTGATAACGTGTGACGAGTGGAATGCCAAAGTACGAGAACAGAGAGGAAGTAAAATAAACTCGATGTATTTCTTTATTCATTGATCACGATATTTATACAAGTCGAAGGCGAGGGGAAACTCTTCCCCCAAGTAAGCTCGAAGCCCACGATGAGTCGTGGGGATATCATGGAGGTGGAACCGGTTTCCACGGGCACGTACGGGGTTATGGGGAAGTCGTGGTCTTCCGACTGTTAGAATAAATCTCCCGTGAGAGAATTCGAGGAGATGAGATCACCCCGGATAAAATATCCGTAACAAAAAGTCAGGTCAACTTTAGCAACAATGCAGTGTGAATACATGGACGGCAGGTACATAGATTTTTCTCGGAAAATTATGTTATAGCCTCGAAAATTGTTATATTTAATAAAAATAAAAGAATAGTGCTTAAAGACATATCTGAACTTTACTACATTGACTATTCTTAGACATCAAGTATTGAACAAAATAAGCGCATGCAGTGCAGCTTCACTTTGCTATAGATTGACTACCATACATCTAATTTATGACTGACAAGAGTGTGGCAATTAAAAAAATCCAATTATTTAATATGTAATCTCCTAAAGCTACTCTTTCTTCGCCATGATTTCATTGCGCTGCTTTGGTTTGATTCTCGTTATCGCTTCCCCGGAGTGGAGATGGATCGAACCTTCTCTTCTCTTCTTTTACTGGAGTTGGCTGACTGATCGACAACATGACATTTCAGACGGCAATTTTTGTAACGAATCTTCATTTTTTTCCCATTCTGATTGACAAGTATCGCAACAGCCAGCCATTCATGTGTCGGCAATGGCCGTTCTCCCTGCTCACCGAAGATTAGCGCATCGAATCCGATGCTCTCTTCGTCTGGACGAGTGGACCTATAGACCGCGCGTGTGGATGCTGCTTTGTTTGAGATTGTGGTGGCGGTCCTACGTCCCAGCCTACCTTATGCTAATATATGTTACGAAACTTTATAGGCTCTGGTGCCGTTTCTTTCTTTCTTTGAGAAAAAAATGAAAGCAAGGAAACGTATTGCTGTTGCTTGTTGAGATGTATAATCCTACTGGTGTCTTTTCATTTTCCTCCCGAGTCATCATCATAATATAAGGAACAAGCGTGCCGCTACATCCATAAAGACTAAGTCGTGCGTACAACGTGAACGATAGCTCAAGGTGAATTTATCAAATTATGAATTGAACATCACATTTGAATTCCTCTCACCAAGATGATCGAAAAGTGTATTTAAAACATCAAAGTCGAAGTTTGAGTGATAAAGTTATGTCCCAGGAAAAGTTATCCAAGGAAAGTTGGGATGGCTGACCTTAGAGGTTGGAATAGCAAATTTTGCTAGAAAGTCGGCCAAGGCGAATTTGAGATAGACTAGGCCAACTTTTCTGGATTATGAGTCGATCCAAAAATAAAGTAGAAGACTTATGGATTTTAAAGTGGATGAAAGGATTTTGACGCATAAGAAGGGGTTAAATTACAGAACTTGAAACTACTTGCCTCCCGTTTCTACTTGACAAAACCTATGCACGATTTATGTATAAATATGCACTAATGTTTTGCTAAGTGTTGCTATCTCTACCATAAAAATGTTTTGCATCATAGGTTTTTCAATTCTATGAACTAACCTAGCAAGCTAGACTAGAAAGGTAAAGCATACAACCAAAGAAACACAATTAAGTGCGAAAACATAAATGAGGTGGAGAATGCAAACTGCCATTCATACTATTGTTCCTAAGGTATCAAGAAGCTCGCAGTCAGGTAACTCTATGGAGTCCACGAGCCTTCCTAATGCGCAAGTAGGTGTGTGAACGATCTAGGCCTTGTTAGATTTTGGTAATTGATGACAACGAATTGTAAACTAACATTCAGTGGAAACGTGTGAAGGTACAGTCCACATGAGAGCTTGAATGGCATGGGCGTCATCGAAAGCTTGTTGGAGGAGCTCAAGTGAAGTATGGCATGACACTATAAGAAATTCTCTGATACATGATGGTTTATTAGTGACATTCTAAAAAAGCATCATAAAATTCTATTATCTATGATTGCTCATTCCTGAGGTGATACATCTATGATGGCCAGTATAGCTGTCGTCATGGCTAGACGTCACAGATCATATTTCCCTATGTTGCCTTAAAATTGATTCAAATAGGGTTCTAAAAAGTTCCTTTTCTTATATAATTAATTTATGCATAAATATTATTCATACAATGTGGAAAGCTTCCAGAATATTATGAATGTGATATTTCCCAACAAGTAAAAGAATAAATAGATGCACGCATGTTCTTTTTGCCTGTTTTCATAAAAATCTATAAATAAATAAATAGCAAAGCAAGAAAAGTTTAAATAGAAAATCAACCTAGCAAACATCTTTGTTAAAAAAATAAAAATATATATACATGCACACCAACAAATAGAAGAAACAAAAGTAGAAATGCCTACATCCATCACAAAGCCGCCCCTTATCCCCATCGTGCACTCTCCTCTCATGCCTCCAGAAGCGCTAGCGGTGCCTCCTTCTGCATCCTCGTCACCTGCATAGGCCCTTGCTCCTCCCCGTGGCTCCCTGAGGTAGAGCCGCGTGCTTCGGGATGGGGTGGCGCCGGCTGTGGGATCCAAGCGCGGGTGGCCGGATCCGGGTGCGGGCGGCTGGAATCAAGTGCGGGCGCCAGTGGTTGCGGGATCATAGCCCAGGTGGCGGCGACGGCAAGACCCCGACACAAGGGTGACGGCAGCGGGATCCAGGTGCGTGCCATATAGCCCAACCATCTCAAGTCCCCTCGGTCATGGTGCTTCATGTGCTCATGGGTAACCCTAGCAACGCCTGTGATGGCCCTATCCGTAGCTGCATATTTTTTTGAAGTAGAGTAGGATGGCGATTTATGGGATCTGTCTTGGTCAAGATCGATGAGATTGAAATTGTTTCCACAGGTTAAGATGAGGTCGAGCATGCAGGATGGGATTTATGAGATTAAGACCTACAAATCACAGGCCCCATTTACTCCCTACTGTCGGCAGCACTACTCGACAGCACTATTTTGTTGCTGCTAGTATCTGGGTGCTCATGATTTCCCAGTTCTAATTTCTGCAGTTTTGTGATTTGCTCCTACCTTGTACGCAGGATGCTGGCCTCAAATTTGACAGTGATTTTGGTGAAGTTGTCAGATTCCTTGTGAGCCTCTTCTCCCTGCTGACTTATTTAAGTTCTCTGTTCAGTTATCATTGACAAACATGATGGTAGTTGTATCTATAGGGCAAAGCTGATAGAAAGAAAATATTAATTTTGCTCTATGGTTTCCTAATAATTGACTATTGTGTTTTGTTTATATGCTATCTCTCGTTTTAGACTCCTGAAAATGACTTTAGAAAGCTTCCATATTTTGTTCTGTCCTTTCCATTTCAAAATATCTTACTAGTTTCCTATATGAACCTATTGATCCATTATCTATTTTTCAGCAATAAAGACCTACATCAACCATGTTGTATGAGTTGAAATTTCAAAGATCTTTGGTCAAAGTGCTACCTAAATGCTTTCAAAGATCTTTGGCCGAAGTGCTACCTGAAGGCTTGTTGAGAACACCACCTTGATGAAAGACTAAAGATTAACAAATAAACAAAGGTATATACATGTTATGGAGACTGGATCTTGCTTAACCGTGTACCTCTTTATTTCATCAAACTAGCATTTTTATTTGCCTCAATTATATTTGTGATGTTGTCAAGCTTGAATTGTTACATAGGTTTAGAATTAGATTGCACATACAAAGATTTGTACCACTGTCCAACTTGCATTTTGTACACTAAGACTGACTGTTGTTGATGATGCCAAACGTTTCTTCTATGGTTTTGTTGTAACATGAGTTATAAACTTGCAACAATTCTCTTATTGCTAATCTTTTTGGTTGTTGCTGGCATTTTGCTTGTCCACTTTGATTGTTTCTTGATAAATAGATAGCATTTGTTTTTAGAAAATTTGCTCAAAACTAACTTGTTTCATACTCACATTGAATTTCTGTGACGGTCTATTTCGCTTCAACAAATGTATGACGCGGGATACATGATGTTTTTTGTGATCGTCATCATGAGTTAACTATGACGCATTTTCTCTTGTTTGTGATGAAAGTAAACCATCATGTATACTTTGCTTCGTCTTTAATAATGCCTTCTATATTAAAAATGTGTTAATTCAATTCTGAAAAAAATCATGATAAACCCACTCATACTACCATATATGGCCAATTTAATTGTTTCTTTATGTCAAACTATTCTAAGTTTTATGAAATTCACAAGAGTTTGCACTTGTACGAAAATGATTTTTTAAGGCACCTCTTACTTTTTACAGGAATGGTTTACTTAGCAAACTGTTTTTAACTAGCTGCCAAAGCATCGTAGCTTATAGCCTCTAGAAATATATTTTTAGGGTCAGTTATGTTAAGTAAACCATCACAAAAATAGATCTATTTTTAAGGACAGTTGTGTTAAGATAGCCGTCCTTGAAAATTTTGTTGAGGATGGTTGCTAAAGTTAAGCGCCCATATAAATCGATTTCGATTTTTAGAGTCAATTAACTAAGCCAATCGTCCTTAAAAACAGTTGCAAAACAAATAAAATCGTAGCTACAACAAATATAGCTTTACATGACGATTACCGGTGATGTTGTAAGAAAACATCATAGAATTCTATCATCTATGACGGTTTATTTCTGAGGTAATACATTTATGACAATTGATATAGCTGTCGTCACGGTTGGACGTCACAGATCTATTCCCCTAAATAAAACGATGCAAAATCCAGAATATTAGATATTCAGCCCAAGACCCATTATCCCTCAAGATATAGGCAGAACCAAAGTTTGGGTGTCGGTTTCGGGTTGGTTTCGGAACCGAACCGATACAGATGTGTATACTTAGGCTTTGTTTAGTTGTAATTTTTTTTGCAAAATGGGCATTGTAGTAGTTCTGTTTGTATTTGACAAATATTATCCAATCATGAACTAACTATGCTCAAAAGATTTATCTCGCAAATTATAGGTAAACTATGCAATTAGTTATTTTTTTATCTATAATTAATGCTCTGCCACAATATTTGATATGACGCGAGATCTGAAAAAATTTGTAATTTTTTTTGGAACTAAACAAGGCCTTAGAGCATCTCCAACAATTTTGCATTTTGGGTTTGCATTCTTGTAATTTGTCAAAAATATCGAAATGAGTTATCCAATAGTTTTACATTTGTGTTTTGCAATTTGGGCAACTTGGCAATTGAGGGAGGGAACTTGGCGTAAATGTGAAGCCGCAGGCTGCTCGGTAAACGCCGATCGGGCGCTCCTCCCGCGCTACTATCGTGCGTGGGGCACTCTTCGCGCGTGGTGACGAACCTTGGAGATTGATGACGACCTGCAGTCCACGACAGCAGGACCAAGGGCTCTATGACAGGAAGGACTCTATAGCAGGAAGCCCTCGATGACGACCTACAGCGTTTCGGATATAGGTACCAGGAAACAACAGTGACTTGGATGCTCGTGAACTGGCGGCGCGGCGACGAGAAAATGCCGCGAAGAAGAAACACGCGCGACCAAAAGCATGGGAACAGATACGACGCGGAAGAAAAGTTACGGCAAATACGGTTAGATACACAATTTTAGTTTTTTGCCAAGTCAATTATGACAAGATAGCTTTTTTTTCACTTGCCATATCATTTTGGGAGCTGGCAAACTACAACAAATAGCAAACAAAAAATGCCAAACTGTTGGGATGCTCTTACAAGGTTTTTTGTAAGTGGAATGTGTATACTTACTGGTGCCATCAGCCATCCAGACTAGCCCAACGACAGCCCAGCCCACCTCCGGCCACCAGAGCCCAGTGTCCAAACTTCGCTACTTCAGGGCTTCAGCAGCATGCTCGCATTCCACCAATTCCTCATAACCCTAGACATAACACTAACACTCAAAGGTAGCAGCGGCGGTGTGCGGTGCCACACGAAGGAGTGCTGAGCGGGAGCGAGGCACAGCAGTGCACGGGGGCGGTCTGCAGGTCGGCAGTGGGCACGGGATCAATGGCGGCGAAGGCCCAATTCCCGGCGATCTCTCTATCAGCCCTGACAAGTTGGCGGCCCCGACAAGTTGGCGACGAGCGTGAGTGTTTTTTCTTTCATTCTTGTCAGTTCGTGTTCATAGTTTGTTTGTACACTGAGTCCCTAGATCTGAAGCAGACATGTCTTGATTTGCTTCTTTGAATTTCTATAGATGGGGGGCACTAAAGAAACCATAGCAAATGAAGTTGTTCAAGCGCAACAACATGAAGTAGTAGATGTCGAGAAGGAGAAAGATGCAGATGGTCAGCAGTCCAAGGAACAGGAAGGTGGATCCCATCTCCCTTCTCTCCCGCTCTCTGATTTGTCCTAAATTGATATGGTTCTAGATCTAGGATTTGGACAATGATGGTTGCTGCTCTAAAGCCTGGCTTCTCAATCGGTACTTGGCACCAATAATAGCTAGCTGATTTGATTTTTTATATGCTCTGTTACCAATATAATTTTGAGAACTTGACATGCACATACGACCTTTATTGTAGAACTTGTCACTTATACTGCAAACTGTTGTTAACTGCCAAGCCAAATTGTTGGAGGCTGCAGCTTCGATAACAGATCATTTTTACATTTTGCATGTTACTCTTCTGGTATTATCATGACTGTTCTTAAGTGCCTTTATCAAACATCACTACTAAGTTTAGCTATATTTTTTATGCAAGACTGATGTTTTCTTTGCGGGCCTTTGATGAGTGTATATCTGAATATTGGCAAGAGGATCAAGGTGCTCATGGAGGCTATTTTTTGTCAGCGACGAAAGATTTTGTTGTGCACGGAAATCATATGAATTTTGTGTTGTACAAGCCAACATCTTAGTTTTGTAGGTATTTGAGTGTAACTTGATTATTGCCTTTGTATTTCCTTTGAAAAGTTGTACAACTACAGATGTTGATGGTTTCAATGAAAGTAATGAGCAATGTTTTGTTAGTTGTGAGCTTTGTTCTAGTTTATGAGCTTCATGATTGTGTCTTAATGTGTGACAAGGTTAATGTTGATTGTATTGTTAATGATGTGATGATTTAGCACTAATTTGTGATGTTCTTTTTTGTCACTATGGTTTGGATCTGGGCTTGGATATATGGGCTAGTTATAGCTGACAGACAACTAATTCATGACGAACAATAATACCAATCAGTGATGGCTCATTTTGGTCTAGCAAATGTATGACATGAGATACATGATAAATTTTTTGATCGTCATGGTAAGTTACCTCTGACACGTTTTTACTGTCTATGACCTAAGTAATCCGTCATGTAAAGCCTTAATTCTTGTAGTATAACTTTTTCAATTGAAGTAGGATAAAGACAACATTTAGATATCAAAGTTGTAGTGCTCGATGAAATATAAAATTCTATAGTTGAAAACTTTGCCATTTAAGATTGTTTACATGTGTAAATATTCATTATAAGATTTGTATAAATTAGTTAAAAAAGATAACATCATATGAGTAGTCACAAATGATTATATGGTGTGGTGGTATGGTGCCAAATTCTTGAGATAAAATGTTGTGGGATGGAATCCGGCTGCACTCTATTAGAAATAGTGAAAGTGAGGCCGTTATATTTTGGGAGGGATGAAGTACTACTTAGTGAAAGGGGATTGCAGAGAGACATCCACTGTATGTGGATGTGTCATCCGATTACATATAATGGCAAAAAGAAATAGCTAGTTAGTGAAACAGATCAAATGATTAATTTATGTAATATTGCAAGCTTCGATTTCTTCATTCTCGAATCTTAATTGTTCTGATCACAGTTCTTACAACGGTAGTCACTATGGAAGAAACATTTCCAGAGCATGCAAGACCTATATTATTATTACTATCTCGCACCTAATTACTTGGACTCGGGCGCAGTCGTCACTGGTGCAGTTGCAGCCATACCACCCTTGTCGTTGGTCTCATGCGTCGTCGCCGGATGGTTGCGAGGTGGCGGTGGCGGGAACGGTTCCGTCGGAATAATGGGAATGGGAGGATTGAAGCGTCCCATGCTGATCTTCCGCGCAGGCATAGCATCAGCGCCCCCGGTGAGCATGACCAGAAGCATAATGGTCACGGCCACAGAGGCAAGGAGAAGCGGGCGAGGACGACGGCAGATGGTCGCCATCAGTTGTATTATTTGTCTGTGTTACTCTACACACGTCACACCGACTTCGTTCGTATCACTGTTATATAAACAAGTGGCAGACTGCAGTAGTTAATACCTGCCAGCTGCATAGACGGTTAATTCGATGATGAAACAGGCAAGAATTAATTGTATATGAATAGAACCGGCTATAAAAGGGTAGACCTAATCTATATATTTATATATATCTACTCACTCCATCCTGTAATATAGTACATTTTAACATCTAAAATTTGTCCTTAAATATATTACATTATAGAGAACAAAAATTAGTTTTCTATTAAATATTTTCTATTTATCAACCAATAAGCATTAATCATGTTAATGATAGTGCCTGATTAGGAAATAAAATGAAGGTATATGCGTCTTTTATGTTCTCTTTTAATTTGTCTTCAAATTTATACAATCAGCTATATTATAGAACAGACGGAGCATCTATTATTTCTATATCTATCTATCTATCTATCTATCTATCTATCTATCTATCTATCCATCTATCTATCTACTATAAAAAAGAGCGAAGGAATTAAAAAAATCTATCTATATCTAAATTATACATAATATCTATAAAATTGTGAAAATTTTGAAAAATAGCTCTCATCTAAAGTTTCATACCAACCACTTATTAGGACCATTAGATGATTAATTGTCAAATGCTATGATCGTGGGTCAGATCCGTCTTACACATCTTGCACCTTCATTTTATGTGTTGCTACATGTTCTTCCTAATGCTATCTTTATTATTTTCACCCAAAAGCCCAAAACTCCAAACATGATGTACCCACCCACATCTATGGTCTACCCATCGTGAGATGGACTCACCGGTAGATATGGTCTACCCATCGCGAGATGGGCTCACCGATAGATACGGCTGTGATTTCTATTTCACTTCTCTGGAATTTCTTTTTAACTTGTTCCTTCCCTATCTTAGGTTCACACAAAGATTCTTCATCACGTCGATCGCACTACAAACCTGTAGGACTTGCCAATATGGTAGCTTCCAAAATAAGGACTTGTTCTTCCACATGGGTGCATAATCGTTGGCGTCGTTCGGAACAGGCTTGCTGTCAGGTCTCATTCCAAATATTAGCTTCACGTATATCGTCAATTGTTCGATTGCGAGGCTTGATCTAATGCTCTGCCCTACCTTTAAAACACTTTCCTTTCTTTCTTACGAGGTGATTTGCAGGAAGAAATCATCTATGGCCAAGGTAAACAACATTCCAACACTTTTCAAGAATATACCTTCAATCTAAGAAAAGCAGTGCGTGCATGCATTATAGCTGTTGACCCCAAATTTTTGCGAGTAGGGACTGCTTGTGGGGTCGCTCCATAGAAGGAGAAAGGTGACTACTTTGTTGGATATGGTAAACAGAGGGTTGAACAGTGACAATCGATCGGGATGTGTCAGGCTACGACAAGTTAAGGAAGAAAACGTGTCAAACTTTATTACATGGTAAGATTGGAGTCCAATTTATCTTTTTGATAGGACCTATGATTATACCAAAGACCTGATCATTGTAAAGGACCCTTTTGGCTCCGGCCAGAAACCTTAGGAGTAGGAGTAAGAGTATATCTTGACAAGACCTTCAAGAAATCGAGTTGTATCGGTTGATTTTTGACCTTCGGTTTGCTTGTAAGTATTGTCATAGTTCATATCTAGCTAACACGGTTACATCATTCGATCTCATGTTAAGCTTGATTTGAGTTAGTTATCAGTTTAGGTCATATTTGTAAAGCTGTATTGTTTAAATCTCTTATAAGTGATTGATCACAACAATATTTTGCCCAATCAAGATCTGACAGATTAGATTAAGCTTCAACTTTGTCATGACGAATTCTAATAAACATTCAATATCAAAATATTTGATCAATCCTACACTAACTAGTGTGTCGGTTTTGATTGTTAAATGTTGTGTGTTCGAGATATTAATTTGATCATATTAATCTCGGAATAGAATAAGACATGCCTTAATATCACTTGTCACCTGCTGTATTTTTGATCCCCACTGTCAGGTACATTAAGTTAAGTTTAAACAGATCCAAATTCAATTATGATAAAATAGATAGATCTTGTTCATGTCTCATAGACCCTGTATCGGCTAAATATGGAATAAACTAGCAATGTGTGTTGAATTTATTGAAACCCACTAGCCTTTAGACATGGTGAATATAAATTTAATGCATTTATAGAAATAACTTATTAAGACCGTAGACCTCTAGACCGATGATAATTTATCATTTATTTAGTAGAAAAAAGAATGGACGCGTGTAAGCTATCTCTCATATCAACATCGTATCGACTAATTGGTCGATCCTGAAAGCATCTAAGCCCTTATTGAGTTTTGGTGATTAATGACAACATTGATTACTATGACTAACATGTGTTTTGTACAGGCAAAGTCTTTTGAGTTAGGTCATGGTAATAATGATCGATGGACTAGGTCATTCATGCCGACTTAATGGTGGAAATCGTTTTGGTTTTCAAAAGATGGTTGGACATCGTCAAGACTAGACTAGGTATAGGTGCCATATGGTGAAGAAGGACATTTAGAATAGTTTAGGACTTTGTTTTTCCTTTGACCATACTATTAAGGGGGGCATTGAGTGGATAGCTTGACCTAAGCAAGGCTTTAGGTTTAGGTGTGGTGCACACTTGGTAAATGTTGACACCTGTTAACTTACAAAATTTGTTAGCATTTATTTCTCCACTAGATATGAATATCTACTAGAATAGGGTTATCACTGACAATTTTCATGAGTTTTACATATTTTGTGTTTTTTCTAGGGATTATTTCAAAACGAACTGAAAAATAGATTTAAGTGCTAATAAACCATGAAACTTATCCGCGACGGAAGGATGATAACAGAGGGTTCAAGAAAGCCCCAGAAGACAGCCGAAGCAACGGGACCGGTATAGGCCACCAGGTGGGGCCAACCGGCCCCACCCTGGCGCCGCCCGGCCCCCAATAGCTAGGGTTTTGGCCCAACTTCTGGAAGCTTGCTCCACCGCCTCTGATAGGTTACCGATATGAATCGGTACGAGGGTGGCCCGATCTTCACAACAGTAGATCAAAAGAACAAGGATAAATTGTTGCGAACAGCGGGTACCGCAGAACCACAATCTGGAACTAATCCACACAATACGGCATAGCCGAACGGAAGCCGTAGAGCACGAAGTAGTAGGACCGAGAGGATTCACTTCACAAGTCCAAGAAGAACAAGGAAGAAAAAAGGTTGAGTAAGGCACTCAGCACAGTGGCTGCAATATCATGTAGTTTATTAAATGATCAATAGCTTAGAGGTAGGGGATATTGATACTAGGAACAACCCTCCTAGATAGGTATGAAAACGAAATAGAGTTTCTGAGAGAAGGCAATGTGAAAGGTCCCCTCGGAATGGATTCCCGAACTGGCTTCGCGTGACTGTTGGCCTCCAGAGCAGTTTCCAATAAACTGACTATAACTTCTTATTGGGAAGTCCAAATGACGAACCGTTTCTTGGATGTGAAACTACACTCTAAGAGCTTTCCAGAAATGTATGCCAACTAGCACGAAACATTGTAGATTGGTACAGTTTTACTTGGCAAGTTGTACCAACATTATGTCACGACAGAGTGTTGACCTTCTGAGCAGTCTGTACTAATTCTGGTCTGCTGGCAATATGGAGTATCCAAACTAGTCGCCACTAGATTCATTGGAAAGTAGACTCGACAAGCTTTCCAACAAGTCCTCATGGCCTTCATAGCTTTTGTGAGTAAAATGTTATGAAGCTTTGTTTGCACTGGTCCATTCTTGACTTCCACTGGTCCGTTTTTGACTCTCTAGTACGTTTTGTAGTGTCTTCTAGGACTTGCATTTGTCCGTTCTTCATGGTCCGATTCATCCTTCTCTTTTTCTATATACCTGAGTACAATCGAGGTAGAACACTTAGGTACAATATAATTCTCATTAATGTTAAAATGAATCTCACAAAGTACAGCGTGGACCTCGTGTTGTAGCTTCTTTGCACGACTACGTGTAACCGGTCCATCGATGACTTGGGCTGGTGTTGATGTAGGTAAAAGTTGAGTGGTTGTAGCTTGACTTGGAGCTTTTGACATCTTGCCTGCTGGCATGGTCATATCATCCTCCCCTTCTTGAAAAGGAGTCGTCCTCGACTCGTCCAATCCAAGGAAAGGAGATAAATCGGCGACATTGAAGCTTGTACTCACACCATACGTACTTGGGGAGATCAATTTCATATGCATTGTCATTGATCTTGCGAAGCACTTTGAATGGGCCATCGGCTCGGGGTCACAGCTTGCTCTTGCATTGTTCACGAAAGCGATCCTTGTGCAGGTGCACCCAAACCAAGTCTCCCGGTTCAAATAACATCTTCTTACGACGCTTGTTGGCACGCTTCTCATATAACTTGGTCATCTTCTCAATGTTTGCTTTAGCTCGATCATGAAGCTTCTTGACAAATTCTGCTCGCTTGCTCGCATCAAAGTTCACACGTTCCTGCATAGGCAAAGGCAAAAGATCGATGGGAGCAGTAGGTTTGAACCCATAGACAATATCAAATGGACAAAATTTTGTGGTCGAATGTACTACCCTATTTTATGGAAACTCCACATGAGGCAAGCTTTCTTCTCATAATTTCAGATTCTTCTTTAGGATAGCTCGCAACAATGTTGACAGTGTGTGGTTCACAACTTCGGTTTGTCCATCCGTTTGAGGATGACACGTTGTGGAGGACAGCAGCCTTGTCCCCAGTTTTCCCCACAAGGTTTTCCAAAAGTAGCTCAAAAACTTGGTGTCACGATCAGACACGATGGTACGTGACACTCCATGTGGACGCAAAATTCCTCTGAAAAACAATTCAGCAATGTGTGAAGCATCATCGCTCTTATGACAGGGAATAAAGTGTGCCATTTTGCTAAATCTATCAACCACAAAAAATATGGAATCCTTTCCCCTCTTAGTTCATGGTAAACCAAGGACAAAGTCCATAGAAATGTCCTCCCAAGGTACACTAGGAATAGGTAGAGGAGTGTATAAACCATGAGGGTTCAAACGAGACTTAGCTTTGTGGCAGGTTTCACAGCGAAGAACATGCCTCTCCACATCTCTTCTCATCTTAGGCCAAAAGAAATGGTCAATCAGCACTTGTTCTGTTTTCTTTGCACCAAAATGGCCCATAAGTCCTCCTGCA
>Ga0182004_10001860_pt1 | contig 15967 bp, 13 predicted proteins | sample Sormic07211540_1_FD_120479 | JGI IMG/M metagenome (GOLD analysis project Ga0182004, IMG submission 120479) | Endophyte microbial communities from Sorghum bicolor roots, Mead, Nebraska, USA - 072115-40_1 MetaG | ecosystem: Host-associated > Plants > Roots > Unclassified | place: USA: Nebraska...
AACCTTTTCCAAAAAAAAAAACCTCCAAACAAATTTTTAAGCCCCCCCCCCCCCCCCCCCCCCTTTGAGAGTCCGCCAATGTATCGGATCCTAGATATAGCTAGTTCCAACTTTATAACTAGACTCCTGGTTTTCAGAAAACTAGGGACCTAACATACATATGATCAGGCAAAAACACTTATACTTTAAGAACCTAGCTAGAATAACATGACAATCGCACAATAGCATTTTCTCAACAGTGTACTTGTGCAAAATCTCAATATATATAATATGTGGACATAATTCTGCATACGTCTTTTGTCATTTCATGTAAACATGAAATCTGTAAAGTAATGCTGGGGGGACAATAAATTAAGTTGAATGATAATTGAAACATACATATATATAAGCCTAAGATCAGATGACCAAATAATCTTTATTCCATCGAGTTATGCTACAAGGTCTGCATTACCAAATAATAGAAATTGACATGTTGTTACACCAGCTATTCATGTGAGATGGTGAACTGATTAATATAGTGGAGCATTGCATAGGACTAGAACTAACTCAACCTATATATACCATTACATCTTAACCACCATGTTCTAGCCCAAGTAATAATTATGTGTCGATCTGCACATATACACACTTGTATTAATATATAATACGTGCACGCATGCAAGCATGCATATAAATGCTTCGAGCCACGTACGTACTGAAAGTCACTTGAAGCTTGTGCAAACCTTGGGAGATTCTAGGAGTGGATTCCAATCCCAAATTTTTTCCATGCTAGGAAAAGGAAGCAATGGACCTTGTGATGGCAAGGGCTGGTTAGGGTTTCCTTGGCTATTATATGATCCAATTGCCCTACTCAGCTCATCTATTGGAATTGTTGCCATTGTAGCAGAGTTTGCATTAAGCAGGGCATGTGTGGAAGAAGTCAGCATCGGTGGGTTAGCACCTTTCATGTGGTAGAGTGATGTACCGTCCTCCTCCGTCGATGTGGTGGAGCTGAGTGAGGGGGCTGACAGGAACATTGACGTCTGTGGCGCCATTGTTGCTGCTCGAGCTGCAGCTGACGATGTCATGGCTATGGTGGTGTTTGCTCCACTGTATGGCTTGTTCATGTGAACTGAAGAGTGGCCACCGTCGAACATTGGCGCCAGGCGGGGTGACGCTGCAGTCCGGTGGTGCTTCTTTTCCATGGTCGCTGCAGCCTTTGAGCTGGATGATCTTGTTGTGGTGGTGCTGAGGTGAAAGTTGTCCTCAATCCCTGGTCGTTTATACACTTTGCAAAGAGAAATTTCCTATATATATGATATGAAGATGAATTAATCAAGATCAGTACAAAATTAAATTAGTGTTTGTAATAGACGCTAAAAAGGTAACTATAGCTCATGCAATTATAAGAAGGATTGGTAAATTTCTTATGTGCTAGTGATTTAAGTATATATATGTAGATATACACACCATGGTTACTGAAAGAGAGCTGAGGAAGTTTGCAGCCAGAAGAAAAATGTCACTTGAAAAAGTTTTTCATGTAAACGAGGTTGTGCTTCACACTAAACAAAATAGGCACATAACAGTACTCCAAAATATTAATTAAATTTATTTTTGAGATCTGATGTTGAGTTCTTTCTACAGTTCTATACTAATATTGTTTGACAAGCATGAAGTGTAGCTTTCCCTTTTGAGTAGCTATTATCCCAGATATGTGAAGATCTTGAAAAGTAAGTTGCAAAAACTTTTTACATATGAAGGTTGTGATGATTCATACATCCAAAAAGGAGGCACCAGTCTTTGCAAAAGTTAAGACGAAAGAAAAGAGAAACCCATCTGTGTACAGAGACTTGGAAAAGTTTTCAAGTTCCTTCTCTGTTCTAAAAACGCCCGGATATATAAGTATTGAAGAAAAAAATTGATGTGTTTTTTTGCAAGTGATAGGAATAACCTAATTAACTTAGCCAGATCTTGCACGTGCAATTCACACGGTGCACTTGCTTTTAACAAGTGTATTGTTTGCATATATACACATGCCAGCCGGCAATCATGAACAGATCTAGCTAGCAATCATCAATCAAGAATAATCCCAAGTTCCAAAAATAGGGAACTTTAAGCAGTGTAGGCATCGATCTTTGAACTTTTTGTGCTAGCTTTGCCAAGATCTCAAAGAACTCAAAAAGAAAAACAACTCAGTCAATAAATAAGGGAAACAAACTGAAGCAGCTAGCCATGCATGAGGTGAGAATCGGAGCAAAAATTTCTCAAAAAGAAATAATCTTTATCTTCACACAACTATACTTTCGTTAACTGATGATGCACCGAGAAAATTAAAGCTCCTACCTTTTGGTAGCGGTCAGCCTCGCCGGAAGGAAGGCGGTACTCGTTCATGATCCAGCTGCTCCTGAGTCCCTTGGGCGCCTTCCCCACATAGAACACCAGCGTCTTCTTGAGCCCGATCGGACGCTTCACCTCGACGTACACCGTCCGGTCGGCTCCCGTGGCCTTCCAGTAGCCGGACGGCGTCACTCGGTTCGGCCGGTCGCCGTTGCGGTACTTGCGGTCTCTCGGCACGTAGAAGTACCACTCCTTGTCCCCAATTGAAGCCAAAGCTGCATGCGGTGGTAGTTTATGTAGAGCATGAGATGATGTGAGCATAGTTAGTAGACACAAAAGTGAAAAATAGACACCATCATCGCATGCATGGAACATAGAGCAAAAGCAAGCAAAAAGCAGGCTAAAATAAAGAAGGATCACATGAGATGAAAAGAAAAGAAAATAAAGGGGGTCGGTCACATGCATGAAATCATATATGCCAGATCGATCGATCCCCTTGGATATTTACTCCTTTATTAGCAGGAGCTAGCTGGTATGGTAGTAGCTAGTAGCAGTGTTCACATGTTGCTTGCATATGCGTCGTGTCTTACCAGGGAGATCCCATGGGTCGTAGCGGTAGAGGTCGACGAGGTTGATGAGCTCGATGTTGAAGCGCTTGCCCTCCACCCTACGGCGGAGGTAGAAGTCGATGAGCTCTTCCTCCGTGGGGTGGAATCGGAACCCCGGCATCACCATGTCGCCGCCTCCGCCTTGCTGCAGCTGCCCATCGTCGCCGCCGCCGTGCTGCTGCTGCTGCTGGTGGTGGTCTCCGGATGCTCCTCCCATGGTCGAGCTCGATCGACGGCGGCCTGCTTGTGTCATTACCTCCCCTCCCGGCAGCCAGCCTAGGTAGCTTCTTTATAGCTACGACGCAGCAGGACCAGAGGAGGAGGAGGAGGACGACTAGTACAAGACCACCAGCGCGCCCTAACTACACCCACACGCCACACACAGAGACAGATCGATGGAGACCCAGCTAGACATGTACAAGACGATGGATGGAATGGATGGCCGGCCGGCCTATACGGTTGTGCGGTGCGGTATTCTTCTCGCTCTGGCTGGCTCTTGGACGGACGAGAGGTTGATTGCTGCTTGCAAGTGGTGGTGGTGCTACTGGTACACTAGCTAGTGGTGAAGGGCGCGGAGAGAGAGATAAGAGAAGATTATTTTCCTAATTAAAACTCAAATATGACAGCACGCCAATTGTGATGAGGACCGGCCGTGTCGTCCTATTGATATGTGCAGGTATTAATGGCTGTTACTTTTAGCTAAGCTAGCTAGCTCTACATATATACATACGCCCAAGAATTGGAGAGAGAGAAGACCGAGAGAGCAAGAGATGCACATCACAGTTTCTGTAGCTATATATACTCTCATCAGTACTCTACATATATGTGACATTAGCGGCTTTGTTTGGTATAGCATGTGACATTATCTTGCAAGGGTTGTTTGCTATATAGCTCCTAGGTGCTCCGACTCCTCGTGAAAAATAATCTAGCGGTACTGTTATAGCCACACACTATTTTTCCTGTCATGATGAATATTACTGAGTCATGCCATTTTAGCATGGTGACACTATTTTTCCTGTCATGATGAATTACTGAGTCATGCCATTTTAGCATGGTGTGAAGTCCATTCCATCCATTTTAACTTGTGGGTTTTAAGAAAAAAGCTCATATCTAGCGAACACTAGAGCTAGAGGCATACAAATACATCAAAATTTCTCAATCTTGGACAAATCAATAACAGAATGTACGAACCAAGTTTGGAACTAAAACTTCACAATATTGACGATTAATCCCTCTTGCGCTTTGCTTGGTCTCCTCTCCAATCACCTATCTCCCATAATTGCCTTCTCTCTTTGAGGTTCTCTATTTTGTGGTCTTGTTGAACTACATATATCTAGAAGGCTCTTTTTTATCTTGTAAGATTGGTTAGAAATGTTCAATCTGCCTGATATGTGGTGGGGTTACTTAGGTCCCGTTTGGCATAACTCACATCACTAGTGAAGTTGTTTTTGGCATCAGCTCCACGACTAGCTCTACTAGTGGAAATGAAGTTGTTTTCGTAAATCATTTGGCAAAATAGTGCCTCAAGATAGACAAAAAACATAAAATTAAATGACCACAACAACCTTCTGTTTTTTTCTTTATTTTTTCATCCTCTCCTATTCATTTTTCTTCCTTACTTCTCGGCCCTTCACACATCCGCGCGCACGCCCCACAATGGACATGCCCGGAGGCTTGTGCCCCACGACGACTGTGGATGGCAGTCTATGCCCCCTTATGATCATGCCTGAGCAGCCCGTGCCCCCACCACTAGTAGACAGATGAGTTTTAAACCTTGTTGAGAAACCCCTTTAGTCCCAGTTTTTCCAACTCAAAAATAATTGAAATCCTGTAGACCTCCCTCTTGCATGTGTGAGATTCGAACCCAAGACCTCTTGTCTCGTGCGTATATTCCTTACCAACTCAACTGCACACCACATGTGACAATGTCTTGGACACTCTCCCTTTGAATTCACTCATGGGGGACCTTTAGTCCCGGGTTGGAGACTTTTAATCCGGGTTGGTGACTTCAACTGGGATTAAAAGGCCACCCTTTAGTCTCAATTGGTGTTACCAACCGGGACTAAAAGTTAGAGGACCTTTAGTCCGGGTTGGTAATACCAACCGGGACTGAAGGGTAGTTTTTAGTCCCAGTTGGTGTACCAACCGGGACTAAAGGTCCCTGCTGCAAAAGTCTGCTGCACTATTCGTTGGGCAGAAAATTCTAGTCCCGATCGGTGGTTCCAACCAGAACTAAATCTTATTAGTCCCGGCGGGTTCAATTTAGAGCAGGACTACAAGTGAGGATCAAAAGTCTGTTCTCTAGTGTACACCCACACACATCCTGGTAGCTGGTGTAGTTGGATCCGCGTCGAGGCCGCCATGGCCTTCGTGAACGAGGCCTCTGCTAGCTTGACCCGCTCTATTGCCATCCATTATCTGAGTCCATGAGGGCACAATTATCGTCAACCTTGAGTAGATCCGGTGTATCATCGAATCATTTACATGGTTCTCCTACTCAACTGCCTCAGGCATCACATTCTATCTCCATCGACCCTACTATCTGCACGCACAAAGAAGGGGCATTTTGGGACAAGCCCATAAACATAGAGGTTGGAACCAGGCGAACCTAGTTTTTCTAGCTCCACCTCCATTCGGCTCCAGTCATCATGATTTAGTCATCATGATTTAAGGAGCACCTCGCCTAGATCTAAAAACTTTTGGCAAAAATAGTCCCAAACAACTTCTAGAGCTATTGGTGTTACTGTGCCAAATGGAGGTTTATTTAGAGGCGCCAATACCTAGAGTATTTATTAATCTAATGCTATTTATTTAGTATCATAATTATTTCTAGCTAGCTAGCCTTTATAAACTTAGTCAAATTTAAGATTATGCAACTTAGAACAAAGCTAGAATGACACTCTAGAGTATCTATTAGGCCAATCTCAATGTGATTTCATCAGAGTTTCATGGCATTAAATATGCTGATGTGGCACCGTATTAATGAAGTGAGAGATGATAAAAGTTTTATAGGAGCGGAGAGAGTTTCATCCTCATAAAACTCTTCTACACTGTTTTTAAAATCAGATGTGCTAGAAACTTGGATATGAAACTCTCCATTGAGACTGGCCTTATGGAGTACACGTAATAGTGATACAATTGAACAGTTTGTGGGTAACATAAAGTACATATTTTAAATTTATGAGAAAGTTGGGATGATGTGATAATAATATAATACATGCAGAAAGAGCTACCGGCCGGGTCCTGTATACCCCAAATGACCCTCCTTAGTTTTTGTGTAGTATGTGCCTTTCTTATATGTAACATCAATGTGTGTAAGACTCCGTTTTCCTCTTTCTTGTCTTATATGCAGATATATAGCAGTGCTCTTGCTAATTTTTCCAGAAGAAACAAATACATGCAAAATATTGACACTAGCCGTATAATTGTGTGGCCGTTCCTTCAAAGTTAATCAAGAGGTAAATTTTTGTATACTTAAAAATGCTCCACCTATAAAGAGGCACGCGCTCGACTTGTGCAAGTTGTCCTCTTGTGTTCACGCATGCATGCATGTATGCTACTGGAATCTAATCTGAAGGTAAGTACTTGTCTTTGCCTCGTGCTCCATCCTAGGAACAGTACATATTCTTCGGCCGGCCGACAACTCAAAATCTCAAATCATGATGCTGGCCCAATTAATCCTTCAATTCCTGTCTATCTCAATAGATTCATACCACTTGCACAACCTAGTCTATAGATATGCAGTAAGCAATTTTGACTTGATTGATCATCCCCGTTGGGGGAAGGCGTCTAGTAACAACCCCCGCCTGTTCCCCGACCCTTGCAATGTTCCATTAACCAACCTCACGGATGGCTCGACCACCCATGCATGAGAGTTTTCCTGACATTTGTTCTTCTTTTTAGGTGCTTCCAAGTATGATATGACTTGGCGATCGCGGATCACTGGAAGCGCCAAGCGATCTTGACAGAAAGGTGACCGCCGCACGGTAGATAAGGCTCGCCGAGCCGGGCATGAAGCTGGCGGCAGCCTCCTCTAACCCAGCTAGGGTTAACGGAGTTGGTAAAGGGCAAGGGAAATTTACTTCCCTGCCCCTGCTGCCTTCTGTGCTTAGAGCGGTGTTCCCGCTTTGGTCCTGTTGTAATTTTACCTTGGCTCTGGGTGCGGACTATAAAAATACTTCAGGGTGCCCGTCTAAGAGACAGTTTTTTTAGACAGAAATTTAATGGGCAATTAATCTGTATTTTTTCTAGCACACTTCTCGGGGTATCCTCATACCCATCGTTCGTTTATTTCACTATTTCTCTCTGGGAAACCCTCGACCTCTCTCCGTGTGATCTGCACACCTACTCCTGAACTGCTAAAATTTTAGAAATATTTCAAGGCTTGTTTGGTTACATTCCAAGTCTCCAATGCACCCCAATTCACATGGGTACATTGGGAAAAAGAATTGAGGTGGAAAATTAGACTCCAATCCATCCCAAAATTTTCACATCAATCTCTTATGGTTAGTCCAATATACCAGCTGTGAGCGAGATAATTTATCTATTGAGGATTTTTTTTTTGCTGAACTTATTTTTTACAGTAGTCTAGAATAATGGCAAGATGGACACGTGGCAAGCAGGACTTACACAACCATGGGATCGAGACGATGATGAGCCTGTATCTTGCATGCTCCAGGACAACATCAAGCAGTGCAACATTAATTCCCAAACATGCATGGGGTGAATGGAAGCTAATAGAAGAGAGCATTTGCGACATATTTTGAACCCAACATTTAACTGTTTTTCACTCGAGACTGATCTGCACGTACCGTATATATACACACATAGCTTATTAGCTATAGGGTTTGCGCGCGTATGCTTTGCATCACGGTTGCTGCGAGGCTGTGGACACAGGTTGGCATTTACGCCTAGGATGTCCTTGTGGGGAATTCTTGCCATGCATGTCGGTAATTTAAGGCATGTGCCGCTGTTTGCTACGTACAGCTACTAGTGCGTCGTAGCACATACACCTGTATATATGTGCGCAGTAGTATTAGTTGACAGAGTGTCGATCCTTGTGGATTTTCCTTTGGAGGAGGTTAGAACATCTCCATAATCTTTGTTGTACGAGCATGCATATCAATCAAGGGATACCCGTGACTTGTACGATCTCCCTCTCTCTCTCTCTCTCCCCCTCCCCCCTCTCTCTCTCATGCGCGTTATTTGTTTGTCAGAGACATATGTGTGCATCGCGACGCAAGGGAAGGAAGTAGGCACTACCGGATTCCACTCCTTTTGCCGAGCGCTTGGCAAAAGGGCAAACACGCTTGGCAAAAGTTTTGCCGAAAGAAACTCTCGACAAAGAACCGCCGACAAATAAGCTACCAGTAAAAGACAGTTTGTCGAGAATTGCTCTCGACAAAGTTTTTGCCGAGCGCACGGAGCCAAGCTCTCGGCGAACGTGAGTGCCAAAAAACGACCGTTAATGCTGACAACTTTTCAAACTCCTTTGCTCGACAAAGATTTTTTTTAAAAAATGAAAAAGAATTGCAGCCGAGCTGATTTGAAAAAAAGGATTGAAGCATTTTCTAATACCCTTTGCCGAGAGCCCGGGCTTGATTGCCGAGAGCCCTGTTCAGCAAAGATTTTTTAAAAAAATTAAAAAGGTTGCGCCATTTTCTACTAGCCTTTGCCCAGAGCCCAGCGCTCGGCAAAGGGATTCTTTGCCGAGAGCCTACCTTCCAGGTGCTCGGCAAAGGTCGCAGCTTTGCCGAGCGCCCCGTAGTCCCGGCTCTTGGCAAAGCCATAGCTCTCAGTAGGGATGAAAACGGATCGGATACAGACGCATATGACCGATATCATACTTGTTTTCATATTTCTGGTCGGATTCGGTTTCGAATACGGATAATATCAATCATGTCGGATAAGATATGATTGAATGTCGATATCATAAATATACGATTTAAGTATTCAGATACAGATATGGTATCAGATGTTAAATATTCAAATTTGGATACATATAGATTAAACGTCTCTAAACGAATTCGGTCTCGAATACGGTCGGAAAATATCCGTACCGTTTTCATCCCTAGCTCTCAGCAAAGGCTCCAGAGAGCTTTTTTTAATTTCTATTTTTGTTTCCAACTGTAGATAAAATAGATATTAACAGATATAACACAACCAACTCAAAGGGCAAAACCAACATGTTCATCACATATATTCACAAAGTATCACAATATATCACAACATCCACAGCAACATGTTCATCACATTATCTCAAAGTATCACAACATCCACAAGTTCACTGCTGCCAAGCATCCCAATTCGACCCTACTGGAGGCGGCTGCTGCGACGGAGGCGAACGTGGTGGATACCCATACCCGACCCACCCGACGGCGGCTGAAGCGGTAGAAGTGGTGGATTCGCTGACCCTCCGGACGGAGGCACCGTACCTCATTCGAACCCGCTGATTGAACCTGCACAAAGGAGAAGAAAAAATAGTACTTATAGTAATACCAAAGCATAAAATTGTAATCTAGGCTTAGTAAAGTCAAAAATTTGCAGAACTAGTTATAAAATTATAATCTAAGCCTAGACACATAAAAAATTCGGTAGCACCTCCCCCGTACCTGGGGTTTCCAAAACCTGTAAGAAAACTAACGACACGATGGCTGCCCACCACATCTCAACGGCACGATGGCCGAGACACATATATATCAATGGCACGAAGGCCTCCCATCATATATGAACGACACGATGTCCGACATGCACAGTAAAGAGGTTTTGTTAGAGAAGTTGAACTCACCGGTCATCATAAACCTCGGATCTTTGTTCAAATTGGAGAGAGTATACTATACAACACTCACTGTTCAAATTTGCAATTAATTAATTATATATAGCAAATAATTACAAAACTAGACAAAAACTAATATTGAACAACATGTAGTATGTGTAGAGAGAAAAAAGTTCGGAGCAAATGAAAGAAAAAATAAATAAATTTAATTGGAGAGAGTAAGGAGAAGAGAAACACATGCATGCACATGAAATATGGACAACCTCTTTGCCGAGAGGGGCGCTCGGCAAAGAGGTTTGCCGAGAGCCTTGACGGCGGGGCTCTATGCAAAGATCTCACGCCATCAGTCCAAGTGACGGCGGCAGCTCTTTGCCGAGAACACCGTTTGCCGAGAGCTCAGCTCACGACAAAGGTCCAATTTGCTGTGCACCTTTCTTTGCCGAGAGGCCCACTCGGCAAAATGGGCCGGTTCACCGAGCGCTTTTGTTTGCCGAGATTCTGGCCCACGGTAAGTCGTTCGTTTGCCGACAGCCCTTCTTTGCCGAGCGGCGTGCTCGGCAAATGTCTTGTTTGTCGAGAGCCCATGTTTTTGCTCTCGGCAAACACAGCGGCTCTCGGCAAAGGCTGGTTTTCCAGTAGCGAGGTTTACGTGTACATATATATGCTTACTTCATATATCTTAGACATACTCGATCAACTTAATCATATGAGTCAAATCATAAATACTCAAACATATTCCTGATATTAGTAGTACAATACTTGCCGAGTAAAATTGGAGCTAGCTAGAGCTAGGTCTTGTTTAGTTCTGAAAATTTTTGGGTTTTGAGTACTGTAGTATTTTCGTTTTTATTGGGTAAATATTGTCCAATAATCATGGAATAACTAGGCTCAAAAAATTTATCTCATAATTTACAGGTAAACTGTGTAATCAGTTTTTGTTTTTGTCTATATTTAATGCTCCATGCATGTACCGCAAGATCGATGTGACGAAGAATCTTGAAAAGTTTTTGGTTTTTGAGGTGAACTGAACAAGACTCTAGACCGCTAGATTGCTAGATCCTACATACTCATCCCAGGCCTGCACATACCACTTAATTAACATGACCATGAGATGGATGAATAAGGATGAAACTAAAAGGGATTGTGTATGAACAGATACAAACTGGTATGCCGGATACAAATGTTGTTTAATGCGTTGAATATTGGTACCCATCCCATATACGAATCAGAAATCTAATAACTTTGGGTGTTCAGATTTGGTGGATATTAAATGTTCGAATTCATATATGAATTATCCATTTAGGTATTTGAACCCCTTTTGGATGGACGAATATCGGGAAATATATGCCCTGTTGTCATCCTTAAAGATGAACAAGTTGTTCTGCCACTAATTGTTGGATCTTTGTTTTATCCCCTTAAGTTCCTTTTTTTTCCAATTGTTCTATAGGCAGGGGTGAAGCTAGAGATTTTAACCACCGGGGTCAGCATATAATGACTATGCTTATATGTGATACTTTTCTTATGGAAATTGCAGTGCGATAGTGGAATTTCCTCAAAGTCATCGGCGTCATCCGACCCCGGTAACAAGATGTAGATTCGCCCCTGTGTATAGGTACATATATAGAGTTCTCAGATTACAAAGTGAAAAGCATAGTCAAAATCATGTGAAGTAAATTAAATGGACTAGATAAACTTAGGAATGTGTTGACAACTATATATATCGACTGTTATAGCAGCCCGACCAGATATCGAAAGCGTATGTTAAGGAAATGAAACAAAGAAGAAAGAACAGTAAGCCCCCTATTTTAGATAGATGTGTGCATGACATCTTCTTGAACTATATATATGTTCATGTACAAACATGAATTTGAAATTGGCACTGTTATGATATGTCCTGGTTATTGATAGGGAGTATATATATATATATATTGTATTATTGTTTATTTTAAACAAAGCATGGATCCAAATTAAAGACAACTAGACACTTCTATAAGCACTTTGAAGGTTCCCGTATTGAAGCTTCTTGAAAGAACCTGTTGTTAACATATTTTCAACAAAAAGCTTCTCCTTCCCAATATAAACAGAGACACTCTTACAAGAAACTAGGCTAGCAAATCTTGAGATTGATGGAGATCACTATAGGCGCGCATCTCGTGAGATATATATTGGCATGTTGACAACCACTAAAATGAATAATAGTAGCAAAAAATACAAGTACCCATGGTCACAGATTATATATATTATCCAAAACATAAAAACCAAAATTAGTTACTGTTATTGCATCAAAGCTGAAGTCAATGAATGTAGTGGGTAACTTGTTCGATCTCAACAACAATGCCCTAATAGGGTAGTTGGACCTTTCATACTTTTTTATGTATTCAACGTGGAATTGTCATTTAGTTTGTTACGAATTATGAAGGCTACATGTATGCATTCATTTTCAAGTAACAACTATTTAAACTACACTATCTTAAACACAGAAATTTGGCTTGTTTTCCTCTATCTAGTAGTTGCAGAGTCCAAAAAGAATACCAATTCTTTCCAAGAAAATAACATTGTTGATCGAGCAAGTTGCATACCAATCACTAGCTAGATCGAAGACATTAATGGATGATAAATTCTTGTTCCTTCTTCCACATAATGCACCTTTCAATTGAATTCGTCAAACGGGCTCCATACGGCAAGAATAGTCGCCACTCGGTCATGATATCCCAAGAAACATGTATGACAAAATATATGGGTGGTGTAGATTTTACTAGATTGTTATAGATTCTTTAGAGAAAATCATGAAAAAAGTTTGCAACCTTGAAAATTTAATTAGTTTTGACAAACCATAAATGTGTATGAAATGTTCAATGTCTATATTAGTATTTTGACTAATCGAATACGATGTCATAGTAATCTTAATTTACTTGAGATTGATCGTTGTGACCTAGCAATTGAGCCATACATTGTATGGATAAAGATAGCCATTATTGTAGGTAGTAATCTTGTGTACATTGGATTGATTAAAAAAATTAGCGATGTGCCGACATATTACATGATGTAACATACATGGATAAATTTTGGTCGGCATATGTACTTTGTACACGTATAACAAAATTGCAAATACTACTTCCATTCCAAAATATAATGGATTCTAGCTATGCACCTGGACAAGTTCAGAAAATATACTAGAGCACTTGATAAACGCAGCTTAAAGCTTAATTAATTACGCGCAAGAAAAATGTGCAGTCATGACCATTTTTCCCATTTGATGAGTACAAGTATCAAACTATACTAGGTAGGTTTGTGCACGCCTAACTTTGTTTTTCTTGCCAAATCTTCTGTTTTCCACCAACACCTTCCATGATACTACACTAGAGCTTACTAAGAAGAGCATATGTATATCAGCAAGTGTTAAGTACTACTGCAGAAAAGATGTGTAGCACTGTGTTGTGTTCTTTAATTTAATCATTGCATGCCGGTTAAATGAGGAAGGAGAAACTGAAAAAAATTATAGATAGACAGCTGATATATGCGGATAAAGCGCAGCAGCATGGGATAAAGAAGCCATACATCAGAGGTCGTCCATAGACGGGAGGTGTGTATGCTAAAATATATATGTATATATATCATATTTATACTGTGTACTGTATAGGGGAGCAGCGTCGATGTGTGGGCGGCTGGCCGGTCGATCAGTCGGTGGTGGCAATTTAGTGAGTTCGGTGACTAGGTCCCACATGCAAGCAAGCAGGAGGGAGACGCTTGCATTTTGCTTTTAATGTGGCACCGCGTGCATGCTGCGTGGAAGAAGGAAGGGACGATGCCCTAGCACTCAGGAAGAGTGCTGTTATTGGTCCACCCCCTTGCCCTTGATAGAGACGGTTTTAATATAAATGATGTCATCGCATGCTTTGCTGCGCATCCATCGTCTCTCATTGTCATGTCTTTTTTCTCTTCGTCATTCAGTTACCGATCCTTCTCCGCGCTGAAGATCGATTGACGTAGTCTAGTATAATCCCAGTCTTAGTTAGACCCAGTCTAATCTATAGGTTTTACTAGAAGTTTGTAACTTTTGGTATTCACGTACCTAGCTACATGAATGCAGGCAATGCATGTCTACTGCAAGCGCGCGAGACATGTCATTGGAGTGCATGCATGCGCTTCCACTCAAAGCAAAGCAACAACCTTCTTCGATCTCCATATATACCTTTGCCAGCCGGTCTATGATAAATTGTTGTACAGGTAGCATCCTCAGCTATATTTAATAAGGGCAAAACAAGAAAACTAACCCTTAATTAATTACCTCTTGGTAATCGTACTTATGCCCTAAACGTCATCTAATTACGATACGGAGGGAGTATATATATATGAAGAATGAAAGGCACTTGATGTAAATTTGGACCCCTGATTCCATCAGTGCTAAAATTAACAGAGGCCACAGCCCAGTATGCAGTATCTTAATTAGCTAAGATGTTTGGCCTGTTGCCCACATGATGAAAATAATCCATATACACACTAAGGTCCTGTTTGGATTAATTTGCTTCACTTTTCTTAGCTCTCCTCCCTAACTTCGCTAGCCAAAGAGTATAGCTCAAAAAACTCTCCTCCAAAAAAAAAGTAGAGACCATCTCTATGTATTTTTATCATGGAGCTCCTCAAGACACTACTAAAGAAAGTTTTTTTTAGAGGCAGCTAGAATGAGTTTGTACAGGCAGCTGCTCCACCCACTCTACTTTTCTCTCTATTTCTAGAGGCGGCTATCCAATCGCTCCTAGAAATCGACGTGCAGAGGCAGGCCGATCGAAACCTAACCACCTCTAGAGATTGATTTTTAGAGGTGATCTGAAATCTAGCCTACTCTAGAAAATTTTACAGAATTGCCAATCTGGCCTTGTTTAGTTTCCGAATTTTTTTTGGATTCGGCTATGGTAGCTCTTTCGTTTGTATTTTGTAACTATTGTCCAACCATAGATTAACTAGGCTCAAAAAGATTCATCTCATAAATTACAGGTAAATTGTGCAATTATTTATTTTTTAATCTATATTAAATGCTCCATGCATGCATCCAAAGATTCGATGTGGTGGGAAATCTTGAAATTTTTTGGAACTAGACAAGGCCCTAGTCAAAAGAAAATAAACATAGGAGAATTTCGTGTGCATAGAGTTGTCATGGGGATCAAACTCACAACCTTAGGTCTCACATGTGTTCCTTCTTTACTACTCCACCCCAAAGTCACTTGTGATAAAGAGAGCTAATATAAACCGATGAATATTTGAGACACTAAATGAATTCAAATAAAAAAATCTTCTAACGAAAAATTTTTAGATTTTGTCGAGTACTACAATTTTGGTTTATATTGTTTCTCCATCAAATGTGATTTAAAAATTAAAAATTGAATTTCAAAATCTAGAAAACAAGACATAATTTTTGGGTCTTCGATGATTTCAAATAAAAAAGTCATCCATTACAAATTTTAGAACTTTTTGGGATCTAAAACTTTGATATAAAGTATGTCTTCATGTGACTTGATTTGGAAAAAGTTATGAATTTTACTGTGTTGCACCTTTTTTTGTGGCAGACCAAATCGTCAACGGCCTCTAATAATGCCACCTCTAGAATGCCATTTTAGAGGCAGTTAGGCTTTTCAACCATCTTTAAAAATAGAGGGCATTTCTAGTAGCATCTAGGATTTTCGGCTATCTCTAAAAGCCTATTTTTAGAGGCAAGGTGGCTCCGAATACCACAACAAATTGGGTTGGGTAGGGTGTATTTAGAAGAGGAGCACTAGATATGGTTCTTGATAGATCTATCTCTAAACTAAAAGAGAGACATCTAAACATGGTCTGTGTAGTAGTGGGAGGTACTCCAAACTTTTTAAATTCCTCATGGAGTTGTTAGAAAATTATGTACCACGCTACTAGTTACGTATAGACTAGTTCATTTCTTTTTTCCTTCCCACACTAGCTCTTCATGCATACTTCTTTTCTCAAAATCGCAATTGTCGCAGCCCCAACTCTAATAACCCTAGCGCCAACACTGCAAATCCAACCATCGGAGGCTCTTCGTCAACGAGATGGTCACTGGAACTGTCACACCCATATTTTAAGAACAAAATAGGATGCATAAAAGACTCATATGTGCCCCAGGAATAGTCGCACGCATAAGTAGACAAATCTCAAATGTACCATTGCAGTGTTTATTACATAGCGAAACATAATAAATCACATAGTCTCATACAAAAATGATAGCATAGAGTAAACAACGCTCTCGACGGAAGCTCCA
>Ga0182004_10001861_pt1 | contig 15964 bp, 9 predicted proteins | sample Sormic07211540_1_FD_120479 | JGI IMG/M metagenome (GOLD analysis project Ga0182004, IMG submission 120479) | Endophyte microbial communities from Sorghum bicolor roots, Mead, Nebraska, USA - 072115-40_1 MetaG | ecosystem: Host-associated > Plants > Roots > Unclassified | place: USA: Nebraska...
CGAGGTCGGCGAGATCTGTGAGGAAGACCGCGCTGCTTGGGGCCCCGTTGTCACGGTGGCGCTGGGGGCGCGTCCGGCGACGAAGGCATGTACGCCGACCTTTTGCTTGGTAGGTGCAGAGCTGGCTCCGGTTCTAGTGGTAGTTTGGCGAGTGGAGCAGGCTCGTCTTCCCGCGGTGATTTTTGTCGCCGCCGGTGAGCTCTGCTCCATGGTTGTTGGAGCTTGGGGTGTGTCCCCGACCGATGTTTACTCGACGTTGCCTTCATCTCGTCCAAGGGCGAGTGTCTACTGCGGTTCTTCTCAAAGCCATGTGGCAATGGAGCTCCCTCCGACCTCGGGTTTGTGGCCATGGCTTTCGGTGGTCGTCGGCGGGGGCTGGTGGCTTCTTCCGGATGCTTCGAGGCGTGGAGAGCCTAAGGACTTATGTGTAATTTTCTTTTTTGTTAAGGTCCTCTGTGCTGTTATAGTGGTAGAGTTGTTCTCTGTATCCTGCTCCACCGTATCTGTACTTCTACATGTACGTGTAATGTTTCCTTAACTTAATACAGATATGGTTGATAAAAAAAAGTCGGGTGTACGTGCTGACAGACAGTAGTGTATCGGAAGTGGAGCAGCGTATAAAAAGGTTGCATATCTCCGGTTTTGGCAGAAAGTGTATTGGTAAGTTCAAGTCAAGAGTGAACTTTATCATCTTACTACACTACACAAGCTAAATTTTCGATCGAGCACTAGCTACAGCAGTAGAGCCAATACGCATATTTGTTAACTTCTTCTCATGAAACTTACCCCCTTGTTCACTTCATTGAAATTTAGCTTATGCTATTGCTTATGCTTATTTATTATGAAAAAAAATATTATTCAATCGCTAAAAGTACGTAGTGCTAAAGAAGAGGGCTGAATCGCCTTGCCTTGTGAAGGTTTTAGGCCTTGTTCGGTTTGTGAATTTTTTTGTTTTGAGTACCGTAGCATATTCGTTTGTATTTGGTAATTATTGTTTAATTATAGACTAACTAGACTCAAAAGATTCGCTACGCAAATTACAGGTAAACTATACAATTAATTATTTTTTAATTTATATTTAATGCTCCATATATATGTGCCGTAAGATTTGACGAGCCATTTAGAAATTTTTTTAAACTAAACAAGACGTAATAAGAGGAAAGTCATCCCGGTCGCTTTCGAAGCTTCACGCAAGTGGGGAGCAGGGTCGAAAAAGGTCAAACATCCAAGCCGTCCAACATTGTGTGGTTCACATTACCCGTGGAAGTAGCCCATGAGTTGCTTGCTAGCACGCGGCCAAGGCCTTTTTTTTACTTCACAAAAATATTTAGTTTTGACTATTATAGCAGTTTTGTTTGTATTTAATAATTATTATCTAATCATATATTAACTAGGCTTAAAAGATTTAAGGTAACTGCATACTTGTGTATATCAGTGTCTGCGTACGTAACTGAGTCTTTAAAAAAAGATTCGTCTCACAAATTACAAATAAATTATGAAACTAGTTATCTTTATCTATATTTAATGCTCCATATGCTGTAAGATTTGATGTGATGAAAAATTATAAAATGTTTTTTGATTTTGAGGTGAACTAAACAAGGCCCAAACTTGTCCCGTCCATTGAAAGAAAAGTCAGCCTAGTCAGCGCCATCAAGCTAGTTCCGTCAGATTGCCTGTCTGTTCGCCGCTGTACTCGACATTGTCCAAAGTCCAAACTGCAAAATCATCATGCCGTTACTCTTTATATGTAATACGTATGTACTAGTATAAGTGATTTCTTCCCCATTATTTTTATTAAGTACAAAAAAGGAGAAATATATACGTGCATGCCCAGTCCCACTCGAACAGCTTTCTATATCTGATTTAATTTCGCTGAACCTGTATGCGAACTATATCAACACTTTGAAATCCAGCTATATACGTCTGATTTTCTTTAGAAGAGTACCATGTACGGCCAGTCCTTGTTCCGAGGAAAGTCAAAACTCAAAACACGCAATCATGAATATACGGCCAAGCAACTTGGCCACCTATGGAGTATTTTTCAAAACTTGTTTAAAGAACAAGTCCACGGATCAGAACTTTTATCGATCAAGAAGAAGACAACATGCATGTGGATAGACACGAGAGCCTCGTGGAATTTTGGCGCCACATGGACACATGGGTAGAGCGGCCAGAGACTCGAGTTTCCTGTGGTTCGATTTCGACATATCTCGGCGTCGTTGGACTCGACGCCGCGCCAGTTGCACCTAGCGCGCGGTCGCCGTCACGCAGCGTAACCGCTGATGCAATCGTGCACCCTGCGCACGTACCGTCCTCTACTGTGTACCGCCCGTACACGAATTGCATGCACTGGTGCTTCTGCGTTCGTTCGTTGTTCAGTCTGAACACAAGCACACTACTGTAGGGCGCTAACGAAGAAGCTGCCAGGGCGATTGGCCGGGGCCAACAGAGAGCAAGGCGAGGCAAAATTGAAGTGGCTCCTTTCGCAGCACAAAAAAGGTCTCGTGCATGCAGTACGTGCGCGGTGGGCCGGCCGCGCCGCTATAGCTCCAACGGCGGCGCGAGCGCGGTAGATGGGGATGTTCGCGCGGCACCATGCCATGTCCATGCATGCCGACGTCGGCAAGGTGCTTGTCGTCAAACCTTGTGTGCTCCTTTCCTTCATTTGCAAGGGAAGCAACGTAGCATGGATTCTTCTCTTGTGCCTGCCTATGCTCAACCACTACTTGCTCAAAGGTAGAGCTAGCTAGAGTTCACATTATATTCTCAGGGGCGATCGAACGGAAAAATTCGGAGACAGACAGTAATGGGGTGGCTACTGGTCTACTGGATTTAGTGGACAAAAAAAATAACCATTTTGACATGCTAGCTCCATCATGACCTAATTAATAGGTGACATCTCAAAATAAAGCAAGAAAAAGATGGACCTACAGGCTACAGTATAGATGAGAGTGAGAGTGAAGCGTCTGGCAGCAGAGCAGAGGCAACGCAACAAGGTTTTTGCTGATGGCAATTATAGCCTACTTACCTTTCTGCGTAACAACGGAGGCTAATCGCTCTCTGCAGCTGTTCATCGACGCAGACAGGGAAGTCACCGGCGCGGCCGCTGGAGAAAACCAGGGCCCGGGGCGGCCCCAGCGAGCCCCCAAAGTTCGCGAGGCGATGTCGACCCAAACAGGAAACTGCCCGTTCCAAAATCAAACCATTAACAACTACGGCTACACGGGGGGAGCTAGCGGCGCTGCTGCGATGGAGTCAAGATGGAGACGTCACGTCGAGAGGGGTGGTGGTGGATTGCAGGATTGGGCAAGGCGGGAAGGGAGGCCGCATGCATTGTACTTGGCGCGAGCGATGGGTGCGGGCGCGGCTGCTGCGGCCGGACAGCAGGAGCACAGGGCCCCATCGTCCTGTCTGTCCCGCTCCCGCGCCCGTCGCTGTCGCCGATGATCGCAACGCGCCAGCGGCCGGCCATCGCGTTTTGTTTGGCCACGCCCGCGATGCAGTGGCAGTGCGGTCTAATGACACCGGCACGAAAGCTGCGGCGTGTTTGTCATACCAACCCTAGACCATTTAGGTCGAGCCAATCAGTAGCTGGATTGCTAAGCTAGCATAAGAATGAGATTACACACATGCATCCAGTCGCAGTTTACAATGATCGACGTACTCTGATTGCTGTCAAAAAAAAGTTCGACTCTGATTCTTTAGTACTTGTATACTATTATGCGTAAAATATATGCGACTAATTAAAACGATATTAATGGGAAATTAAGTGGAAAACTAAAGGAGATAGTGTGTTTGTCCTCAGTGCCCAGTCATCTGGTCTTTAAAAAAACAAAGCGCGACCAACGGGTGCCGCGACCAACGGGTGCTACACCGGTATGGCAGAGCCCTGTGCGAGTCCCTACCATATGCTCAATATTATTTTATTATTATTATTTTGTTTTTGCATTATCCTTTCATCAGGAAGGACCAGGGATATACAAACTGTGCGTGCCTTCGTGGTCCAATGTAATGAAAAGAGATTGGACTGCGAACTTCAATGCCGTGGTCCTTGTACAAATATAACACGTGGTACATGTAGTTTGACGATGGTCCGATGAGCGATTAATTATCGGCTTATCACTGAGAGCAAATCTAATTTGAACCTCCAAATCTGATTGTTTAGACATTCAAAATAGGTACAGATCTACAACATATATAACTAATTGTGATCGGATCGCAAGGGTTATCCTTCTCTCATCGTGTCACCTAGGTCCACTTTATGATCCTATCCACCATGGCTTGCTCCACCTAGGACATATGACAGGGGCCAGCTGCAACCGGTTGCTGATTAGAGAAAGGACATCAGCTAAAATAAAATAAAATAAAAAATCATGTTTTTGCAAGGTCAATATAAAATCGCTGCTAATCCCGCCTCTCGTTTCCCAGCCTCCAATCTCACCCTAACCTTGGCTGTTGCTACATCACCAAGCCAAATTCCTCCCCTTCCCTATACTTGCCCCCATGGCCCCTTCTCCAAGAAGCGTAAGCTCGACGAAAAGGAAAACTATCATTGCCTCTCCTGCGGATGGGGCTGCTGCCCTAGGCTTCATTTGCGATGACGTCCCCGACCCCTCTTGACTCGCTCTCTAGGACTAGCTCATGGACATCGTTGCCGCTGCCACACTCGACACCATGCACATAGCTATCAACAACAATTCAATCCTTCGCAAGTGTGTACATATGGAGGCTATAGTGGGAGGCCACCTATGACACAATTTGTGCCACTATTTGCCACCTATGGGGATCTCAAGGAGGCCGTCTTCATCACTAACAAGTCCAAAGGACCGTCCAAGGACTACAGATTCGTCGCCATCTACCACGCCGGTTCTGCCATCCTTACACCCAAAGAGCGATCTAAAAGATCAACAAATGTGTGGTCGTCAAGGAGGAAGACCAGGTGCTTGCGAGGGAGGGGCCGAGATGGCCGGGATGTCAAGCAAATCCCCTGTTGAGCGATATATGTGGGATAACATGATCAATATTTTTGTTTTGAAAACATATTATTCCCTCCTTTATGTTGAAAGCATATTGTTAGCTAACGTAACATGTTGGGCTTACCACCTTACAATTTTAAGCTTCATAAGAAGAGCAAACCAACTTCACACTACAACATATTATAGGAAGGAACAAAATAGAACAAACTCCCACATGGCTCGAGCCCAACATGGTCATTGAGTTTTAACCAAGCAACCTAACCAGGAGACATTACATTGTAGACATTGGCGGAGCCAATGGGGGGTTGGTAGGGCCCATGCCCCCCAACATCATAATAATTTTATTATATAATATATAATTTAATAATCTATATTAGATAGATATAATAAAAGTGTTTATCATATATTTTTTGATAACTTGTGGACAGTAAAATCACACAAATTTGCATTTTTATCTTTGGATGAGCCCTTTATTATGAATAATTCCTAGCTCCGCTGTCGACGGACATGATCATCTACCACGGAAGATCAGTGTGCATAGTTAAACCGTGAAATATGGATAAATTTAGAAAAGTAAGAGCCTATTCTCGGTGCAAAAATCCAAGCAAATAAGCTACGCTCAGTTATTCTATGGTTCAAACTCTTGGAGACCCCCCAACCACCATGCATAAAATCTGGCTCCATCACTGTGACTGCATACTAGACTACATGAAGTTTTTAGTGCAATCTTCATAGCAAAATATCTTGCCCAAATCTTCATCGCCTCCATCTTCTCATCCAGCTCCAGCCGATTCCCTTGCTTGAGGTGCTGGCGCCATCGCTTAAAGTTGTGTAGATTTTTGAAATTCGCATTAGTTGAGTTTTCAGGGAATTCCTTCTTGATGGAAATGTTATTACTTACGTCCATAATAACCCCCATGAAATAGTAGCTCAAAAAATTGGAGATTGGATTGACAAGGCTCTTGAGGCCGGGTTTTTCCTCTCGAGGTTTCTAAAACCGGGTGGGATAACGAGGCTACAGGAGGTGAATCTGCTCAATATATACGAAATCAAGTGCTCAATGCAAGGAGGCACGCTACATCCACATCCCACACGCACCTACCGTCCGTCCGTTGGGATCCTGAAGAAACCTGCAAGTCGGCAACTAACCGGTCCAGTGCGCCGCCTGATGGAAACGGTCGTCGTCGCATCCAAAGACGCACGTGGTTTAGCACCGTGCGGCGATGCATGATGGCACTCTTCACGGGCCGGCCGGGCGCACACGACGGTCTGACGGTGATATGTCGCGCTCCCGGCTAGGGTGGTGTCTGGTGTGTGTGATGTCCCGTCTATTTGCACGACCAGTTTTCAAACCCCGGCCCATCTGGGCGGCGATCAGAAATTCAGAACAGCCATGCCGCCATCGCCATGGGCGTACGTATCCCCCACCTTCCCCGAACGTTCACCATCGTCTCTCTGGCTGCTTAATTAGCGTACGAACGTACACATGTGGCACTACAGTTTCTATAAACAGTAGTGGCAGCTTAGCCACTGGGCATCCACTGTCCGTACCGTGTATATATGTCTCTCTTCGGGTTGGAGGGAGTCGGAGGTGTCGTCCATTATCCGTCGGTGATAGCGCGCCCCAGAAGGTTTCTGAGTGGTAGGAATAAGAAAAATCCCGAGAAGTGCATTCTCGGCATAAATAGCCGCGGAGAGCAAAGCCGGCTATAGTTTCGTCTCGTCGTCCCGACCATTTGCTGGCTAGGTAGCTCAGAGACTACTGCCTCCTGATTATCTCGCCGCGCGTCGTGTTCATTTACGGCTACGAAAATAGTAGGGCTGGCAAATCGGTGGCCGGCCGGCAGTGCGGCGGCCGAGGAGATGGGGAGCCTCGACGGCCACTCGCTGCAGCAGGGCCATCACCACGGCTACGCCCACTCCCACGTCGGCGCGGGCCCCGACAGCAGCGGCAACAACAACAACGACGAGGACGACGCGTCGCCCCCGCCTGCCGGCGCCGCGGCGGGGGGAGGCGGAGGTCCTCGCCGGCCGCGGGGGAGGCCCCCGGGGTCCAAGAACAAGCCGAAGCCGCCGGTGGTGGTGACGCGGGAGAGCCCCAACGCGATGCGCTCCCACGTGCTGGAGATCGCCAGCGGCGCCGACATCGTGGACGCCATCGCGGGCTTCTCCCGCCGCCGCCAGCGCGGCGTCTCCGTGCTCAGCGGGACCGGCGCGGTCACCAACGTCACGCTGCGGCAGCCCGCGGGGGCCGGCGCGGCGGCCATCGCGCTGCGTGGCCGGTTCGAGATACTGTCCATGTCCGGGGCGTTCCTCCCGGCGCCGGCGCCGCCGGGGGCCACGGGGCTCGCCGTGTACCTGGCGGGAGGGCAGGGGCAGGTGGTGGGCGGGAGCGTCATGGGGGAGCTCATCGCGTCGGGCCCCGTCATGGTGATCGCCGCCACGTTCGGCAACGCCACCTACGAGAGGCTGCCGCTGGAGCAGGACGCCGAGGAGGGCGCCGTGCTCTCCGGGTCGTCCGAGGGCGGCGCCACCGCGCAGCAGCTGGAGCAGCAGCAGAGCAGCGGGGGCCCCGTCGTGCCGCCGTCGTCCATGTACGCCGTCCCGCAGACGCCGCCGCACGACATGTTCGGCCAGTGGGGGCACGCGGCTGTGACGCGGCCACCGCCGACGTCGTTCTAGCTAGCGCTAGCTGCACCTGCACCGGCCTGCCGCCGTATCTCTCTACCTCTTGCTAGTTAGAGATTTCCACTTCTTCACTAGGTATTAGCTACTAGTACTCTAGTCGTTGTTACATTAGCTCGACTACCCACGCTGTTAATTAATGTGCCATGGCATGCATGTGTGATCTTTTCCCATTTCTTCTAGCTATTTGGAGCCTGTGGAATCAATGTACAATTCATATTTGCGTATATCGGAATTGGTCAATGTTTACTTATCTGTCAATCTATATGCAGTGAGCATTGCATTAACGAGGTAAGCGAATCAGTTCCATAAGTTAATCTTCATTCTTTGCATCAAAGAAAAAGCTTTGTTTTCTTTGTTCTGCTATATGTGCTTGAATTTACTGAAATAAGTTGCTAACTGCTAAAAAATATATGTTGATCCAAATAGTCCAGTTTTCTTATAGACTACCTTATAGCTCAGTTTAAATTATTCAACTACTCAGCTTATAAAAAGCTATTAGCTCCACTATTGCATCTTATAAAAAGTTCAGCTGATCCAAAGGGATCCATATATGAGATATCCAACAAGAAATTAAGTGTCATATTGTCATGAACCGATGACCCCATTGCATGTTTTTTTGGTTGGTTTCTCATGTTTCATTATATTTCTCAAGTATGATTATGATCATTTCAATGAAGAATTCATGGATTTTAACTTTACTGTGAGGATGTCTGCTTATCTTGACATTCCATTTTGATAGTTTATTGCTTCTTCTTAGATCAATCTACCTTCTCGCCAATGATAGGTCCATTACATACTGTCTCCGGTCATTAATATACAAGACATTAGCACAAAACTAGTACAAATTTGCACTAATTTTGCATGTTCACTGGCTGAAAAGCTATGACTGAAAGTATTGTTCGCTGGTTTGTTGTGAGAGAAAAATATAAATTCGACAGATAAGCTCGAGTAAATAGGGTCGAAGTGTTCTAACGTTATATATTAATGATTAGAGACAGTATTTGCTATGGCTCTATTTCACACCCTGGTGTTCTTGGCCGCCATGCACCGTGAGCAAGTATGTAAGTGCTTGATAGTTTTTGACATGTGTTAAAGCCATCTACATAAGTGTGATTGTCCAACCAATGGTGGAGAAAACTCATTGGACGAGTCGATCGAGTTGCATGTGTTGGGTAGATGCGCGAAGGTTAGGGAAGGGATTATTCATCAAATGCGGTGATAGATTTTACTATGGGATTGACATCTATGCTAATAGGGAATGAAGGGTTCGTCTTTCAAGAAAAAAAGGAATGGAGGGGGTGGGAAAAAAGGAGGCATCAGGCATATACAGACGAAATAAGTGTCAGATACCCATGTATGGGTACTCCAATTTCTTAAAGTAAGACATGCACAGTCATCCAGTCCGTGTTTCGATTGAAAAATATGGGTACGAGAAGAACCTGGAGAACAACTACTGGCAGGCACAGTATACAAAAGAATTGACGTAGTACGCAAAAGAATCGACCTAGTACGTGTTTAAAACAAGTACAAGGATCAACAGTGCAGTGGTACAACTCATTTTACCATTTTTGTGATACTCCCAGCACATTCTGAAAACATGACGGGCCGAGCAGCCAAATTCGCTGGTCAGCAAAATTCCAGCCGCTCCGAATCAAACGTTGCATTCTTGTCTGCCCCCAAGAAAAGCCCCGTCCCGTCAAGAGCTTCGCTTCTTCCCCCACTACTGCTCGTGCTCGCCCCATTCGTTCCTCCCCCCTTTTCCCAAATCAGCTCACCCTCACCCGGACAGGAAGAAATGCTCTAATCTCATTACGCAGCAGTAGCTGGATTGGATTACCTTACCTTACTGTGTCAGCGCCGATGGACTTGGTTAAGCTAAGCTAACCTAAGGGAGAGGCATGGAGACAGGGATCGAGACGGCGACACGGCGGCACTGTTGCCTGGCCCCCACCGGACACTAGCTAGACGGCGAGGTGAAACGAAACGAAATGAAGTGATGGGTGTGTGAGTGGGGTGCGCGTGTCCGTGTCCGTGCCTGCCTGCCTACATGTTGGAAAACCCTACACGAGACGAAAGGGATCGGATGGATCGCTCCTGTTTTCTTCGCCCATCTTTGGATGCTCGGAGAACATGCCATATATGTCCATCCACCGTCTCCCTGCTCACACGCTCTCACGGCGTCTCTCACGCTAAACTAGACAGACACACGCATGGGAACGAACCTCCGTTTCCAAGCTTATTCGCTAAACTTGCTGGTTGCTGTGCCGTGATTTGGTGATGAAGGCATATCCCATTTTTACCCAACTCTCTGGTACTCCCAAAGGGTGGTAGCAGGGTGGGTGTGACTATGGCATGGTGGTATGGATGGGGCGATGCGTCTGGTCGATTTGATTTCCGAAGTGTGATCCAAGTTGGCGTTGGCGATGCCTGCTGTCCCGTCTTTGTTGAGAAGGGAAGCAGCTAGAGGTGGTTGGGCCTTTGCACTTGCAGTGCAGTGCAGGCATTCACATCGGACCTGACGCGTTGTTCCGAGCCGGGGCCCCTCCACGACTGTGCGAGCGTCCCGCTTTGCCTAGCCCGTCGAGGAAGTAAACGTTAAACCCTCTTCCCTCCCTCCCTCCCCGGCTCGACTCGATCACCCCCCGGACGGATTAGGCTTGACATTTTCTACCGATTTGACCTCACCACCTTCACCCCCACCGCTGCGCGACGCACGCCTCCGGTCTCCATGCATCCACGACTAGCGTACGCGGTACGTGCCTGCCGCTGCCGGAGTGCCGGCTGCCATTGCGAGTCTCTGCGACCCGCGGAGGAGAAGGCGCGCGGACTGATGCACGGGCGGCGTCATCAGTGACCGACCGAGGAGCGGGGCCGCCTTGTGCCGTTCCGAGCCGACCGTTGGCTTTAGCGCCTAGCGGGGCGAGGCGACGGCGCCACGTACCCGGCCGGCACCGCGCGTCGCCCACCTGACCTGACCTGCCGTGGGGCGTGCTGGCACGGGGAGGGGACGCGACGCGGGGTCGGCATAGCATGGCCACGCACAGGCACAGCCTCCCCTTCCCCACGCCAGACTGTTTGTTAGGCCTGGTTTAGTTTCAATTTTTTTTTTGCAAAATAAACATTGTACTATTTTCGTTTGCATTTGATAAATATTGTTCAGTTATGAACTAATTAGGCTCAAAAGATTCATCTTGCAAATTACACTGTGTAATTAGTTATTTTTTTATCTATATTTATTGTTATAGGCATGTACCGCAAGATTCGATGTGACGAAGAATCTGAAAAGTTTGGAAACTAAACAAGGCCTTAGTTGAGCGCGCGTAGAGCCCATTTGCTTAACCTTATCTGTCGAATTTGTCACGAATTTGTCGGTCATTTACACAATAATTTAGTATTATTTTCCTCTCATAAATCAAGCGCACAGATTCTAAATCTATGATCCAACTACCGATTCGGAGGAGCGGTTCGGGTCCGTGTGTCAATGCAGGCAGGAATGAGTAGTGACCGAGCCAGGCGTCTGCCGGTCTGCGGGGCGAGTTGCTCGCGTCGTTCAGGTCCGAAATCCGAACAGCTACGCCGGGGGTGATGATGGGTCAACGTCCCAGACACTGTGAGAGCGAGGAGCCCGGTTCGATCCCATACGATACGATACGAGTGCGACTTGTTGTCCCGGTGCATGCATCTGCACCGTGCCGCCAGCTCGTCCAACCGGAACCGGCTATCACTTCAAACAGAGCTTGATCCCCCCCCCCAAAAAAAAAAAGTCCAGCCAACTTGCGATACTGCAGAAGAACGTGGCCGCGCTTAGCACGGCATGACGCGGAACGTGTGGGTCTGACGCCGAACGGGGCTAGCGCGCAGGAGGGAGAAGGGCCACTTGCATCGCGCGACACAAGAGCCATGACCGAGTAACGAGCAGGCCTGGGAACAGAGCGAGGGCTGAGTCCTGGACCGCGCTGGACGCGGAAGGGGACAAGGCGGCCGCGTAGCACTGCACCGGGTGCATGCGCTGGAGCCGACGGGGAGCGCTCGAGCGTGTGTGACACTGGTGCTGTGGTGCAGTACAAGTGGAAACCAAAGAGCAAAGCACCGGTACTAATTCATCTGTTGGAATCGGAACGGCAAGTGATAGCTATTTTGAATTAATTTTAGCCCAACTAGTAACTAGCTATGTGTATCTAAACAGACACTTAATATAAATCCTGCATACTTCATTGTTAACATTGCAAGGCAATGGAAAACAAATGCAATTTTGGCAAGCACAAAAAAAAACAAAGACAACTTTTGAGAAGGACGACCATGCACGAATACACCTTAGGTAAATGGGTAAATAAATAGGTTCAACCGTTGAAGGGCGTTTGGCATCCATAAAGTGATGTGAAATGTAAATACATAGAAATTGGTCATACAGATAGACTGGAATACTGAATTTATAGAAAAAAAAACAGTTGTCATTCGAACTCAGATTCCACTGGTCGCATTGTTGGGCCACTGGCAACTAGTGGGAACTAAGCATGTTCACTTGAGCTTATCCGACAATCATTCGACAGTGTTTTTCTTTCACAATAGCAAATAGTACTTTCAAACATGGCTTTTCAATGTCTCATCAAATAATTCTTTTGCCCCATACATGAATTTATATGTAACAAAAATTAGCAATCAAAAGCAGATTGTCCACAACTAACCAAACTAACTAAATAATTCACCAGAGAGTTAACGTGAAAGCACACCGGAAATTTCCGATGTCTCATCAAATAATTCTTTTGCCCCATAAACTGAATTTATAGGTAACAAAAATTAGCAATCAGAAGCAGATTGTCCACAACTAACCAAACAACTAAGTATTTTTCTCCACGCAACCCAAGATAAGGTCACAGCACCTCAAAATTGCTTAGGCTTGTTTAGTTCGTAAAATTTTTTGGATTGGCTATTGTAGCACTTTTATTTGTATTTGGCAATTATTATAAAACCATAGACTAACCAGGCTCAAAAAATCTGTCTCACAAATTATAGACAAACTGTGCAATTAGTTATTTTTTTTATCTATGTTTATCTATATTTAACGCTCATGTCCCGCAAGATTCAATATAACGGGAAACCTTGAAAAATTTTAGAAACTAAACAAGGCCTTAGATATGCATGTCTATGCAAGATGCAGTGTAAAGCATGTCAGTAGGATGCTACATCCCAATGCTTACGAGCCAACATCAAGGATGATGAAGTAGGTCTTGAGCCTCAACATCGGTGACCCAGACAGAATGAGCAAGTGAAAGCATGATTTCTCTACCCCTTAAGAACCCCATGGGCGGCTTCACCAACCCACCCTACGTCCCTACCTAATGCATGAATGCATCAACATTTATACAGCTTGTCTGAATTGGACGAGCTCCAAAGCTCTACCAGAGTACCAGTTATATAGAAAAGAAATTGCATTAGCATCCAATTTATGTCAATCAATCGGCATTATTTATTCAACTCAGTTTGCATTATCCATCGAACTAGAATATGCAGTGAACATAGTTCCTCAAAATCCTTTGCTTTGAAGCCTTCAAAAACAACCTATATTCATTCTATCATATACCCATTTTATTGATTGATCTGTAGTCAGAGTGCTCCTGGAGGGAACGTAGGTTTCAAGCGAAATGAAACAAAAACTCCCACACGCTCATGAGAAACCCTCAAAGGCAGAATCTGGTAAGACTTTCGGCACTAATGCTATGTGTACAAAAGGATTTCGAGTACTGTGGGAAGGAGCTCGCACGATATGAACAGTTAGGCTGGCTCTATACCAGAAATAGACAGTATGATAACATTACTGAGGAACACTGGAGATGAAATATTGGTAAGGCGACTTGGACAGTATGCGGGTTACATGTTCCACTGCGCTGAGATGAGGTGCAGGTGGCGATGCTCCCCCAGGTGTATGAGCCTGAGCTAGCAGCCCTTAAGAGGCTCTCCAAGACAAGCTCCACTGTGCTGAGATGTGAGGTGCAGGTGGTCATCGGGTGACCCCAGGGTATGAGCTAGAGGCCTAGAGCTAGCGCCCTTAACAGGCTCTCCAGGACCAGCCTAAGGGCCTAAAAATTCAGGTAGCGCAATTGTCGTCAAACGTGTGTGACTACTTACAATTTGTCTTTTCAAACCAGTTCAGTAAATTTTCAGCAGGCCTGGCAGCTGCTTCTATGAGGTCATATTTCCTTTCACTTTGGGATATTTCCATTCCTCTCAATTGGGTATACAATTACTAGAACAAATAAGACCACAGAATTACCAAAATCAATAAAAATCGCATGTGTAACCTAAGACAAAACAGGACACTGACCCATGGAGAACAGGGAGTTCCCACTGTTTCTATTCCTTCTCCACACTGGTTAGAGTATCATTGAAACAGCAAGTATAATATAATAGCATAAGTTTGTGGACTAAACCTAGAGTCCATTAAAATCCTCTGCAAACTTTAGCATTTCATCTTAGGTGGAAGATGATTTCTGCAAATCTTAATTGCAACTCAAATAACCAGCTGGTTTGCTGATTCAATGTGTGAAATAATGTGGCATAAGGCCTCTATTTCTCAGTCAACATTAGAAATAAGTTACTGAAAAGTAATGATGACTTAGGCATTGCAAATTATTAACTGCTTGGAATATTTTGCTGATAAGAACCTGGTAATCAGATATATTGACTGCTGCCGAACCTGAAACTAAGCAGCACCAACCAAACAACTGGTAAGTAGGAATGCTTTAGCAGATTTTCCAATCAATATGTTACCAACTTGTTTTTGTTGAGGCGTTGATATCATCCTGAAGAACATAAAAAGCTTGTGCACATGGTGCTAATCTGCCAATAACCCAAATTCAAATCAACAAAGTGACACAGTATACAGCAGCAAAGTATCCACAAAAGTGGAAAAATTAAATAAGCAGGTACCCATTGCAGCGCATGGCAACTATCCCCACATTGAAATTCAGTACTGGGTCTTAATTGTTGTTACTTTTCCAATAAATCAGTAGTGTAAAGATAATTGTGCAAGGTTATACTTTAACAGCGTGCACGACAACACGACATCATATACTATACTAGTAAAGAAACTTATCAGAATAAGTTCACACTTATGAAGAAGAAAAAAAGGGAAGCAAATGCACACATAACATAAACATATCCTTTTCAGAGTTATGATTCATACAAATCTATAGAAGCAAACATTACCAGATAACTGGCTGCTAAGCCTGAATGCATCTGCATCAAGGAAACAGCTCAGGAATCCTCAGATCAACTGCCACGTAAACACACAGAACATTAAATAGGTATCATATAAACACACTTCCATAACATTGAGAAAAGCTCTTGAAAATAGAAATTCAAATGTGTCGCAAGGAATTTCTCAGGCTAGTTGTTGATGGCTTTCTTTGCTCTAAGAGTTTCAAGGGCCTTCTCACGAAGTTCAATTTCTAGTTTCTTCTGATCAGACTCTTCTCTGCCAGCATGAGAACCTCTTTTCCTAACAGCAACATCTGAATCAGAATCCCGATCCTTCTCAGAGTCTGAAGGCACAGCAGCAGTATCAGTATTCTTTAATTTTTGCTTGCTGGCATGGCGTTCCGCCCTTCTGCGGTATCGTTCTTCACGTCTTCGACGTCTTTCCTCTTTTCTTAGCCTCTTCTCTTCCTTCCTTCTCTTCTTTGCCTCTTTGCCATCTGGCTCAGAATCAGACTCAGAACTATCATCATACTGTTTCTTATGCTTATGAGCTTTCTTGTGCCTTCGCTTCTCAGAGTGGGATCTATGTTTGTCACGTTCTTCAGACCCTGAACTACCAGAATCATTGTGGCTATTACCATATGTTCTTTTCTTAGTTTTTTTCAAAGGGCTTCCATCTTCCAATTGGGAGTCCTCATTGACTTTAGATAAATATTTCTTTGCATCAATAGCATCATCAGAATCATCACGCAAACCTCTCATGACATGCTCACTGTTTCTACCATCCTTCGAATAAGTGGCATCATTTTCAATTCTAGTAGGGGAACATTGTTTCCCATGAGAGTCTTCAGGTGAATCAGTTTGACGCTTTATTCCTGTACCAACAAGCTCGTCTTCTGATGATTCTGACAGTTGATCAGGGTGTTTCTTCTGGACACCCTTGCCACTGGAGAACAGAAAACAACATCATACAATTGCTGAGTCACTCTTGAAGAACTTTTATTAATAAACCAATACACAACAAAAAAAAAGTAATATTTTGTATAAAACTTTGAATAAGACGAGTGGTCAAACTTGATATTAAAAAAGTCAAACGACTTACA
>Ga0182004_10001862_pt1 | contig 15964 bp, 12 predicted proteins | sample Sormic07211540_1_FD_120479 | JGI IMG/M metagenome (GOLD analysis project Ga0182004, IMG submission 120479) | Endophyte microbial communities from Sorghum bicolor roots, Mead, Nebraska, USA - 072115-40_1 MetaG | ecosystem: Host-associated > Plants > Roots > Unclassified | place: USA: Nebraska...
AAACCGCTTAAAGTGGCTCAAAACCGCCCTGTCCTCTCTCCGGGTGCTAAAAGTGACAGGTTTTGATAGTTGAGGGTGAAAAACAGACGGTTTTGTAGTTGAGGGCTAAAATTAAACTCGGTCAATAGTTGAGGGGCTAAAAATGGACTTAATCCTAACGATAATAGTATGGTATAATCGTGCAAATAGGGCAGAGTGGATTGCCCTTGCACCATCCTCGAGTTAGGTAAGAACTCATCATTTGGAACCAGAAAAACAATTTCATCACAATAAACTAGTTGATTGGTGTATCATCGCCTAATAAGATCACTGTTAGTCTAGGTATGAAACACAAAAATTTCCACTGAACTGACCTGTTTAGAGACAAGAATGCGTGACCCCACTTGAATTTCCCAAGCAGCAAATGTGCTGTATCTTCCTCCCCACTGCAAATATGTACATAACATAAGCTGATGCCTGACAGTAACTAATTATAAATCAAGCTACAGAATTATATGAGCTACATATTCCAAACATTATTGTTAGGCAAGGCTTCAAAAATTTACCATATTATGAGGGCTGCTGATAAAGCTTCCACACAAGACAGTTCACATGGCCGACCATAGTTCACAGGATTTGCCGCTACTAACCATGGTACTGCAATTATTAAAATAAAAGCACAAATATCTTTAACAAATCCAACTCTGGTTTATATATATATGAAGCCATAAAAAAGGACCTACTTCGTTACATAGGTTCTCTCTTGTAGGGCACATAGTGAGCAAACATATTTGGTACAAGAAAAACATGAAAATTTATCTTTGTAACAAAACAAAACAAAAGCACAATCTGAATTGCAATAGCAGAGCCTACAACCTTTCTATTATTCTTTTTAACATGGGGACTCAAAACAAATAAGTTTTACATTATATATAAAATCATTTTACAATAGTGTGTGGTTGGTAGCTTGGATAAGCTTAAGCCTGCATGAGGGCTTATGCAGGCCAACCCAAGCCAGGACAATCCTATGCGGTTAGCTGATGTTTGGTTGCTCTGCATAGCCAGGTCGCATTTGACAAGACTGTGTTGGTTGATTGCATATGGTAACCTGCTTCTCAATTCTCATTGTTCTATGATAAGATTTTTCAGTGATAAGATTAAAATCTTATCACCTCCCCTCGTTCTCCTGTCCTTCTCCATATGCTGCTGGTGCACCATTCTGCTAGACAGGATGGTCAATGATGTGCGGCCATTGCTGCAGGCTCACAGCCTCTCAAATCAACCTTTCATCCACTCAATCGAAGTCTGTCCCCATCGAATCGACATCATCCATTCTAAATCTAACTCCTACCACCCAAAATCTAAGCCAAGAAGTTGACATTGCCTCTGGGGGCATATACGGGGTGCGGGAGATGCAGGTGAACAGGCTGCACAAGGAGGCCAACACGGGGAATGCCGGGGAAGGCGGCGGCACACCGGCTAGGGAGCGACCTCAAGCCACTGGCCTCCACCGAAGCCATGCTGCCGTCCTCGTCAGACTTGGACTCACCCGTAATCCCACGCGAGTGCCACCAGGGACAAGGGAAGGTGTCGGTAAGACATGTGCAAGTGGAGGTGAGCACAGATGAGGAGATAGAGCAGTTCATCATCGATGCCGAGCTGCTTGCCCGGCTACCCATCGTTGAGCTGCTCCGTCGGGCTGCACAGAAGTATGGCTATGTGCACCAAGGAGCCGCTGCGCATCACTGATTCATGGCCATGCTTCACCGGCATCTCGGTGAGGGAGAGGGGCAGAGATGTGTGGCTGAGCTCCTCATTGACAATGTCTAGCTGGCCTGCGAATCCAGCTGATCTTGCGTGCATGGTTTGGCGTGTTTGCATCTCGCCGCCAGTGCCGGATGGAAAGGCCGACGATGCCTTAAGAGGTGCTCGATAGGCAGCGAGGGCGATGCAGGGGTGCTGGCAGACAAGGTGGGGTTGCACTATGACTGGAGCAAGCATAAAAGACATGCTCGTCACTGATGGGGAATGTGGTGTTGCTGTCGTGGAGGTGTGGCGGAGGTAAGGTGATTCCAACAGCTGCAGTGACCAAACCTGCATTAGCCCAAGATGGCCGAATTGCACAATGCAGCCGAAAGCGTGCTAAGGACTGTGAAACCCGCACAAGGGACTATGCAGACATCCAAACACAGGTGTCCTGCATTTGCATTCCAAAAGCCTGGATAATGCGGGCAACCAAATATGCTGCTAGAATTCATGCAGAACAGGTAGGACAGAGTAATCCCAAAGAACAACATACAAAAATAAAAATGATTAATGAACATATGAATCACTGTCTTATTAAAATTACAGTGAAGTGCATTGGGCGTCCTTATGTTTATCCTGAATTCTCAACTAGGTCCATAAACTCTGAAGATCTGGGTCAAGTTTTAAAGTGGTTCACTCCAAGTGATAATCTGAGTCCACGGTTCAGGAAATGTTTAATGATCCCTAGTACGTTTCACTCAAATTATTAAGATATGATGATCTTACAGAGACGAGGAGCACCGCAACGTAGTTTCACAAAAGGGACATCACTTAAACGTGCCCAGGAACAATCAACCACAGCCAATCCTTTTCTTTGCACAATAGGATGATCTTCCTTGGATACACATTGTGTTCCAACAGGGCTGAAAGAAAGGAAGCTAAACAATTAAGTAGTGGAACTAACATAAGATTAGTTTTACTTACAAACTCATACAGTTAAATTAACTACGAAAATGTTTATCTCCATAGCTTATTTTACCTGAGAACAACACCACCAAAACCATTGGTCACTCTCAACTCCTGTCAGACAAATAACAATTTATCAAGAACAGTTGTAGTTTTTAGTGGTGATGTTTGACAAAACTCTGCTAATAAGAGAAAAAAAGATACTAAAAGTTTGAAGAAAATAAGCTTCAATACATCAGATATGCAGATCTCCATGCCTGTGCCACATCTGAATTATTCATGTATTTTTTTTTCAGTTTTACCATTAGCATGTTGATTGGTCTCAAGAGGATAAAAATGTTCAAATACTGTGAAGCAAGAGGTGCCTTACCTTCAAAAGCCCAAATCTCGAAAGCTTACGACCAGTGCATCTTTTGACATCACACTGACCAAAGTCCTATACAGCAAACAAACAGAAGAGCTTACACACAATGTGGAATAAGGATGATAAAATTTAATAACTATATGTGAAACATTCACCTACCCACATTGCAAGCTGAATTCTTGAACCTTTAAATTCGTCTTCTGTATCTTCTGGATTAAAAACCAAAAATATTTTATTGTTAATACGCACTGAGTCTTGAAATCTGAGGAATGATGTAAACTGATTTCACGAAGCTGAAGATCACTAAACCCCTAAATGGATTTGTCAATAACTGATACAATATAATTAAGAAATGATAGTTGGTATGCTCGCTCCCTGTAGTTGTAATCAATGAATACCCTAGTCCAGTTTATCCTTTTAGCTCATATCCCAGAAAAAAAATTGCAAAAATCATAATTAACAGTTGAGACAATCAGCATATTTTTAGTGCAACTTTACAACTAAATCATACAATAACTTAACCGTACACATTTAATTAACAGAGCATGCATAAATACAAGAAAATGTGTACCTTCTTGCCTTGGAAGTGATGTCCCAGGGCCATCATCACTGAAACTGTAAAATAAAAAGGGTGATTTTAACAACCATCTGTTAAAAGGCTATTATTATAATCTAAAATAGCAATTTAAATTGAAGCACACAATATCCTCTGTCCAAAAGGCAAAGCAAACTCAACAGAGTGCATACTGTAATATCGCAACAGAAAATGAAAAAATTAACCAAAAACAGACTCGGGCTCTATAAAAAGTTCCAATCAAAGCGTTAAATTTAATTGATTCATCTCACTGACACTACCTAAACACCAAGGTAAATATAATTCAGAGTTGAAACAGGGCTAACTACCACGAGACTTCTTGCTTGGTACGGCGTGAAGACGATGAGGAGGATCCCCGGCCGCGCCTGTGGCGGTTGTATCCCATCCTGGACGGCTTTGAAGTAAGTAGGCATCAATCAAATAGCCAAATAGCTTAAGTTATGATTTGGGTGCTCCGTTTCGCACATCAGGAAGGGAAGAGAAGGGGCGGGAATACCTTTTGTGTGCTCGTCGCCGGCGAAGAGATCGACGAAGACCTCGGCACCTGGCGTAGGGCGGCGGCGGTAGCCCAGTCGGGGGGAGAGAGAAAGAGAGAGAGAGAGAGCACGCGGGTGGAAGCCTGGAAGGTGGCTGCCTGCGGCGGACGGCGGTAGCCCAGTCCGCGGAATTGTTCGGCCCAGGGAGCCCACCCGCACGGCCATCTACTGTTTCACTCTTTTCTAAAAAAAAAACTACAGTTTCTTTTTTCTCTCCTTTCTTTCATTTTTTACTTTTTATTATTATCCTTGATTTATATTTATCCTCTCCGTGCGAATCACCGTGATTAGTAGAGCCAAGGAGGCAACTGGTGAGCATTATTTAGCACATTATTATGCTTCAGCTGTGTGGCATTACCTTTTCTACGATAGTTTAGGCTACTTGATATGATATAAACTCTCCGTGAGTGGACGAGTGGGTAAATAGAGCTGTAACTTTGATATATGTTCTATTGGCTAAAAAGGTATAGCTCAAAGTACTATTCGTTGATTTATTATGAGAGAAAAACACTGGTGAATGGTTAGTAGATTCGACAGATAACAGTTAGAAACTACAAAATTGAACTGTCAAATCTGACACCATACAAGAACGGTATTATTTTTTTAATGCGACAAGCACAACTACGCGATTATTATGTTGTTAAAATGTTATTTTATTTTTTGAGCGTCTTAACAATTTTAAAATATAAAAATCAAAACTACAAAATTATAGATCTCACTGATAGCTACAACTTTTATATAAAATGTATTTTCATTTAACAACATCTTAACTTGTACGTGGTTATTATGCTCCTAAAACTTTATCTTATTTTTTTAAGCATCTTAATGTCCTCAAATGAAAAAACTTAAAACTATAAAATTATAGATCTCATCAAAAGCTACAATTTTTATATACATTTTATATCCATCCAACATTGTATCAAAAGAGTTATGACTTTTAAAGTTTCAGTCTTGCCACCACTCCCAGTGACGCGACAGAACAATGCTGTTATGTCAGTTGTCAGCAAGAGTAGCGTGACAACATTTTTCACGCCATGAACACCGTCTAATGTGACAGACATCAACCAATAGAGTCAGATAAAAAAATTAGGAGTGATTATTATTAAAATATTAAATAAAAAATGATTAAAAAATCCCCTTCCCAAGGACACTGAATTCCAAATTCCAATCATTATATATATATATATATATATTGCATATACATACACGCATATAATCACAAAGCGACACTTCGCATGTGTTCGCAAACGCACGCTGATCAGATGTCGCAGAACGCACGCATCTAATCAGTAATCACAAACAAACGCACGCACGCATCTCGCATCATGATGACATGCGAAAATTCGCACACACATCATTGCACACATAGCCTTATTCTATGCAGAACGCATCATGCTTCTGTTTCTGTTCTGCCTGCTCCAGGTGCCTTTGACAGATGTCGCAGAGCTGCACTGCCCTGGACAGAGTACATAGAAATCTATACCACACCACACTCATATACTCTAGTTCAGAAACGGGCCCACATGAGGTCCCTTTCTTGGCGAATTCAACATTCTAGGTCACTACCCTTCTTATTCGCCGGGCAGGCTTCTACTGCTTCGCCAACCGTCAGAAAGATCCAGTCTTCAATTCCGCTGATGAGCCGTGCTAGTTTCATCTTGTGGATCACCTGCCATCCAGGGCTAGCTATGGCCATCTGTGAATAATTGATTTCATTTCAACAAGAGAAGCGGATTATTTTACCAAGAAACTTCGAATGGTTGTATTCCCTCTCTTGTGCAAACTTAAGTGTGCGAGTGTCAGGGCATGCACCTGTATGCCACAAGACACCAGCTCCTGGCGCAGTTCTTCCAGCGCCGCAAGTCCTGCTGTGTCGATGTTCACAACATCTGCACGCCAGTTGCCGGGGACACACATACCAGACAGGGTAAATGTGGGCTTATGACCGAGTGTGAAAATATATTCTCAACTCAAACATGGAAATTCATTTACTTGACATGTCAAGGACGACCAAGCAGATTGCGTCACGCTTATCGATTACCCACCCAGTAATCCTGAAAACAAGAAATATTGATAATATCAGAAGTGTATCCAAACTATGCCCTGTGTAACCTTACAAGTTAGGGTATATCTATACTTCTCTCTGATGGAATTGCCGTTGATGAAGCAAAGGAACGAGGTGCTGATCCGTATGGCCAGAACAGCAGGTGTTTGACAAACCATTGGATACTGTTCCATGTTGCAGAATATGTTCGTCCCCTGAAGTCTACCAAGGATCTCGACTTGAGGCCAGACTGAGTGCACAACAATCTTCGCAAAGGAGATAACAATCTGCAAAGTCTCCATGAGTGCATGCATTCTTTGATGAATCAAAACAAAAAGTAAAGATGAGCTTGAATGAGTAATCATACTGCAACTGAAAGCCCAATCTCCACTGATCCGAATATAACACCAAGGAAGGATCCCATGCATGTGAGGAAATCTAATTTGTCGACTTTCCAAAGGATGCAGACTTCCTGGAAATTGATTAGCCCTGGGAGGGCTGATAGAATGATTGATGCAAGTATAGACACTGGCGTATAGTACAGGAGCTTGGTGAGCAGCTCCAAGGCAACCATAACAGTGACAGCCATGACAACATTTGACATTGTTGTCTTACAGCCAGCGGTGAAGTTCACAGCTGTGCGGGAGAAAGACCCTGCAGACAATGACCATAGTAATGTAGTTGTCGAACAAAAGTTAACAGCTGAACATATAGCACAGAAGTTTTATTCACCAGTTGCCACATAGCAAGACGACATGGATCCTGCTACATTCATGAAGCCCATTGCAAGCATTTCCTTATTTCCATCCAATTTATAACCATTTATGACTGAAAAAGAGCGGCCAACAGCGATAGCTTCCTACAAGAAACAACAGAGAAGAATTTGATGTTGGGACTTGGAATTTTACAAATGTGTACTTGTCTGTTTATAAGACAGCTGAACTTGAACCAATAATCTACTCCACTGCGATATTATGAGATATTTCTTACATTGTTCTATGCTGCAGTTTAATATATTCAGACAGCAATGCATACCGTTAGAGCAATAACAGCACAAATAAGAGCTATCTTTGCACATTCAGAAACATAGGATCCATTGAAATTTATCTGCTTGATTGAGCTCGCATTGATGCCGGCATCCACTTTTTGTATGATCTTTACACCATGCTTATCAGCTCTTGTCATATAGACCATGAGAGTAGACAATGCAACTGAGAGCACAGGTGCAATCGCTGAAACCCAGAAAAGCTTCTTATTCTTTCTACCCTGAAATTATGGTCCCCCAAACCTTTTAATCATGTATTGAAAAGAAACAAATGAACATAATTTATTTATTTATTTGAAAACATGGCAGGCTCTGCCTCTCAATTAAGATGGGAATAAGAGTTTATGTACATACAAATGAACATATAAACAAACAAGCAAGAGGACAGTTGGATAATCTTACTATGAACCTCATGCCGAGAATGAACAAGAAGAAAGAACATCCAATGTAGAAGTTCTCGGGATGCCACTGCCATCACATGCCAGACGAATATTTTAATTAAAAAAGAGCTTTCCAAAACCAACAAATTTTGTAAAAAATGTGCATCAAGAAATATGAATACGTCAAACAAATATTAAAACGTGCATAGCAACCATACAAGTAACTGAAAGCCATATCAAGATTCAAGACAAATATTCTTGTGCATGTTACAGAGATTTTAAATTTCCACAGGGAGATTGATTAGGCATATATATGATTAAGTGTAACTTTTTTATTAATTAAATACTACTTTACACATCACAGTTGCTGCAATTAAATTATTCAGTAACTGAAGATGAAGTGTGCTCTTTACTGAGACACTGTGAGGCTACTTTCGCTGCAGTGTATATTGAAACTTCTCTTACTTCTAGCCCTGAAATTTCAGCTTTCTCCTCTTATTCTTACTTATCACCAGGACTTTTTTAACTACATAAATTTATTTGCAGTACACGGTGTACAGTAAGAGCTAATTTGCTCCCACTGGTAATGGAACTATGAAATAGCATAAAAGAGATAGATTAGCCAATATGCATAACCATCGACAAGTTTGATTGCAATGTTTCTATTCCATTCACAGTTAAAAGATGCACAAAATGCTTACTGGTTCATGAACAGAAACCCAGACTGCTCTGATGACAGATACAACGTCAGTGCTACTTGTGAAATGACTAAGCCCCAGTAGGCCCTTCAACTGCTGCAGTCCAATAACAATGGCAGCTCCTCCCATAAATCCAGTGATTGCGGCATGCGAGAGAAAATCAACAAGGAATCCCAACCTCAAAAAGGATCAATGCAAAAGACTAATTAGTGAAAGTAAGGAAAGTAGGCTCATTGTAATCACAAGACCGAAAAGGCCTACCTGAAAAGACCAAATGCAAACTGGAAGATACCAGTAAAGCATGTCACAGTGAAAACCGTTTTTCGATAGAAAGCTGGATCGATGACTGGGTCAGCTATCTTTTGAGCCATTGATGAAAGCAAGAGTGACACAATGGCAACCGGTCCAATGGCTATCTCCCTAGAGGTCCCCATTACAGCATAGACAAGAGGTGGCACAACACTTGTATCTTACCACAAACAACAAAACCATTTATTCAGAAGAACATCAAAAGAAAAAACAACAAATCCTTTTAGTCCCAAGCAAGTTGAGGTAGGTCAGAAGAACCTCAAAAGAGAAAGAAAAGCAAAAAATGTGATTTTACTTACAAAGACCATACTGAGGATCCAGTTTAGCAAGATTTGCATATCCAATGCTCTAGAAAATATCAATCTGATAAAGTTAGTCAAAATCTCTGTATATGTACTATATATGTACTGCATAGTAACACAATTACTTATAATTAAAAAAGTGTCACCTGTGGAATGCTAAGGCTCGCGAGAGTGAGACCAGCCATGAGGTCACTACGGAAGGACTTCAGGCTGTAGCTTTTCCACCATTCAAGTATTGGAAACAGGCCATGCAGAATTGACATTGCACACACAGAGAGTGCGAAATGCTTATCTGCGCTTTGGTAATGAACTGTTTTTCTTAACATGCCAATGAGAACATACCACAGGCTTGGAGGCTCTGGACCTTGCAGCACCAGCTCTGCAAAATCTGCCCTTTTGGGTATGTATGACTTACTTGCCATGAACTCCATGGCTGGTTCTGAAGTGTTTGGGTGAACTCCTTGCTGTTGAGGGAACTGCCAAGATTCCATCATATCAGGCCTTTTGGGTCTTGCCATGGGCTCTATGGCTGGTTCTGAAGTGTTTGGGTGAACTCCTCGAGGGAATTGCTGAGATTCCATCACATCATATTGGTGCCTCCAAGGCTCCAAGATCTAGATAAGCAGCACAATTCTGGATGGATCTTGGATGTTTCACATATATTTGACTGCTCTAAGTTGGCCTTACAATCTGGCATATATATAGTCCTATAGAATTATGCTGAGTCCGATTCATGAAAGGAATGGATGTCCTAGAAGGGCCTGTGCCTACTAGTTCCTGGTCTACATGATTGGCTCTCCTATTCTTAAGTCACATTCGTATGTACAGGAAGCCCATTGCATTCTGATAATTGAATCCACAATGATGAGTTCTCTTTATCTCCGCATGTGTGCTTCGTCCACAAAATGATTTCAACTGTACCCAGATTTCTAATCATGGCTGTTCCACTAGGCTTTGTTCTGATGTAAATGTTTCCAGAGTTGCCACCCTTGATTGCTGTCTATCTGTGATAGTGTTTTCCAGTAGTCATGCAACTAATTACATGTGTTCTGTTAGACTTCTAATCAACGAGCTTCATAACAAATCATAAAACCATGCTATATGCCCCTGGCACTGTTGGTAATTTTGTGCTTAGCCACAAGGGAAGACAAAATCAGTAAGGGGACATGGTTCATGGTTGGTTGTGAGGCACACTTTCTCTTGTCTATGTTTCTAGGTTGCAAGGTTAGTCCCTTGTCTTGTGTCGTTGGTCATCTTTGAGGTTGTAGGTCGCTTGTAATAGCTGTTGGTTATCTTTCTTTTGTTTTCTTATGGTCATTGTAAAAACTCTGTTTCCTTAATGAAATATGTGCTCAGCACGTGCTCAAAAAAGAAACTTGTTCTTTCATCATGCTCCCATCTCAGTGGAACCTTGGCGTTTCCACACTGTATTGAGAAAACTAGTATGAGTGAATGTGTGAACATTTTTCTAGAGCATTATTGTTTATAATGGACTACACTGTAGGTGCTTGTGCTCGTACACACATTATTCATGGATGTCAAAGGTTGAAACTATTGATCACTTATATGAGCGCAACATGTCAGGCTTCAGCAGAGGAGCAGCAATCAGCACTTAAAAAAGGTGGTTCCAACCATTACAAAAGAGTTCTCTAGAACCAAAACATAAAAATAGCAAGAGAAAACAAAGAATAGCACTTAGAAGTTACAACTACCTGTTATGAGGATTTCAAGAATAGCATTTCATATGTCTGCACCAACCACGTGATCTTTGCCAACCAAGAAATTAAAGGCACTACAGAAAAGGTGTAAATGATTGAGCTTAAAGAGATTTGCCATAAATTCACAATTGCAGCTTTATTTTCAAAAAATAGTTGATTGAAAGAAAAAGTGTAAACGATTGAGCTTAACAAGATTTGCCATACATTTTAATGCACATCTGATACTCATTTAACTGCAAATTTTAACCAATATAATTTTCAGCAAACAAAACTGAAATGTATTAGTGTAACCATAGGATAAATGATGACAGAAGTAATTCATAGTATATAAGACAGGAGGTTTTTTCTACCTATTAATGAAATGACAGAAGTAACCCAAGCCGTGGAATCAGAATGTAACTAGACCACCTTTTCTACCTATTAATGAAATGATACACAATCCTCCTAAGTGTTCAAGAAAAAAATAAGACAAAGGCTTATCTTGGAGAATGCCTATAATATTCTATGTGCACTGTGTATCATATGTGTGATATAAGTGCTGAATCTAGTTGTCATGCATTGATTACACCAGTGTTTTTTTCTGAAAGATCAATTACACCATTCCTACCCAGCCAATGGACCAAATGACTTTGCCTTAAGCGAGATTCGAATCTCAAGATTCCACACTTCCACAGTGTGGTGGAACTTGCAAGGTGCGCTGACACTGATTAGCAAACTAAATGGTTCAACCTTTGTTTTGATAGAAGTTGACCTTAGTAATGAAACATGCTTGAGAAGGGGCATTGCAACAATGGTGAGTGGTGGTAAGTGACTGACTGGCATGAGTGGTGACCACATATTTTGGCATTGTTCCCTGCCCTTTCCCCAGATGGACCAGAAGGGGCATTGCAACCCAAAATTCCAGACCAGATCTGGATCACAGCAAATATGGACGTGGTCTGAGTGGTCCGGGCACTTACTATGATATGAAGATTCTCAGTATCGAATGGAAGTAGGCATCAAGGGTCATCTCCAACACTGCACAAGAAAAGCCTGCATAGACGAGGGCTGGATGGATGGAACTAAGTTTTTCTTTTCTTTCCGTTTCTTTCATGGCAAACAGATGACCCAATTGATTTGATAACACTACTTTTTCCTAATGAATGGCAAAAGTTTTGCCATATTTATTAGAAAAATAAAGGTAAAACAAACAAAAAACTGTACAGCCAAATTACAACTTGCCAGGCAGCTAAACTCTGTCCCCAAAAACACACAAGCAATCGATTTGATAATACTTGCACTTGTAAAAAGAACAACTACATACCTTCCTGCAACATTTGCTGTCAAACTATATAGCTTTTCTAGAATAGTTTACCATTAATCCCTCTCTCTCTCTTCTCCTCCCTCCTGGCCTCCTCCAAGCTTCGAGGAAACAACTAAAGGAAGCTGAGCTAGCTCAGTTGGTCCAGCGTGTGGATGTATACCCAGACCATCTAGGTTCAAGTCCTCATCAAGCCGAATTTTTGTGTGCCTATTTTCTTCTTAATAGAATGCCACCTGGTTACCCCTAGTTTGGTCTAGGTTTTTTTCCCCATAGCCTTGTTTAGATTCAAAAACTTTTTGGATTTGGACATTGTAGCACTTTCGTTTGTATTTGGCAATTATTGTCCAACCATAGACAACTAGGCTCAAAAGATTCGTCTCACAAATTACAGACAAACTGTGCAATTAGTTATTTTTTTATCTATACTTAATGATCCATGCATGTGCCGCAAGATTCGATGTGATGGGGAATTTGAAAAGTTTTTGGATTTTGGGTGTAACTAAACAAGGCCAAACTCAACTCTCAACAAGTACCACTGCAGTCCAGTTTCTACCAAAGTGAAACAAGGTGTATGAATGGTGCTTCTTTAGTCGAGGAAACTAAAGTTTTTTGGCCGAGAGTCCTATATACTAGTGTCAACTACAATGGATTTGAGGGATCTAAATTTGAGAGCTATGTTGGAACAGATGTATTAAAAAAAAAAACCCAACAGCAGCAGCAGAAGGGAGCCCAGCCCACGAATCAACAGCAAGGGCCGTGGTTTAAGGGCTCTTGGAACTGCTCTAAACTAGCACTGTCAGAATCTCATTTCTCAGGAAATCGAGGGCGAACCTGAAGCCAATGCAGACACGGGCTCTCGCTCCCCTATTCTCGGGCGTTGCGTTGCGTTTCGCTCCATCGCTGCCTTCCTCACCGTCCATCCATCCCCTTCTCGGCTCCTCCTCCCTCTCGTCCGACGCATCGCTCCCTACAAGCCATCATCTTCGCGGCCGTGCCGGCACGCGAGGGCGACGTGCACAGCACATAGACGATTAGACGGCCGCGTGTCCGGCGGCGCGAGGCCGGGACCGGGACCGGGACCGGAGACCGGGAAGACCACGAAAGGTCACGCGGCACGGCACTCGTCGAGTCGTCGTCGTCGACGAGACTGGGGGTGCGGCCAAGAAGTGGGCCTGTGTGAATGGTTGAGCGGCCCACTTCTGTATTGCTGGGCCGTTCAAGACCTAAAAGGCCCGCACGGGCGGCACGGCCGAGGGCAACGGCCGGTTGGTTCAGTTTGCGCCCTCCTCCCCGACCTCGAGGTCGCCGCCGGCGGACCGGCAAAGCCGCATGCTGTACGCCCCGCTCCCCCTCTTTTTTCTTATTCGCGCTTCAACTCTGTTTCTTAGGTTTCAAACGCGCAACTGTATCTTTTTAATCTCACTTAGTTCTTATTAGGTCAAGATTTCATCTTTGTTTAGGAAGAAACAGTAAAAGAAAAACTAAGTACAAGTACAGATCATGAAGATAGCACCAAAACATGTCTTGTGAAGCTCAAGGATTGTTCTTCCCACAGCAGGATTGTTTCCCACCACGACCACTTCAGTCATATCTCATAGGTACTTCGTCACCATCATGTGCAAACATGCATTTCTGTTTGTAAGCATTTGCAGTAACACCTTCATAGGATGCAAAGCCGCATCGCTTATGGGATTATCCTTAGCAGTACTAATAGTGGAGTGCTAATTAAGCGCATGCTCAACATTCGAGAGCTGTGCCCTTATGAGCAGCTAGACAGGCCTCCACTGCTTCACCTACTGTCATGAAGATCCAATCTTCTCCTACTCTGTCGACCACCCGCGACACTTTCATCTTCTGAACTGCCTTCCATCCTGGACTGGCTATAGCCATCTGCAGGTAGTTGTTTCAGCATTATAAACCGGGCAATTCGGCATTATATCTCTTTGATTTTTACCCAAGCGTAAAGGTACTCTGTGATCAATTCAGTACTTCACCTGTATGCCAAGAGACACCAACTCCTTGTGTATTTCTTCCAGAGCAGTGAGTCCTGAAGTGTCGATGTTTACCACACCTGCAAAAACAGGATCATGCGCATACATATTTTTGTATCAGATTAGCACTGAACATGGGTTTTCACAGCTACATTGGTGTATATTCCACCTAATGATAAATTGAATTAACTAGAAAAAGTCAAGCATCTCCTTTTGTAAAATCTTGGAGATTCTAGGGGCACTTACTTGACATATCAAGGACAACTGCTTGTATCCTCTCTCTCGCTTTTCCATTTGGGTTCTCCACTTCTTCCCGAACCCACTCTATGATCCTGATTGAACAACATTTGTTGGAGAACTTGTACTGAATATTTTATAAATCCATATTTATATATTGAGATTGCTAGTACCTTTCTTTGATGAAAGTGGCATTGATGAAACAGAGGAAGGATGTGTCCATGCGTATCGGTAGCACAGTCGGAGTTTGGCAAGCTACAGGGTATTGTCTGACGCTGCAGAAGATGTTTGTCCCTTGTAGCCTGCCAAGAACCTCTACCTGAGGTCGAATTGACTGTATGATGATCTTTGCGAAGGAAATGGCAAGCTGCAGCAATCCAATCAGCCCACCACAAGTCAGAAAAGCTGAAAGATAATTTTTCGAATGTGATTTTCAAATGGAGGTGTATCAAGCATGCATCTTACTGCAACTGCAAGCCCAATCTCCACCGACCCAAACAGGACACCAACAAATGCACCAAGGCAGATGAGGAAATCCATCTTGTCTATTTTCCATATGTTGCAAGCTTCTTTGATGTCGATCAGCCCCGGAAGAGCTGATAGAATGATGGAGGCGAGCACCGCCATGGGTGTGTAGTAGAGGAGCTTCATGAACAACTCCAAGGCAACGAACACGGTGATGGACATGACGATGTTCGAAACAGTCGACCTGGCGCCCGCGCTGAAGTTCACTGCCGTTCTGGAGAATGAACCTGATGAATCAAAAACATTTTCAGACATTATGCCCAGGAATGGTATTTTCCTTCTTCCTGAAAGACTGCAGCAGCCATCACTCAGTAGCCATATTGATCACCTGTTGCCACATAACACGAGGACAGAGATCCAGCAACGTTGGAGAACCCCATCGCCAGCATCTCCTTGTTGCCGTCAAGTTTGTACCCTCTTACCGAGGCGAAAGATCGCCCAACGGCGATAGCTTCCTAGGAGAGGCAATGCAAAGCTTTCTCTTTCAGCAATCCGGATTCAGATTTCACCATGGAACACAAGATGAACGGCTTACTGAGGTCAGGCAGTACGTACCGTGAGGGCGATGACTGCGCAGATGACGGCGATCTTGGCACATTCCGTGGCGTGCGGCCCGTTCAGGTGTATCTGCTTGGCTGAACTTGGGTTTAAGCCTGCGTGCACCTTCTGGATGATCTTGACGCCGTGCTTGTCGGCCCTTGTTGCGTAGACTGCAGCGGTGGACAGGATGACCGATAGCAGAGGTGAAATCGCTGACAGCCAGAACAGCTTCTTGTACCTCCTCCCCTGCCATTAATTAAGTTGTCATCGTGTGGGTTTTACTAAAGTTACCTTCCGATCTGCATATCATGAGCCAGTAAAAAAGAGGAATGGTTGAATCTTCTTACGATGAAGCGTGTGGTGAGGATGAATATAAGGAAGGAGCATCCGATGAGGAAGTTGCCCGGGTGCCACTGCAATTCGGATGACATGCACAGAGAACATGAGCCACATGTGACAAACGCACATGATACGGAGAACATGAGCCACATAAGAATCGGACATGAGTAAAAAGCCAGGCACAAGATGGCGGTGTTGACAATTTGACATGAAGGCGGGCGGATTGGATTCCAATAATCCAACACTAAACAGTGCGCAGGCAAGTGGCCGTAGTGTGAGGTTGAAGACGTACTAGTACTATTGTTCCAAGTAATGACCGTGACTAATCATTGTGCCTCTGACTCTCT
>Ga0182004_10001863_pt1 | contig 15962 bp, 15 predicted proteins | sample Sormic07211540_1_FD_120479 | JGI IMG/M metagenome (GOLD analysis project Ga0182004, IMG submission 120479) | Endophyte microbial communities from Sorghum bicolor roots, Mead, Nebraska, USA - 072115-40_1 MetaG | ecosystem: Host-associated > Plants > Roots > Unclassified | place: USA: Nebraska...
AAAATACATGTTTTAATATATCAGGCTCCCAAATTTAGCCAAAATATCATAAATCATTAATAAACTCTTCAAATATACAAGCTACATGAACACACAATCAAATGATCTAATGGATAAATCCATCATTACTAGATAACAAGTCATAAAATCTACAAGTTCTATGATTCTAGTATAATTTATCGGGTTTAATTTACACATGGGTTAACGGGTATGGGCAATGCAGTCCCATACACTTACCCGCTTTACCCGCTGGGTAAAGCTTTTTTCCCATTATCTTACCCATGGGTACAAAACAATAGCCATACCCTTACCCTAATGAGGTAATTACCGATCGGGTTTCGGATAAAAATTGCCATCTTTAGTTGAAATAACGAGTCCCAAAAAATCATGTGGTGATTGAGCATAGTTACCCTAAGTTCACTCTCCATTTGATAGGGTCTCTTAAAAAAATAACAGTGCTATTTTTTTACTATATAGATAATATGTCCAGCGGAAATGAGCCATAGAGATATGTAGACAGTTGCTTGACTGAGCCTTTGAGTGCTCTTATAGAATAATCCAATGTGAGAATCTATATTTACACTGTTATTCAAAAAGGAACAATGATATTCTCTTTAGCTTTCAATCTAATACAACACAAACTTTTTAATAAGATAATCTCCAATAGAAGCCCTTAAATTATGATCTGCACTTTTCATTTGAGAGCTCCTATTCTTGAGAGTTTGTTTTTTATGTACTCCACTAGAAGCACTCAAATCAATTTCGATACACACTAGCATATGAAACACACTCGCTATTCGACCGCATTCATCTTTGGCCCATTGATTGCCCTTTGAGAGTGTGGGTGAGAAGGGGGAGGAGCACCTTAGTTGTTCTAATAGACTCAGTTATGGTGGCACAAGAGAGGAGGGAGATGAGCATCAAATCAGTCCCAATCAATTAATCATGAGTAGGATAGTTCAACTCATGTTTTCTCAACTGCCTAGATGCATAGGCCACTATTCTTCCTTCTTGCATAAGCACACATCCAAGGCCTAGACGAGATGCATCACAGTAAATAGAGAAGGTTTTACTCATATCCTGTAAGGTCAACACTGGGGCTATAGTCAACCTTTTCTTTAGCTCCTCAAAATTTTCTTGGCATTTATCTGACCAAATAAATTTGGCATTCTTCTCTAGTAGGGCTGTCATGGGCTTTGCTAACTTAGAGAATCCTTCAATAAATATCCTATAATATCCAGCTAGTCCCAAAAAGCTACGGATTTCACTAGCATTGGTTGGAGGTTTCCAATTCAATACATCTTGCACTTTACTGGGGTCTACGGCTATTCCATCGTTAGAGACCATATGCCACAAAAATGAGACCTCATCCAACCAGAACTCACACTTGCTTTTCTTAGCATACAATTTATTCTCTGTAAGCTTTTGCAAGACCAGTGTCAGATGTTCAACACGTTCTTCTTTTGTTTTGGAGAAGATTAATATATCATCAATGAATACTACCATGAACTTATCCAAATACTCCATGAACACCTTGTTCATCATGTACATGAAGTATGCAGGCGCATTGGTCAACCCAAATGACATGACTGTATACTCATACAAGCCATACATTGTGGTAAAAGTTGTCTTAGGTATATCCGATGCACGGATTTTCAATTGGTGGTAGCCAGATCGGAGGTCAATTTTTGAGAACACACATGCTCCTTTTAGTTGATCAAATAAGTCATCTATTCTAGGCAGTGGGTACTTGTTTTTAATAGTGACTTCATTTAATGACCAGTAATCCACACACATCCTTCTAGTGCCATCTTTCTTATCAACAAAGATTACCGGTGCACCCCAAGGTGAAGAGCTAGGACGAATGAAACCTTTTTCTTGCAATTCCTTAAGTTATTTCTTAAGTTCCTCTAATTCATTTACCCTCATTCTATATGGCCTTTTTGCTATGGGTGCAATTCCAGGTAAAAGCTCAATGAAAAATTCAAAGTCACGGTCAGGTGGCATACGTGGCAACTCGTCAGGAAAACATCTGGAAACTCGTCCACCACCAGATCTTCTGGATTAGCACCACTTAGCTGATTCACTGTAGCAGTCGACTGAGGTTACACTGCCACATCCACACTTATTCTGTCTCCACCTGGTGATGTCACAACCACAGATTTTTCGTGACACTGAATTACTGCCCCATGCTGCTTCATCCAATCCATTCCAAGTATGAGGTCAATTCCCATGGTTCTTAACACAATAGGTTTCACTTTGAAATCTACCCCCCTTAAGGAAATACTAGTGGAGGGGCTCCAATAACTAGCTGGCATGTTGCCTCGCGGGGAATTTACTAGCATGGAATGTTTCAGTGCATAAAGAGGGATGTTATGCACTCTAACAAATGCTTGAGAGATGAAAGAATGTGAAGCACCAGAATCAAATAGTACTGTAGCAGGGATGGAGTTGATGTTGAACGTACCCATCATAACCTCAGCTGCAAACGGAGGTCGAGCAGGTCTCTGGTTGTTGTTCTGGTTCTGCTGGGCTGGTGGATTCTGTTTCTTGGGGCACTGATATGCATAGTGTCCCACCTCTCCACAACGGTAACAAGCATTGGGGTTGCCGCTGGGTGTTGCATTCTTGCTAGGAGCATTGTTGGGCACTCCTTGGCGTGGTGCCTGATTAATAACCTGTTGCTGGGGACGTTGCTGGTTCTGATTGCCAAACTGCTGCTGAGGGCGTTGTTGGTTCTGGTGAATGTACGGCTGCTGGTACTAAGGGCGTTGAGAAAACTGGCCACGATTCCACTGATTTGGTGGTCCCTGATTGCGCTGAGGGAATCCCTGCTGAGGATATGCCCGTGGGCATATATTGCTGCCCAACTGTTGTCCCTGAAGCTTCCTCTTCTTTGCATCCATCTCCTTGCGCTTGTTGTCGATGACAATAGCGTGGTTCACCAATTCTAAATCAGCAGATCAGTAAACCGTGCATAACTCAAACTTCAGAGATTCAATAGGGACATGGCTTACATTGATGGAAAGTTTATGAAATCTTCTACAAATTTTATTCAGACTTCATTTACTGATTCCAAAAGTAACATGGTCAAAACTGCAGTTAATCATTTTCTGTTCTGGTTCCCAGTCAGCGTAGATACAGCAGATTAAAACGGACATATCTCACAGACCCGAACAGATAATAAAGTGATTCCAGACGGAGATGAAAGATATGTCAACCTAGTTTCTCTCATATAAATTTCACGATTTTTGGCTGAACCAATTTCGAGATATGGAATAAACATCACAGACTGCTCCAGAATCAGCATGGCTGAGACAGTGATAAAAAACAGCCCAACCTCATATTAATCAACATTTACTACTAAGATTAAACTTTAAAAATATGTGGACAGGCCCACATGTTCCAACAATCAAACAAACTCCAAATCACGAATGTTTATAATCACAAGCAGCAACACACTAAAAGTTCACATGACACACATAAACCAAAACCACTCGTTCTAACGTTTAAGTAGAAGGCACTGGGGCATCTAGGGAGCTCTATCCTGCATGACAAACTTGCGGGGCTTCTTTTTATAGATAGGTGGCTGTCCAAGCTGGCCACGTAGCTCATCCACTTGCTTTTGGAGGTACTTTCCCGCCTGCTGTAAAGCACGTAGCTCTTGTCTAAGTGCCACGTTCTTCTCCTGTATGGCACTAACGTGCCTCACCGTAGTGTCCAAGGTAGGATCAGCATCAGGAGGTGCCAGGACATGCCATGTCCTACCATCTGGGTCATTGCGGGGAAGGATTTTGTACTTATCCTCCTGCATGGCTGCAAAACGGCAACCATAATAGTAAAAATATGCAGCTTGGGCTGCATCCTCCATGCTTTCATAGGTAGTGGCACGCTTAACCTTGCTTTCATGGATGGAATCCACTTCATCTGAGTTGTCCATGTTGTTCCGAGCAGTGTTAATCACCTCGGTCTTCCAATAAGTGTCCTCCAGTGGGTGCTTATGCTCCGAGCAGAGGTAACGAACAGTGGTAGCAAACTCCGGATAGTAGCTCACCAACACACCTGTAAGCAAGGTGTGGTAGTGAGCATCCTCGTCAGCATCCATAAACTTATTTCTGGAGGTCCATCCCATCTCTGGGACAACTGGTGGGTGCTGAGGAGTCGGCACAGAACCCATAGACACGTTCGGTGCAGGTGTACGTGCAGCAGAAAGGACTAGAGCATCGACCGGTGAGATCGACATAGCTACCGGGGTGGGTGCTGAAGGTGTAGGCGTAGGAGACTCCAGGTCCATGGGCTCCTCCTCCTCGCCGCCAGCAGAGGCAACGACCTCCGGCTCAGGTGCAGGTACAGCTGGCGATGCACGAGCGGCGGTGAACAGGGTATGGTAAATGGCTGCGCTACGACGAGGCATCTATAAATTTTAAATTAATAATTAGAATCAATAAGTTTGTATAAATAGAACAATGGATAACAACATAAGATATTAATAAAATAACAAGAATGTGAAGTAAGCAATAGAATAAATGAAATAAAAAGAAAATCCTAAGTTCGACCGTTTCTACCTAGGTTTGCGTCCTACAGTCAGCCTTGCTTTCACCCAAATTTAATGACAAATTTGAGTATGATATACCCCTGTGTGCGCCCCAGGAATAGTCACGTACATGAGTTGACAAATTACAAAAGTATCATCACAAGAGTCTTACAACGCGATTATTACAACAATGAATATCAAAGTTTGGCAGTAAGCTGAAATAAAACACATATCTAACTCTAGCTTGGTAGTTCCAGCATAGGGACGACCGACTGGTGGATCGCCAACTTAGTAGTCCTCCAGGTAATTCTCATAGCAGCTGTCATTTGTACCCATCTGGGATTTTTATCAAAAAGAAATTCAGAAACAAGCGTGAGTATATCTCGTACTCCGCAAGCATAACACGAGATTTCATGAGGCTCAGAAAGGTCAGACACTGGCTACTGCAGTTAGCATTTTAGTTGGTCAATGTTTTAACACTAATTATTCATAAGTTATGCTTAAGCTCATGATTAACACTCATGATTAAGTAATAAAACACCATTAACCATCAGAGTTAACACCATTACCATCACAGTTTAACAACATTAATCATCACGATTAATGCGTCATATTTTCATAAGTCATCCACCATAACCATTCACACCATCCAAGGCCGTCCATGTCCGAGAGCACGGCTAGTATACCAGTTTGATCAAACTCTGCGCAGAGGTGTGCACTTTTCCTACAAGACGTGTTACCTATATGCCTGGGGTTTACAAGACCCACTAATACTACTAAGGTGAGTAGGCAGGGAACACTATGAAGCCTTCCATAGGCCTCGTCTAACCAGTTAGGGCCGCGAGGTTTCCTCAGCAGACAAATATAGAGAACCTCCTTTCCTATGGCACATTTCCATCACGGTTACACACATAGGAACATAAGCAGTTCTATACCCAAAGTGGCAAGCCCCTCTTGCGCCCTTTCGGGTAACCTCTAACCAGCTAGATGAAATCCTATTACTGAGCTAAAGTTAGAGCCACATAACCCTCACGGTTGCACTGCATGTCCCGGATAGTCGTTTACAGAGAAGTCCTTACAGAGGGTTTAGGACAACCTGACCGAAGTCATTTGCACCATAGCCCTTTTCCCATCATGTATCATCATACCAGTTTCAGCAGTAATTAAATAAGTCAAGATGGTAGTGAAGTCTCAAGTTGTTAGAGCACTGGCAAATCTACCCACATGCACTCTACCTATAGGTGTCATTAATATAAAGTCAGGTAGCTAGGATGTCCTTAGGGCTATCAAAATTAGACACATGCAGATGCGTAATTAATTAAATGAGTAGGTTTACAAGGAGAACCCATGTTGTACTTGCCTTCGATGAAGGGAGGCTGCCGCTGGTCCTGTTAGTCTCTAAAAAACTCTGGACCCCCGAAAAACTCCTCACCATCTGGACTCGATCAATACATCACAATCATTACGCATAACAAGATAGACATGCAAGAGAACAATTCATAAAGTTAGAACAGTACACCAGCAGTAAATAAAATTAAATAAAAGTTTTCCAAAACCATCTACGCGCTGCTACAATCACGTCAACGCAAAATTTACGGAAAACGGAGTTACGACGCGAAGTCAACGTATTAAATGGGACTTCAACAGGCCATCAACGGACTTGTAATTATCTAGGAAACCTAACTGTGGTAAACCTAGACAATAGGGGTACCAACGCAAAGCTTATAAAATTGTGAAACTAACGCAATTTGAACATACCGATTTCGGAGTTCAAACGATGATTTTATAGCTAAAACAATGCAGTGGCAGTTCTATAATTAATGCAAAGTTTAAACGTATTTAAATAAATAGAGAAAAATCCTGGAAATTCTCCGGCCAAGGACTGCGGGCGCGATTAGCAGGAAGTTGGGGGTCTCTTTATTAAAATGAACTCCAAAGGGGTATCAGGCGATAGAGGCCGTGGGATTCGAACTGCCTGGATTAAAAGAAAAAGAAGAGACACGGAGGGGGAGGCGCGGCTGGCCGGAGGGGGAGGGGATGGCAGCGACGCCGCCATTGTTTCTGGCGTGAAACTCGCCGGTGCGAGCGGATGGGGAGCTGTGGTGCATGGTTTTCGATTCCGAAAGCACTGGGAGATAGAGGAGACAATCGCGAGCCCACCCATGCCCTTTGCGTGGCCAGGGGTACGCCCGCTGTTGGTATTTTAAGTTGTCATCCCTAACATGATGCCAAACCCAAGGATAAAAATAATCTACATGCAATAACTCTAAATAGAATATATCCGCAAGCGCACAGATAATTCTCCCGTTGCAGCATTTCACCCAGGAAGTATTCCGAGTATCGTTGATTTATTTTATTCCAAAAGGATAAAGCAGCATTTCTATTTATCAGGCTTAGGCAATCTTGTATGAACTAAGGAAATTACAATGAGTAAATCTATCATAAACAATAGTACTAATGCTTTAGCGATAAATAAAGAAATATGATAAATAATAAATGATAACTGAGTAATGAAGTAAATGGTATTCTAGAGATAGAAAATAAAGACTCACTAATGTAGCAAGACAATCATGATATTCAAATAAAAGAAACCTATGTAATTACTAAGTCTACAGCCTACACCATGCTACACATTTTCATCTATAGTGTGATAAACTCAGAAAACATCATAAGGAGCATCAACTAATGAGAGTTCTAAGATGCAACCGTCACCTCCTTCGCGACTGCGCTCTGCTAGTCCTACGTACGGGGGTGGACTACAGAGGAACTAACGTAGCTGTCACCTACACGGACTACCACACGACCCGGCATATCATGGTGCCTCCATAGGTACACAAAATATCTAGACACCACGTCTACATACTGTGCACCACCTGACTCACTCGAGTACTGAATCAGGCGCTTTACGATCATATAACAATAATCATCATAAACCACATCTATATCGAATATGCAACTAGAATAAACTAAGAACTGAATAAATAGCAATATATTGAAGTAGAGCAAAGTCATAATAAAATACAAGATAATATTGCTAATTTCTAGAAGACAGATTTGGAATCCTGAGAGCGGAGCGCCCGATCTCTACTTGAACCTCGCTAGACGCCTATACTAAGAACTTGAAGAACTAGAGCTCTACTTCTAATCTCTAGAAACCCTAACTTCTGACTACTCTTGACAAATGAAGCACAAGGAATGAATTGAATCTCTGGGGGCCCTCTAGGAGGGGGGGTCTGCCCCTCTATTTATAGCCTGGTGGAGTGCACACGCGCCGTTGGATCAAACCTACTTAACAAGCGGCCGAGATGGCTCCTCAAAGGCGGTGGAAGAAGCTTCAGGAAGGGAGGCGAACCCTAACTGCAGGGGGTCAGCCGGCGCTCCCCACCTGGCAGCCGTTCGCTCCCCTGTTGTGCCTGGTGTCTTCTGGAGTCTTCCTGAATCCTCTGGTGTCGCCCTTCCATTGTGGATAACTTTTGTGGCGAATTAGCACCTTAATCCCTCTTTTCAGCACTTTATAAAATAATCCCTGAAAATCATAAAATATGCAAAACTCGTGGAAATTGTCAGTTTAAACCCTAGACTAATGTTTTTTTATGTTTTCCTTTGAGTTTAAAGTTCTAATAAAATTTGACATTATTAACCGTCAACAATTCCCCCAAACTAAGTCTTTGCTAGTCCCTTAGCAAAGTTGACTTGAAATAATATTTCTATGGTTCCTTGTGTTTAATTCTAAATAGTTGAGTGCTGAATTTGAAAATTCATCTTTGGATTATAATTCATCCATCTATCTTTCAAACTTATTCTTATTCCTTTCAACGTGGGACCTCTTCAACTTTAATCAAATCTTAGATAATTGAAAGATAGAATAAGCAAGCGAGCATCGCATATATTTTATTCTTTGTTCCTGCAGCACTCCAGAGGTCTTATTAATTTTAAAACAATGAGAGTCTACTAATAAGATTGCAGTGGACTACTAGGCTATACATCATGATTGAATGTTCTAGTGATTTAAATTTATATTTTCAAATTCTTATGCAATATTTTCTCTTTTCTGCCTTGTGAGATATGTGGGCTATCTCACCAGCGGATACTTTTGTACCCTATTTTTTTCTCTCAGGCGGGTGTCTTTGCACCTATTATTTTACTCTCTTTGTTTTGAATTTGGCACATACCTTTTTGGCATGACATCTTTTAGGCTCATATTTCTCTGGTATGTCATCTTTTAATCTTATAGCCCACTTTCTCTTTTAGACTTCGAAGGGAGAATTTGCTGCATAGAGCAAAAATTATTTTTATGCCTGTGGATTCAATCATGAATGTATAACAAAATAGTCTACTCAAATCTTATTAGCAAGATGAATTATAGATTGATTAATTTAATTCTTGCAAAATGTCTGGAGCTTAGCTATCACTTACAATAAAATGTATACTAGCTCAACCTTTTTATATCATATCTGCCAATTACTTAGACTGGATCACAAGTTTTTGGCTACCCACAGAATTTAGTTCTCAGAATAAATTATCAGGTAGATAAACTTCATATAATTTAAAAGAGAATTTTAAATTATAGTACTAAGTAATTACTGAGTTTTTTTTCAATACATAGCAAAATTAAATACTAATTCTAATTATTCTAATTTGACAAAAATTAAATGCTGGAAAGTAAATGCTAAAATAAATACTGAAGATAGAATATTTATAGTGGTAAAAGAGTGCTTACCTCGCGGGGGCTCTCCCTCAAGCTGAATCTTACCGAGGCTCAGTAATGTGGTGGGGGTGGTGGTTGGAACCCCATCTGCTCTATCAAATACTCTAATCCGGTCTGCATGTGCTCCTGTCCCTCATGTAGCTGCCTGAATTGCTGATCCGCCTGGTGCTGCCACTGCTCATGTCGGCGCAAGGTGTCGTTCATCGCCTGCTGCACCTGTTGAAGGTTAGTGAGATGCAAAGATATAGGAGGATAATCGTTAACAGGAGCCCCAAAGTGTTGTTTAGGAGGACGCATGTATTCATCTACTGGTGGTGCATGGAACGGGTATGGTCCACCAGTGGTGTGGTCCGCATTTCCGCGCACAGAAAATGATGCACGACCCCTCTGAAAATTTTGCCTGGTCTTATCTGGCTCCTATGTGAGGAATGTTCCCCATCCTGTGGATGTAGACGACTCTCCTTGCTCGTACGTGGCTTGGTCCTCCCATCCTGAGTGGGTGGACCATGGCTGATGTGGCTCATGTGACGCACCTGGATCATTAAGTATAATAAAAATGAGCTGGACCCGATGGTGCTGGGTCAGCTCCAGTGTAAACAATTCTGGACAGCCTGCTGATGCATGCTGATGGACACCTGCCAAAGTAAAACTGTCAACTCCTGGTCAGGCAGCTCGTTCTCATTGCGGTATTTCTTATAGATCATGATTATTTTATTGTTTCATTTTTTTAGCATATGAGCATGGAAGAAGAAATCATATCTAATAATTCTATGATCATCAAGAATAAATGTGAGCGTGGCATTTGATAGTAATTCTAAACTTGCAGCTAGGCGTGTGATCCAAGAGGTGAAAGAAATGCTGCATTTTCTTATGGTAGGTACAGTTTTCTAGTAGCTCAATATTAATTTTACAGGTGATGTTTTTCTCTTTTTAATCATAATATATAACAAATGCAGCTCATCTTGTCTAATAGTGTTCAACTCTTCTCTAGAAAAGAAAGTGAAAGCTAACCATTTAAGCATAAATTTCAGTGTGGGATGGTGTACTTCCTCAGTGGTATATTTTGTTTATGTTTAGGTTGCTTAGCAGTGATGTTCTCCCAAAAATCATCTTTATTAAAATCCTTAAGAACATCAACTATATTTACTACACACTGATCCGAAAATCCTAGTCCTACACTGACAATTTTCCATGTAAGAGTAAAAGGTTTGTTGAACATTCTAAAAGAAACATTGTCATCATTAAAATCCAGGGAGCTAATAAATTCCATAGTGAGTAATTTGCTACCCTGTTCAGTAATTTCCCAAGCATCCTCCCATCCAATCATCCTAAAAACCAGCTCTAACTCGGAATCCATTCCGGTTTCATGGAGCAAAGTACTATTAAATATGGGTGTATGTGTAAACTCCTTGGTCTTTACCACATTTAATATTTCAACTTGCGGCCTAAGTGGTAATAGAATTTGATTGAGGCTTGTTAATTCATACCTCTCTTCCCATTGGGAAGAGGATGACGAGGTGTGATGCTCGGAAGATGATAGCGAATCGATGTCCATCCCGGAACCGACACGTGAAGGTGCTTGAGATGATGACCGGCTCTGGATGCTGCGGAATGAGAGTGTCCTCCGATGCTCCTAAGTGCTCCTCCAACTTTGCGATTCATCCTATCTTAAGAACACGAAGAACACGAAGAACAAAGCAAGAAAAACAAGAACACAAGAACTCGAAAATTAGTGAAACAAAAGAGAGAGAAGATGGGATTTCCACTTGATGCGCTTGACCTTTCTTTTCTCTCTTCTTTTCTTCTCTAATTAAGAGTGGTAAATGAAGGTTGAAATTTCGAAATTTACAACCAGGGAAGAATGGAGTGCTCTGGTTTGGAAATGAGTGTGTGAGAGAGTGGAAGAAATAGGATAGGGAAAAGAGAAAGGGGGGCGCCGGTCAGCGTGGGTGTGGGGCCAGCCAGCCCCACCTCTTGGCTCTTTGCCATCAACTTTTGTTGAATGTCGACACCAGCATGTAGATGATCAAATGGCTACCTCTAGGATGCTCTTTCGGTGGCAGGTGATAATGGAGGTGATACAAATGCATGTGAATGGTGATGTGAACTTTTGGATGGTGGTGAGTGATGGTGGGGGTGATGTGATGTGATGTGATATGTGTAGGTCCCATATGTCTCCCATATTTATACGGTATAATGACGCAAAGATGAAAAACTAAATTACTTTTGTGAATCTATGAAAAATTAGAAATCTAATGATAATATTTTTATAATTTTCTGCCACCACAGTAAATTTCACCGACTGGGTTTTTATGCTCCGTTAGTAGTAATCACCTGGGGCTTTAAACTTTAATTATGACATGCTTATTTTTCTTTTAGTAATGCAACTTGTGAACATAAATATGCTAAAAACTGATGCAAGAATTTAATTAACTGATAATTACCGAGTTACCTCCTGGTGAAGGTTCGGGGTTTTTAAGTCCACCGACTTGGACTTCTCCAGTTGAATTATTCTTCATGATTGATCTCCGCTGTAGGAGATGTTGATGCATCTTGATCTTCTTGATCCTTTAGAATCTTGCATACGCCTTGGCCTGAATGCGAATCACTCTTCTTGCCCATTAATGGTGAATATTATTTCTCCAGCTCCAACGTTGATGGTTGCATTTGCAGTGTTTAGGAATGGTCGCCCTAGGATAAGAGGTATCTTCCTCTCTTCCTGCATGTCAAGTACCACAAAATCTACAGGAATGAAAAAGTCATGGATTCTTACCGGAATATTTTCTGCTATCCCTGTAGGGTAGCGGACTGATTGGTCTGCTAGTTGCAAGCACATTGTTGTTGGAGTGAGCGTGGAATAGTCAAGTTTGTCGAAGACCATTTTGGGCATAACGCTGACGCTTGCTCCAAGATCACATAAGGCATTCTCGGATATTTGGTTGCCTATAGAGCAATCTATAGTGGGGCATCCTAGGTCATTCTTCTTGATGGGGGAAGAACGTAGGATTGCTTCACTACATGCCTTTGTTAGCTTGATGACTTCGGTTGACGGAAGTGGTCCCTTGATGTTAAGGATGGCCCGAAGGTACTTTGTGTATGTAGATACCTGCATAGCATCTAACAACGAAATGTTGACATATAACTTCTGAATGACATTTACAAACTTACTGAACCGCTCGTCAGTGGTGGTACTCCTTCTCCTTTGTGGGAAGGGTAGGAGAGTAGTATCATGGAAGTCTTTCATTAATTCGGGCTCTTGTGCATCAACTGGTGGTGAAGGTACTTCAACTTATTTTTCTCTATTGTTTTCTCTAGCTTCTTTGTCTACCTGCACTGCACGTGAAGGTCTATGTGCCCCTTCTAGGTAAGGTGGATCACGTGTAACCTTACCTCCTCTAGTAGATATTCCTTTAATCTGTTCATGGTTAGTGGCAGACAAAATAGAGGCTAGATGTGTAATTTGAGATTCTATCTTTTTACTAAACATTATTTGTTCCTTAACTGCTAGAGAAAAATTGTCTAATTTTGAATGAATTCCTTCTAACATTTCATCATTAAAAGCAAGTTTCTTATAAATACTCTCATTAATTTAGCTTGTTCTAATATTAATTCTCTCAAGGGTGGCTGTCTTTGATTGTAATCACTTTGATGCTTACCTTGGCTTGTTGCCTGAGGTTGACTCCATCCTTACTTTTTAGTGATTGCACTGATATCTTCTTCTTGTTGATCTTGAGAATTGAATGCATCTTGAATGGCTTGACGATTTCTTTTATAATTATCCCTCTACTCTAGCCAGCTCAATAATACATCCATCTTGGTTGATAGTGCACACAACTCCTCTGGAACTTCTTCACTTTCATGGCATGTCTGAGTGTTGAATATCTAATTCTGATTTTCTTCCATCTTTGCCATAATAGCTTCAGCTCTTCTAGGGGTGAGTGACATAAATGATCCTTTAGCAGTGGCATCCAATTGCTCACATGACCTTTGAGTTAGTCCATAATAAAATGTCTGCATGAGCAACCACTTCTCCATTCCATGATGCAGGCAGTCTGATATGTATCCTTGAAAACGCTCCCTTGCTTCTGGAATAGGTTCACCTTTCTACTGCTGGAATTCTGAAATCTTCCCTCGTAAGATATTTGTTCTGCCTATTGGGAAAAACTTCTCTAGGAAAGCCTTCGAACATTCTCTCCATGTCTTGAATTGATCATTACTCTGATAAAACCACTACTTCGCTCTTCCTTCTAATGAGAAAGGAAACAAACGAAGTAGCACGACATCTTGAGAAATGCCTGGAATGTGAATGGTATTGCCAATCTCCAGGAAATTCTGCAAATGTGTAATGGCATTTTCATCCTTCTTTCCATTAAATATGATAAGTTGCACCATCTTGATCTGGCTTGGCTTGATCTCATAATCATATTCTCCAAGGTCAAATGTTGGACCTACGCGAATATTCTCAGTGCTTGGAGCAAAGAATTCACGCAGAGTCTTCTCAGCCATCGCTTCTCAAAATGATGTAAGACCCTTCTTCCTATGGTTGTTCCTGATAAGAGTTAAAATTCTACAACCAATCCTGCACTTACCCTATAAAGAATTGCTACATAAAACATGGGTAAGTCTGCTAAAGCAAAAGACTATGCCCTAAAGATATTAAAATGTTGATTTCCTATAAATGGTTTTATGAAAGATTTACTTATATAAAAAGGTATATAAATTCTGGCTAATTAAATCCTTTTAAAATTATCCTAAAAAATAAAATTGCCATCACCGGCAACGGCGCTAGAAATACTTGTTGGTATTTTTAGCATCACTTCATATTAAGTTGTCATCCCTAACATGATGCCAAACCCAAAGATAAAAATAATCTACACACAATAACTCTAAATAGAATATATCCGCAAGCGCACAAATAATTCTCCCGTTGCAGCATTTCACCCAAGAAGTATTCCGAGTATTGTTGATTTTTTTTATGCCAAAAGGATAAAGAAGCATTTCTATTTATCAGGCTTAGGTGATGTTGTATGAACTAAGGAAATTATAATCATGTACATCTATCAAAAACAATAGTACTAATGCTTTATCGATAAATAATGAAATATGATAAATAATAAATAATAACTGAGTAATGAAGTAAATGGTATTCCAGAGATAAAAAATAAAGACTCACGAATGTAGCAAGACAATCATGATATTCAAATAAAAGAAACCTGTGTAATTACTACTATAAAGTCTACAGCCTACGTCATGCTACACATTTTCATCTATAGTGTGACAAACTCAGAAAACATCATAAGGAGTATCAACTAATGAGGGTTTTAAGACGCAACCGTCACCTCCTTCGCGACCATGCTCTTCTAGTCCTACGTACTGGGGGTGGACTACAGAGGAACCAACGTAGTTGTCACCTATGCGGACTACCACACGACCTGGTACATCAGGGTGCCTCCGTAAGTACACAAAATATCTAGACACCATGTCTACATACTGTGCACCACCTGACTCACTCGAGTACTGAATCAGGCGCTTTACAATCATATAACAATAATCATCAGAAACCACATCTATATCGAATATGCAACTAGAATAAACTAAGAACTGAATAAATAGCAATATATTGAAGTAGAGCAAAGTCATAATGAAATACAAGATAATATTGCCAATTTCTAGAAGACAGATCCGCAATCCCAAGCGGAGCGCCCGATCTCTACTTGAACCTCGCTAGACGCCTATACTAAGAACTTGAAGAACTAGAGCTCTATTTCTAATCTCTAGAAACCCTAACTTTTGACTACTCTTGACAAATGAAGCAGAAGGAATGAATTGAATCTCTGGGGGCCCTCTAGGAGGGGGGTCTGCCCCTCTATTTATAGCCTGGTGGAGTGCACACGCGCCGTTGGATCAAAGTGACTTAACAAGCGGCCGAGATGGCTCCTCAGAGGCGGTGGAAGAAGCTTCTGTAAGGGGGGCAAACCCTAACTGCAGGGGGCTAGTCGGCGCTAGGGTGGGGCCGGCCAGCCCCACCTGGCAGCCGTTCGCTCCCCCATTGCGCCTGGTGTCTTCTGGAGTCTTCCTGAATCCTCTAGTGTCGCCCTTCCGTCGCGGATAAGTTTCGTGGCGAATTAGCACCTTAATCCTCTTTTCAGCACTTTCTGAAATAATCCCTAAAAATCACAGAATATGCAAAACTCGTGGAAATTATCAGTTTAAACCCTAGACTAATGTGTTTTTATGTTTTCCTTTGTGTCTAAAGTTCTAATAAAATTTGACGTTATCGGCCGTCAACACCCGCGCAGCATGCACGAAAAAACTAGGGATTCGGTCGAGAAGAATGTGGGGGGGGGAGATCTCACCAGCACGACAAAAACGGCGAGGACGGCTCGGTTTGGCCCGTTGGCGCACGGAGGATCGCGGCGGCGTTCCGGCGGCGGTTGCTGCGAGCGCTGTGAGGGAGAGCGGGGTGAAAGAGAGAGCAAATGAGCGCTGCAGAGGCGGCTCGGCTCGGGTGCTCTCCAACAGAGTCCAAGGCGCAGGGGGGAAGAGGTGGAGAACATGGGGAGCGGGGCTTTAGTTGCCGCTGCGGCCTCCTGCGCGAGAGAGAAGGGGGCGGTTGGGAAGGGGACTAAGCTAACAGGCGGGCCCGGCCTGTCAGCGGGAGAGAGAGAGAGAGAGAGAGAGAGAGAGAGAGAGAGAGAGAGAGAGAGAGAGAGAGGGGAA
>Ga0182004_10001864_pt1 | contig 15962 bp, 11 predicted proteins | sample Sormic07211540_1_FD_120479 | JGI IMG/M metagenome (GOLD analysis project Ga0182004, IMG submission 120479) | Endophyte microbial communities from Sorghum bicolor roots, Mead, Nebraska, USA - 072115-40_1 MetaG | ecosystem: Host-associated > Plants > Roots > Unclassified | place: USA: Nebraska...
TATTCCAGATGCTCCACAGGGTGAGGATTGCCAGGGTGTGACTCTTCTTCCCTCCTGATGCCAACATTTGACTGAACCAATCTTCAAGCTCATGCTTAACCTCCCAATTTGCCGGGTGTAGACATGGAACAAGAGCTCCATGAAGCCACAAGCTGCCAAACAAGGCGGGAGTAGGGGCATTCAAAGAACAAGTGATGTGTCGTCTCCAGATTTCTCTCGCAAAGAGCACAGAAGTAATTGTTTTCCCATTGACGTCGTAGTAGCCGTGCCTTGCATTTTGACGACGCCCAGGCTTTCCAGATCAAAACTGGGTGAGCCGACTGGAGGTGTCCTGCAAACTGGATTGTATAAGCTGACTTGGCTGAGTATTCGCCTGAGCTCTCTAAGGTCCAGATTATGGTGTCCTTCCGGCTATCTTCAAAGTCGAGCTGCACTGACTCAATAGCAATCCATAATGTGAAGTACTCCCTTAGAAGGTCATGGTTCAGGTTATGTGCAATATCCAGGATCCATCTTCCACCTAACAGTGCTTCCCATCAAAGTGACTTGTGACATGGCATGTTTCTGTTGTGTCATGCAGGCGCTAATAGGTTCATGATGCTCTTTTTCTTGATTAGTACTTGTTATTTTTTTTCTGGCTGAACCTACTTTTGTCCAAGGCAAGAAGAATCTTCTACGACAAAGAGTATATATTAACTGGGAGCCTAGACGATGGACTGATGGAGCCATGGCAAACACATTCCAGTTGCATGCATGTTTCACATTTGAGGGTGATACACTGACACATGAGGATTGTTTAAACAAAAGGACAAGGAATTGGAACAGCTCTGATGACAAACACATCGTCCTGACATGAAGGAGTGTTGTATATATAGGAATGTATAGGAGCTAGATTTTATATAGCTGCGGCGGCCTTGCTATATGATTGGACAATGTTTATGAAATAAAAATAAAAATGCTACTTGAAGTACCTATACGACTATACGGAGCTCATCCTCCAGCACGTAACAGCCCTGAATACAGCTGCGGCGGCGGCCTTGCTGCCCCTCCTCCACCCCGTCGTCGTCCTCCTCCTCCTCGCCGCGCCACGGTGGTTGCCGGTGGTCTTGGCCATGTCGTCGGTCATCGTGGCGGCGCCACCGCCCCGATGATGATGATGATGATGATGCCGACGCAGCGAACGCCGCCGCGACCGCGACACCGCGGCGGCGGCGGCGGCGTCGGGGACGACGAACGGCAGGACCATGGTGTGCTTCTCGAGAACGTAGTGCAGCGACGCGAGCTCGAACGAGTCGTACAGCGGGCTGCCGCAGTCCCACGTGGCCAGCTCCTGCACCACCACCTCCTCCTCCTCCTCTTCGTCCCCTCCTCTCGTCTGCAGCTGCAGATGCAGGTCAGCTCCTTCTTGCTGCTGTTTCTGCATGGTGTAGTGTAGCTGTAGCTTGGGAGATGAGCTGCTGCTATGCATGCTAATTAATCATCATCCCTACATACTGCAGGCTAATAATAAGCCCAGGGTCGATCAGGGGCTATCATATCATATATTCATATCGATGGTCAGACACTTGACGGCTGTGCATGTGCTCGTGTAGTGCAGGAAGCAATGGCGGTCGCCTTCCGTGTAGGTAGAGGAAGCAATGGCGGTCGCCTTCTTTGCAGGTAGACAAAGCCATTGCAAGCACAGCAGTGTGGTGGTGGACCGTTCGGTGGGTGCACCGATACAGGAGAGAGGAGAATAGCCCTCTCCTCTTTAAAGGTAGTGTGTCTCCCACCCTCCCACCAGCGACCCAAGACCACGCTGTTCCAAGAGGAAAATTGATTGGGAGCATTAAGGTGTTGTTTAGTTCATCCCAAAATCTCTCCTTTGTGCAATCGTCGTCACTCCAAATATAGGAGCTAGATGCCATCCGTTTTAACATTTTAGTTTTTCTAGATACATCGCTAGTTCAAAGCAAAAATTATAATAAAGCAAAAATTATAATAGATTTGAAAAGGTTAATACATGTTATAATTTAGAAATAGATAGAGGAAGTAACTCTTACTTACATTCCACCTTAGTTTTGTTTTAGATAAAGTCTGTTCGTTAGTCTGAAAAGTCATAGCTAAAAGTACCGTTCACGGACAGAAAAAATACAGCTTATAACACAAAAAAAAAAAAAAAATTGTAAAGGATGGCACCATCAGCTCAGCAAGGGTACAGTTGAGGAGCAGAGCTCCAGGAATATTGAACAAACATTACACCATACATACTACTTTTATATCGACGGGTTGACCACTTGTCCCTCGATAGTTAAAAAACCAAAACCAAATGCCACCAAAAGGCAGCTTTAAAACAACAGCAACATTCAACAATGAGCGGAGGGGGGCGCCCGAAGGCAACAGCATCTCTATATATAGAATGGCACAAACATTGATATTTCTAGTTTCCACAAGTCAAGAGTACAACAGGCTCCCCTGGAGACCAGGTCGGCACTAAACAGCCATAGAAATGTCTGTTTGGTGATACACTCACAAGCTAACAGTCACATGCCGGTTGGGTTTATTCCTCGTCATCCGCTGCATCCCCAGAGCCACCTTTAAGGTGTAGATGCTTCTCCCTCCTCTGGAAGTCAGTCAGACCTTTGCCACTCCCAGTGACACCCACCTTACCTCTGTGGTCATCCGGTGACTTGAAGATGCTCTCCTTCTTGCGACCAGAGAAGAAACCCACCTGCAAACAAACCATGAAATTCAGCCAATCTGTTTCTCAACAAACTGGGATGCAGATGCTCCATTTTGGTCATCAATTCATCATAACATAAAAGCTGAGGAAGCTGTACCTTGAAATTCAGATTTCTAACTTAATGAAAGAGTGCCTGCCTAGCAAAAAAAAATTTAAAAAAAATATGGTGTGGGGGCCAAGAAGCTACCTTTTTGGATTTCCCTTTGGTTTGAAACTGCTGCCATGCATTCTGCCGCTTGTTTTGTGCAAATTCAAGTTGCTCAAAGCGGGCTTTTGATTTGAAGGCATGTATTTTCTTACGCTTTGCAGCTTTCTGCAAACACAAAATGGTCAGTAACAACACACAATACCACAAGATTTAGGTCAGTTGCAGCTTGCAAGGCACATTATCGAAATGAAAAGGTGAGTTCACTTACAACATCCTCAGGATCACTTGGTTCGATACGAAGTTTGGCAGGCAAGCTACGCGCCTGAAAATCAGATGTTGCTGCCTGTTCGATTTTTCTCTTTATTGCCATTTTTGTAGCTTCAGCTTCCTTTTCAGCTTGTCTCAAGGCATCAGCTGCTTCTTCCTCAAGCAGCCTCACATTATCTGGGTCCACCTATATAAGGCAGTGAAATTAATAGCTTAGATTAGCATATCATAGAACTTCAGAACTACTATATATGAATTACTAATTACTACAGTATATAGCAATCTTACAAGACAAACTTAAACAGGAAAATTTAGCTAGGATAATACATGTTCTCATGAGAACAACTCAACCCAGTAGCAATAAGTTTTGATTTTGATGAACAAAACATTTGAAATTGCAGGTCCATCACATAAGTAATATGAGAAGCAATGCTGCACTAGTGCAACTGAAGTAGCTGTCTGCTCCATACTCATACATGAATATACCAAGTCTATTTTTATACAAGAAAAAAGGAGCATACCTCTTCCCTGTTTCCCCAGCCATCGTAGGCTACATAATATCCATTTGGTGTCAAAGCTTCAACTGTTGCATTATACCTGACAATTCAGCTAATCAAACATGTTGCAATGGAATGATGTGAAAAATATTAAAAACAAGATAATCTAGACATAAACAATGCTAGGTATATCAAAGAGAAGCTCACCATTCCCCATCTTCACTCCACACAGCTTGAACTCTAGTACCGACGGCAAACTTATGGGAATGTGACAGGTCATCCAGTCCCTGCCACAAGACTGTCAGAGTAGTGTAGGAAGACACACCATTATATTTCAATGTAAGCAACACAAATTGTAATTCATCAGGACACTCCCTTTATCTATGGAACAATTGGCACGTATTTCTTTCTTATTCAGAATTTCAGCTAAAGGAAGGAAGTCATCAAACAACTAATGCAGAAAAAAGCTACCTCAGACTGTGCTCCAGCTGAATAATTTGGTGGTGATAGACCTGCAGCATTCTGGGCACTCTCAGTTTGCTTTGCAGTTGCCAAAATCTCTTCGGTTAATGTTATGACCTGCAGCGGTCACAAAAATTGACATTAACCATCATAAACACAAGCAACGTCCCAGTATTATTAAATATGCGCTCGTATTTTTCGAGATCCAACTTAGAACAGCAGCAGCGACACCCAAATCAGGAGGAGTACAAACCTGCAATCAATCAAGATAAAGGGTAATGGACACCTTTGAAGCCACTGAATTTTTGCATATTGTTCACTACTATTAATATGGTTGCTAAGACAGTCCCTACCATTGTCATAATCAACCTTCTCACCTTTCAAGGTTACAAAAAATCTAAATTCCCCAAAAACAAATCTTCTGTTGCAAGCGGCCTTTGCATGCTACCTTGCTGGGCATGGCTCCTTGTAACAAAGAAGAGAGAGGAATCGATAGCAACAGGCCCCAAAAATCAGAGAAGAAATCAAGCATCCATTTGTGAAATCATTAATTCGATGTATCTGACGTGTAGCTACACGAGCATGAGGGATCACATTACAGGATAAAATAAGAAACGAACTCACCTCTTGAAGCTCTTTCTCCATATCAATATATTCAGAAATTCCAGGGTCATCCTTTTTCTCCTTGATGAGCTTCTTAACCTGAAACTCACGTACATAAGAGACATCTGTAAGTACATGAATTGGATTTACTATCTCAAACACATAGACAAAACAAGAAACGTTTCACAGTAAAAATAGATTTGGTAAGGAAAAATAAAGACAAGGAATTAGCATGAAACTTCAGTGCAAAATGGGGAGAACAAGGATCTTGACTAATGCAAACTTCATTATTAATCAGTGACCAACAAGTCAAGTGTGGCGCCAATATAGCAATTATTGGCAGTTTCCAGACAGAAGAAGAAAATAGTGCACCGTATCTGATTGAAGAATATCATTCCTCAAAATGAAATCACTAGTCAAAAACAAGAACGAGATGAGACATGAGAGACATAGGGTCTGAACAAGAGTGAGGTTCCATGTTCTAAACATCGAGAGCAACAACAAAGGCTCATGTCAAAAACGCATAACATGAAGTCTATAACAAATGGTGGTTTCCATCAAAAAAATAGCCTAATTAACAATTTAACATATAAAATGCATATATAAATTAAAAATAGGCATAAAGATAACGCCGCATTGCTGCTAGTTATTAGGATCCAGGAGTAAAGTCGCAATTCCAGAGGCATGGATATGGCTGAACTATTACTACCTTAAATGGCTACATCCTATATCCCATACCGTGTAAGGTAAATGATTATGTTGCTAATTTAGAAGGTAAGGCTAAGCGCGTTCCTATTCCTATACTATATGAATCCAATACGAGATGCAAATAACCGAGCAAACCTGCAAGTAATCTTATTGCGCATACACTAATTCGACAAGGAATGAAACTTAATCAAACAAATTAAACCCTAGACTAGAATCAGAGCGGAACATCCATAGTCCAGGAATCCGGTTACAGCCGCGCGCGAATCCTGAGCCGCAGAGGAGGATACTCGCTAGAACGGACCGAACTAGAAGAATCGCAGCGAAAACGGCAGCCAGATCGAGGAGAGGGTGGGGATGGGGGATGGGGGGAGATGAGACCTCGCGGAGCTGCTCTTTGTAGGTGGAGAGGTTGGAGGCGAGCTCCTCCACGCTCAGGTCCTCCATGCCTGCCGCCGGCGCCGATTCCGCCGCCCTCCTCCACGCTTCTCCCCGGCTGGATTCGATTCGATTTGCCCCTCTCTCTCTCTCTCTCTCTTTCTTCCCCCAATTCGAGTTCCCTTTTTTTTTTCCGCTCCCCTGTGTAATGTTTTCCGATGGGTTGGGATTTTATGAGCAAAAAGACGACAAGAAAAGGCCGAGTCAATCTTCCACATGGGCCCGGCCTCATCCTGCTACTTTCGAGCCCATCTTGAATTGGTACCACATGGGCCTTAAAACATGTGCTCGGCTTGGTTTGGGATTATGTTTTTTTTTCGAAAAAGAACTCTTCAACAACATCAAGTTGGTCCCAATGGAGGGGAATTCATTCAGGTGATTGGATTTGTAGACTGGTGAGCCAAGTGGGGATTGAGTACCCGTTTTGTGACCATGACGAGGAAATCATTCAGCATTTGCTAATCTCTTGTGTTTTCTCTCAGTAGGTTTATTTTTTTTTTTCATTTTATTTTACAGCATCTGGATCTAGATGCGGTAGAATCCACTATAGAAACAACAAAATTTACCTCTTGTGTTGTTTGATGAGAAAAAAAATAGAACACTAATTTGGTGTGTGATGATTATTATTTCCACATCTCATACTCTGATTGACTCTTGCATTGCGCATATCCTATTTATTGTACTCCCTCCGTATCGTAATTAGATGACGTTTAGGACATGATTACGATTACCAAGGAGTGATTAATTAGGGGTTAGTTTTTTCTGTTTTGCCCTTATTAAATATGGCTGAGGGTTTAGCTCAGTTGGCCAACGCTCCTTGCCCGAGGCCTGAGCTTCACGGTTCGATCCCTGGCAGCCGCGATATGTTTTTGTTTTTTCGCGCGTGCTACATGTTTGGCTGCCGCGCGCGTGCCTGGGCGGTTGCGAGCGTGCTGTGAACGGGTGCAGCAATCTCTTCAGTCGAGGAGTCTGTGATTAATTAATGATGAGGAGATTAATGACAAGGAGGCCATGCGAACGGGCGGCGCGCGTGTGTGGCTAGGGGTAATTGCGTCCAAAGTTAGTCTCAATATCGTGAACGATATCTTTTGCCGCAAATAACATAGACTCCAGAACGACATCAATTTACGATACGGAGGGAGTAATTTCCCCATCCTAGCTTGTCTTTTATTCTTAGGCTTTGCTTAATGTTTTTGTTGTGCCTTCATTCGACCTAGGATTTCAACTGATTAGGCTCCTTCCTCAGTGATGGATTTGATTCAGATCTATTATGTGCTTTTGATGCGCTGCTAGTTGCTTTTTGAGCTGGTTGCCAAATTCTGTTTTAATAGGGCATGCTATTGGTTCATAATTTGATAGATTCTGTGCCAAAATATCAGTCAACAAATAGATAGAAGGATCCGTTATCTATTCTCTTGCATCCAAGAAATCTGTAAAACTAAAAATGGATATCTTCCATATTAAATAGGCATCGAATATATATACCTCTAGGGATCTCTACTCATAATTGATCATACAATATCTTAGTTGCAGCATAGGGTATCTATCTTTCACAAAGTTTGATTAAAGGTTCATCAAGAATCAATGCAAATCCCTCATAGACTATGATCACTTGCCTTACCTATATATACAGAGCATCAGGCTCAGGGCTTTGTTCATTCACCGTACCCATTTGATCAGCACCTGTGCTAATAAATTACACTAATATTAGCACTGAGATGTCACCTAATAAGAAAGTAGCTATTCTCTTTCTAGTAGTGTTGGCAGCAATTTGCTCTCTTGACACCGTGATTAGTGGATGTTGCAGTAAGACATGTACTGATAAGCAAAAGAACTACATCTTGCAAGTATGTGGGCACTACATCATGGCATCAAACACCCGTAGGCTGCCACCTAAAAGTGATCCATGTTGTGCGGCCGTGAGAACATTGCAGAGCCATGGCGAGGGGATGATGCAGTGTGTCATCGATCTACTTACACACGCAGAGAGCGAGCAGTACAATGCAACAGTGATGCTATACTTGAAAAGATATTGCACACAACGTTCATCTTTATTTGCTCTTCCATCTGCTGAGGTAAAAATCATGTTGTTCATGATTCTTTTCATACTAGTCTTGCACAAAATGCAAGTGTAGGAGAAGCTAAGAAATTGGTCGTTCATTAAATCATGTTTCCTTGTTACCAGGTCATGGTGTAACGATGCTGACGAAGAAGCTAAGTGCATGGTCATCACTACTACAGAAAGATTTCTAGAGAAACGGTTGTAGTTGAAATTGAATGTTGATACATCCGCTAATTGATTAATAAAATCGATCAAAGCATGACCATTATTATAACTTGTAGCTTGAATTGTTCCTAGCATGGTATAAGGCTAAATAATAAGTGGGACCGTTAATTTGGTTAAACTAGCAAATATACCCTTGACCTAGGCTCTGTTTGGTTGCATCCGGTAAAGTTTACCGCCCGTCACATCGAATGTTTGGACATATGCATGGAGTACTAAATATAGATTATTTATACAAAACTAAAAACACAGCTAGAGAGTAATTTGCAAGATGAATCTTTTGAGCCTAATTAATCTATGATTGGACACTAATTGTCAAACCACAACCAAACACCCCCTGATCTACTATACGAAGAACGAAAAGGAGACATCCACACTTACCTCCACACTTACCTTCGTTTGTTGTAGCTTTGTTAACTAATCTATGTTGTCCTCATCCATCCCCTCCCCTCACATAACCATGCCGCCCCCTCCACTAATAGGATCCCCCTGTCACCCCCTTAATCGCGTTGACAACCAACCTTATTACATACTACTCCTCGTGCACTCCCGCTCCTATCTCCCTGCTACCCATGTTGTAGCCCCAAGACATCCCTAGCACCGCAGCTATCTGTAGCAGCTTTAGCACCGATGTGTGCCTCCTACTGCCACCAGCATTACACGATGGTCGGCTCCAGCTAGATCCCTGCTACCCATGTTGCAACATATCCTCCCACACTGCTACAAGGCCGCTGTAGAATGTGCTCCACTTCCTCCTTGCCATCTAGTCCCCATCACCATCGCAAAGTGCAATGAACATGCCATCACTATAAAAAAAACTTAACCGTGACCTTTTTAAAACTTCCTCGGAGGCATGCATAATTTTAAACCGCCTCGATTAATGCCTCAGATTAATCGAAGCGGTTATGAACACCACCTCGTAAAATCGATTTACCGAGTATCTTAAAACGTCCGCCTTGATTAATAGCGATTTACCGAGGCAGTTGTTCTAATGCAAATGCCTCAGTTAATATAGTAACCGAGGTGGACATATCATAAGGCCCGCCTCAGATAATATTAGCTCATCTCGGCCCCATATTTTGCTCAATATATATATTGGCCACTTCCTCAGCCACTTAGGGTTTCCTTCACATTGACCACTTCCTCAGCCGCCAGCTCCTCTCTCCCTCACGTACCCTCTCTTCCTCAGCGCCATCCCCTCCCTCTCAACCGTGGCGCCACCCCTATCTCCCCCGTGCATGGGGCTGGGTGGCACTATGCGTGCGGCGGCGCGGGGTTGGGCACAGCAACTGCGCGGGCCGTGATCGCGCGAGGCCAGCACGACCACACGGGACCGAGCGTCGTGACGCGCGCGGCAGCCCGAGGCTGATCAGCAGCGCCCCTCCCTCTCCCATAGGCGAGCAGCACCCTGTGCCCCCTCCTCTTTGTCTTCTCCCACCACGGCATAGATCCCGCGGGGAGATGCCCTCAGGTGGCGGATCCTGCGGGAGAGATGCCCTCCGGCGGCGGATCGAGCTGGGGCACGTTCGACGCAGGCGCGTGGCGGCACGGACAGATCTCGGCTTTGGCGAGGTGGAGCGGCACACTGGCTTCCCTCTGCGGTGGTGCTCCTCCCTCACCGGCGATAGATGCAGCGGTGGCAGGCTCGATGAAGAGCGAGGCCTGATCTAGGCCCAGTTATGCGAGCTTTTTTCCTTTTTAATTTTTTTTTATTTTCATTAACCATGGCGGGCAAGTGAACCGCCTCGGTAAATCGTTCATTTACCGTGATCTTAATTACCGAGGCGGTTACAAAAACTGCCTCGGTTAATGCTTTTTGCCCGCCTCAGTTAATCTTTTATGTAGTAGTGTATGCAACGAGGCTTCTCCATCACCGTCGCCAAGTGCACTCGGCAAAGGGCCGGCGACGACGTGATCTGATATCTACGAGCCTGTCCTAATTCGTCAACGAGGAAATAAAAACAGCGACTTGGGCTTTATTAGGTCAATCAATCAGGGCTGGATGGACAAGGGGCTAGCCGGGCTATTAGGCGTGCATAACAGCGAAAGGATTCGATCAACCCGTCAGGATATATAATGTTCATGACAACCATATCGAGGAGAGCACTAGGCATTTGTAATACATTATTATTAATATTATTGTTGCTAATCATATGCGCCAGCACAGATTTACATTATAATATGTTGCTATTAAATTATCTAATACCAAGTGAAGCAACTGTCAAGCGGTTTCATACAAGTACTGCCTGTTTGGTTTGAGGATTCACTTGATCCGTCATGGAGTGGTCCGGCATGCGGCATGCCCAGAGTGAGTGTGTTCTGGAGGTTGCTCTGCTACTGGCCTATTCAAGCGCTACAAGGACGAATGTAATGATGACGGACTTCTAGAATCCATGCATGAAAGAAACCAAACGAATCAGTGCATAGTTTTATTTTATGATACATTTACCAGAACTATAAATTAGATAACCGAGCCATATGAGTTTTATGAGGATAAAACTCCTCTCACATCTAATGAAACTCCTTCATTTAATGATCCTGCCAAGTTAGCAATTTTGCTATGTGACATCCTATTTAATGTGCATGACACTCTCATAAAACATGCATTGAGACTAACCTTATATATATGATGATATATAAATAAAAAAGTCATAAACATAACCATGTCCATGCCTCGCGTGCACATCCACTAGTTTGACAACTTTTAAGCCACAACATTGAAAGAAACTAAGTGATAAAACTAAATTAAAAAAGTATTATAAATGACAGCACACTTAATTAAGATAACCTTTGACAACTTTCACCCTCCATCTTAACTTCTCTGCCTAGGCCAAACCATCGTCCATTGCGGTGGCAATACACCGTGGGCAAGGCTCCATAATGGTCAGCTTGGTTGTAGGTGCAACTTTATCCTCAATGTACCTTCTTATAGCTGCCGCTGCTCTAGAAGCTTCCTCGACCTCAGATTTGCCATAAGGAATGCAAAATCCATCCCAACAACATGGAGATTTACCATAACGAAGGGTGTACAGTTTAAGGCAAGCAAGTGAGACTGCGCTCTTGACAATGCTACATGTTAGCTCAACCAAGCTCTTTGTACAGTTGAATCCTTCAATCTCCATAATCTTGAGGCGGTTGTGGCGTCGTACAGGCAGCTGCCTCAAATGCGAAGAAGAACCTACCAATTCATGCCCCGTATCTGCCTGGGGTAGCTGAAGACAAAACAACATGAAGCTGAATCAATGGATGCACACCCAAATGAGCATCCATTAATTTGCTGGATATATAGGATGGACAGCACCTTACCTGCAGGCACCAAGTCTCCAAGGAAGGAGACGCATCCAAGAAAGAAAGCAGGGAAGAATAAGCGTAGGATGGGGGCAAGGTCGATGAAGCAATCTGAATGCTCAGGTGCTTGAGGTTGACGAATTTGGAGGGCAGCATTGGTGTATTCACCTGCACAAAAGATATATGTCATGTTCAGATTATTATACGCCTGCACATAACGGTCGTAAGACTACTGTTGCACAGATGTATTGCCACTTGAAATTGCAAGTATACCTCATAGGTCGAACTTAAATAAATTGTTTCAAGATTTGGCATCGTGGACGGAAGCACAGCACGAGCATAACGGACGGAATTCCCAAAATTCAACTGCAAGTACTTCATCATTTGCAACGCTTTTCCAAGCTCGAGTTTTGGTAAAACTCTGGAAAGGGTAAAGCTAGAGATACTTGGAGCTTTGTTCTCTATAATTTGCATAGGAAAACATCCATCAACCAAAAGGAGGCTGAGCTGCTGCAGCACAGAAGGTATCTTGAGGGAAATTATCTCATTGCACTCAGTGAGATGCAAATGTTTCAGAGCAAGGGAGTTGGAAAGAAGGCACTCCAATTCATCCCCCGTGATACAGACAGAACACAGACGCAAAATTGTTAAGCTTCTGAAAGGTCCAAGTTCAGCCGTAGGACGGAAGGCACAAGAGGCAAGTAGAAGAGACCGAATTGAGTTTCCAACCCCAGCAGATAAAACTGAGCATGGGAAGTTGTGTTTTTCAGGCAGCCTAAGGTTGAGCTCTTCAATCCCTGGTGTAACAGCAACCTTGAGCCATCCGTCGATATAAGGAAAGCAACTAGATTCATCAAGTAAATCAAGCCATAATATCTTCAAGCCAATTCCTGAGTGATTTTTCAGGATGTTGTTGATTTTGCATCTTAAACTTCCGCTACCTGCCTTAAACTTTTGTGAACACAGAATTAGTGTGGGATAACGTCTCCAGGAACTTAGAAAAGCATGAGAGAGGCAAGCGGCACGAGCAGCAGCTTCCATTGGCATTAAAGAATGTATATGACCCCAGATATCCTGCAAGCACAATATGGGATAAAATTTCAAGTTTAAAGTCTAGTGGAATTTCAATCAGATAAAGAAAACAGTAGAACAAGATAGCTCTTTGCATGCTTGCAAAAGGGACAGTGTATTACATATGTAACTTGCCAACTGAATGTATCGGTGGCAAATAAACTTAGCAGTTCACAAAGAAGTTTTTCCCTAACAGTGTTACTAAAGGTTTTCTAACAAGGAAAAAAATACACATCTGATGATGGCCAGCACTGATTAACTACTATGATATCTAACTATCCATTATTATCCATTCTTGCCTGCATATGAGCACACAGAGCAAACAATGTGTCTATCAAACACACGAGATGATATCTTATTGTGCAATATCAGGCTAAAATTGAACCGGTGAGAGATCCTACGCTAATATGATTTTTTACATATCTCATCAAGAAACAACCGTATGCCTCATTATGCAGATAACTCAGGTTCTGCATGTTTAGATCTTGAGTTCAAAAAACTAACACAATAGCTGCCTTCACAATTTTATGTTGCCATACCTCAGGAAGGCATGGGATTGAATATTCTGATGTTTGCCCATCTTGAGAATCGCCCTCACCACCATCACCAAGTCGTTGACAGCGTGAGTCTGAGTGCTTAATGTCGTCAGCGGTACCAACGGATCCATCTGCAAGCCAACAAACCAAACATGGTTATGAGCCCTATACGAGTAGATCAGAGAGACAGAGAGAACTAAGCTAATGACGCAACAGATGGATTCTCAAAAATAGATTCTTAAAAAAAAAAAACTAGTATCCATGTGTGGCAGTCTAAATGATGAATCGTAAACGAACAACAGATTAAAAAATCGATTTTCTTTGAATGAAGCGCCAGAAGTAAATAGCAAGCCAACCAGACAGAGACCGCGGGGCAAGATAGTAGAAGCTTACTCGGGGCTTGCTGCTCGCTCTGAATCCCCATGGCACGAGTAGAAGACACACCCTCCTCGAGAGATCTCGCCGAGTTACCTCAGATCTCCCGCCGATTACCTCAGATTTCCGCTCCTCTGTATGTATATTCTTTTATCTATCAATCATCCTCCGTGTGTATATGTATGTGCGCCACCTCCCTCCCGCGCTATGTTTTTTGTCTGGTTTCGAACTCGATTGGGTTTGGAGGATGATTGGATCGGAATTCGATTAGGCACCAGGAAAAGGAAAGTGAGGGACTCTCCTGTCCCGGTTGGAAACATATGACGGAATCCGATTAGACACCGGCTGCTCCTGATCCGCGCCGCGGCGATATGGCCCCCAGCTATTATTACGCGCCACCACCGCCGTGGCCTCCTGCTGCCGCTCGGCGCCGCAGCCGTCAGTCTCCTCCTCTGCGGCGGCAAGAAAGAGGCGGGACGGGATGGCGCTCGCCCTCGCTCTGCTCCTCGTCGTCGTCGGCGGCTGCTACGTATGCGGCTCTTCGCGGAGGAAAGAGTCTAGGGAGACCTTCGAAATCTCAAAAATTTACAAGATTTCTAATCCCCTCAGACACGTATCTATAATCTATAATTCTTATAAAGCTAAACCCCACGTCATTCCCCACTAAGTCCATGTCATTCTATATTAATTATAAAAAATAACCATATCATCTATATCATGTGAAATCTTTAAATCTTTAATATATTCACATACAAGTCATGTACGTACACTATTTGTTTGATCACCAATTAATTTCTCTATAATGTAACTAAATATTAGTTTTTGTTTTATTAGCTTAGCAATACAAGTTAAATTCATATATGTACATACATAATAGACTAAATACCTTATAGTAATGCTATATATATAATGATTTATTTTTAAGAAAACTTCGCAGCAACGCGCGGGAAATTCACCTAGTATGTATAAAACACTAATCCCTCAGACACATATATGTATAAAACATTAAATATAAATAAAAATTAATTAATTATACAATTTATATGTAATTCACGAGTCAAATATTTTTAAATCTAGCTAGAGCATGATTAGACATTATTTACCAAGGCCTTATTTAGTTTCCAACAAATTTTACAAAATTTTTTAGATTTTTCGTCACATCGAATCTTAGGCCTTGTTTAGTTCCAAAAAATTTTATAAAATAGAAATAATACCACTTTCGTTTGTCTTTGAAAAATATTATCCAATCATATACTAACTAGACTCAAAAGATTCGTCTCGTCAATTCAGACTAAACTGTGCAATTAGTTTTTATTTTTGTCTATATTTAATACTTCATGCATGCGTCTAAAGATTTGATGTGACGGGAAATCTGATAAATTTTGTAAAATTTTTGGGGAACTAAACAAGGTCTTACTGTATATGTATAGAATATTAAATATAGATTAAAAATAACTCATTATAGAGTTTATCTATAATTTGTGAGACGAATTTTTTAAACCTAATTAATCTATAATTAAACAATATTTATCAAATATAAATAAAAATGTTACAATGTTTATTTTTTAAAAAAATTACAACTAAGGCTCACTCCAAAAACCAAAATCTTTTCAAGATTTCCCGTCACATCGAATCTTACGCCACATGCATGGAGTATTAAGGCCTTGTTTAGTTTGCAAAATTTTTGGTTTTTGGTACTGTAGCACTTTCGTTTTTATTTGACAAACATTGTCCAATCACGGAGTAAGTAGTCTCAAAAGATTCATCTCACAAATTACAGGTAAACTGTACAATTAGTTTTTATTTTCATTTATATTTAATGCTCTATGCATGTGACCAAAGATTCGATGTGACGTGGAATCTTGAAAATTTTTGCGAACTAAACAAGGCCTAAATAAAGACGAAAATAAAAACTAATTGCACAGTTTACCTTTAAATCACGAGATGAATCTTTTAAACCTAATTACTCCATAATTGAATAATGTTTGTCAAATAAAAACGAAAATGCCGCAGTTTCGAAAACTTTTCAGTTTTTGGAACTAAACAAGGCCTAAACAAAACCCAAATACAAACAAAAGTTCTCAGTCGCTGCAGACACGCCGCCCTAGCACGCGACACCACTATTTAACGAACGTTCAGTCAAACTGATTTCAGCGAACGATTTTCCGACCAATCATATTTTCCTTTTAGGAAACAATCAATCCCGTCTAATACCATTGTAGGATAGTACTATGACGTTCTATTCTCTTTCTCTTTTCAAACAGACGTTCGCGTGGGTCTTATTTTCTTTTCGCACGTCCGACGCGCAACCAATTTTCTCTTTTGCGCTCTCACGCACGTCAATATTTTTTTAAAGCGCACACATAACTTACACTAGCTGAGGTACCCAATATAACTTTAAGGAATAAATTAAACATGCAAAGTTATACAAATACTTTTTTTCTTTTTTGCAAACTAAAACATATACGTAATTGAAACTTTGAGAGTTGTTATGAGAATTATATTCTCCTTATGTTTCATCAACATTTTTTTTCTTTTCAGAAACTAATCATTCGGGAATACGGGA
>Ga0182004_10001865_pt1 | contig 15955 bp, 15 predicted proteins | sample Sormic07211540_1_FD_120479 | JGI IMG/M metagenome (GOLD analysis project Ga0182004, IMG submission 120479) | Endophyte microbial communities from Sorghum bicolor roots, Mead, Nebraska, USA - 072115-40_1 MetaG | ecosystem: Host-associated > Plants > Roots > Unclassified | place: USA: Nebraska...
GAGTAACTAGGCTTAAAAGATTCGTCTCGTGATTCTTAACTAAACTGTGTAATTAGTTTATTTTTTTATCTACATTTAATGTTCCATGCATGTGTCCAAAGATTCGATGGGATGGATAAAAAATTTTTGGGTAGGGAACTAAACAGGGCCTTAGTTCTCAGATCCCAATTCCACAAAAATTTCTCTTTAGGCCAAAAAGTTTCAAATCTAAACAGGCCCTAATTATTGTCCAACTATAGACTAACTAGACACAAAAGATTCTGTCACACAAATTCCAGACAAACTATAAAAATAATTTTTTTTGTTTTATCTATATTTAATATTTTATACATACGTCCAAAAATTTAGTATGACTAAAAATCTTGAAAATTTTTGGGAATTAAACAAGGCCTTAGTTCCTTAGATCCAAACAGAACCCCAATCTATGATGTCAAATAGTGGGATAAACAGTAACATGCCACGCAATGGATAAATGTATGAAGTGCAAAGGATTTGTACTCGTCGTTTGTTCTTCGGTAACACAGCAACATTGTACAATACCCGTGTTTATTTTCAAAACAAAAAAGGCAACACTCGTGTTGTTTTCTTCGTCCCCGCTTGGGGCCTTAACCTAATTCTATGTACAGGTAAGACAGCTATACTCCAGTAACTGTCATATTTACACGCAAAAACTACAGCAGCCGTGGCGTCCGTATGTTTGTTCAGTCATCTGTTCATACATTCCCACTGGAGGTGAGCACGAAAGCTCCTAGACCTCGGAATTCGCAAAGGTAACCTGCACAAAAAGAGGAAAAAAAAGTATGGGGCTGGATATCATGTGTATGTGAAATGACCCAAATGTGTTATTTGAATTAATGTGTTATTTGAATTCAGTATGAAAGCTACAACTTCCTATAAACTTAATTCCGAATTATCATTCACTTTGGCTTTTTCCTTAAGTCAAACTTCTTTTAATTTTGATCAAGTTTATAGAAAATTACACCTATCACATCAAATTAGTTTGGTTAAATTTTCCATACAGCATATTTTAAAAGTGCATTTACTTAAACTTGCTGATAATAATATATTTTTTTAAAAAAACTTGGTCGAAGTAAGAGATTTTGACTTAGGAGAAAGCCATAGGTTCTTTATTTTATTTTGAGAATGAAATTAGGACTGATTATGAAATAGAAAATTCATAATTTTTTTGCATCCATGGGTGTAAAATTAATGCAGACAGCAATCACCAAAATACATGCAGCGATATATATGGGGAGCGGCAGTTAAGAGCCTACCATTTGATGGATGGCTACCAGATAGCGAGATTCCTGGCACAACACATGTGTGCATACTGAAGATTTCAAAGCAGGTTCTGCACTGCCGCAAGTTACACTGCAGGTCCTCGTCAGTCCAGCAATCCAGCTTCACAAAGATGGAACTTTGGCATAGCAGTAGTCTCATTCCAAGCCTTATTTAGCAGACACACTTGCCTTTTCCTTTTCCTTTTCCAGTTTCTTTTTCTCAGCCTCCGCGTTTCGAGCATTTTCATCACGTGATTTTTTGAACATATTCACAAAAATAACCAAAATTGACGTCACTGTAAATAAAAGAGCAATAATTGGTTAGGTAAACATAAGAACTACATACAGCTGTGCAACAAAATTGATTCGTGACAATCAAAGTATTCGCAGGGAAACTGAAGGGGCCCGGGCAGTCAGATCAATTTAAGTAGCTAACCAGTCACCGATAGTAGCAACTTCAATAAAAAGTTACAGTTTGGATAAAAGACAATCAATGGAAAAGTACTCAAAGGCCTCAAGGGGCTAAAGAATAAAAAAGGTTGCAGTTTTGATAAAAGAAGCAGAATTATGTTTGACATAATGTAATGCGCAAACTGAAGCCTATGGTGTCCTAGTGGGGTAATCAAGATTAGATTACTCAAAGGTCATTTTTTGCTTAAATATCCTGTTAAACAAAATTGATTGGTATTGACTTACATCACTACATGTTCAGATGGGATTAGCATGAATAATGTAAATGTGTGTAACCAAGAAACCAATGAGCCAACGTCTAGTAAAACGCTTAAACACAACAAACGCTAAAATATACCTTGCTCGAACGGGCAGCGTGCAGGATCCTCACCAAAATACTGAGCTAGCGAATCAGCGTTTCTTCCCTGCAAGACTAAAATATCAGAATATATAACAAGAACAGGAAAACAGGATAAATATTTTTTATAGCAGTGACTCACCACTTCAGCATACAAGGAAATGAGGGACCTAACCTCAGCTTCTGCTGCATCAAGAAAGCTTTTCAATGCCTGTACAACAAATCTTAGTTCAGTCAGTAAAAAAGTCATCATTATTGTTCACCTACTAGGCACTACACATGTAAATTTACTTGATGTACGCACTATGCATGCCTAGGCACTTTTTTTTTTTGCGAGACGCATGTCTAGGCACTTGTCACAACTCACAAGTATGTTGAACATTTACATTTACATGCAATTTTACTGCTATTACATATAAAACTACAAATCAGGAGACAAAACACACAAACTGCTCATATTTCACCAGTGCTGGAGAGGCCGACCAGAGTTATACAAAATAAAGATTTTTTATATTATATAATACTATTTTGTTTATAGATATAGAATAAAAAAGTATTCTATAAAAAAAATGAATGGAATTGAAGATAAGAAAATTACAAAAAGGGAAAACTCATTAAAATAAAATATTTAATTTTTCTTTTCCCATTCTCATCGCCTTTCTATCTAGCCTCTGAGGTGGCAGGGTAAGAACAGGAAGAAAAATACAAGAAATATAGTGAGTGCAAGATCTGGGGCATGAACCTGCATTTTTGCCTTAATAGATTAAGCATCCTGAAGTGATGTATTGCTGTAAATTAATTTAAGTTCAGCCATCCAGCAACTCCTAAACGAAGAGATATAAACCCTACCATACCTTACGAAAGCCAACTGAAATTGCACCATCACTCTCTGAAGCAGCTAGCTCCTGCTCGACCTTCTCAAGACCTTTGTTTATTGCTTGCATTTCTTCCGCAAGCAATTTCAGTTGGATCTGTGGGGATTAACAAATTCAATTGATTTGTAACATACTTGATGAGTAGAAAGCTCATTATTCACCCAGAAGTGCAAAAGATAAGTTGATTGAAATACCTTGGAAGCTGCTTCCAAATAAACTAGGTCTTTGTCAAAATCAAGAAGTTCAGGCATTTTCTCAGCAAGAAGCTAGCATGTATAGAAATGGAAAGAAGTTAGCTAAGTTATGAATGAAAAAATGACAGACTAACAGCGACAACAATAAGCAGAGTTAGCAAGGAGCACAGGAAAGGGGTGAACTCTTTAATTATTCTAGGGGCCTGGGTTATTGGAAGCAAAGGAATGCATGTGTTTTTGAGGGGGCTTCCCCTTCTATTAACAGGATTTGGAATGATCTGAAGAATGAGCATAGCCTCTGTTGCTTGGCTGGGGCGAAGAAGCTTGAAGGGCTATGTTTGACTCTGGTTGAATAGGTCCATTTAGCTAAGGTCGTGTTGTGTTACCATGCGTTTAAACATTGTGTATGTGTAATCGCCTCATATCCGGTCCCCGTATTGTGTATCTATAATAGTGATATAATCAGGGGATCTAAGCCTTCTCATGGATAATGACTAATGAACCTTATTAAATATAAACGAGTCATGAGTGTGATTCAGAATTAGCACCATACAGCACATAGTAGTGCCCACTGGAGTACAATCTTGTGTGCTCTGCCATATTAGAGAAGAGAGGCTAGAGGCACACTAATGTTCATATCTAACCAAAGTTGATCATGAAGCATGTAACATGTGTTCAGTACTAACGACCTGTAAGGTGATTAACTGATTAAGCATGTAGCAACAGTACATTTATAACAAATCTCAGCGAAGTGAATACCTTGCATAAATAATGCATCAGCGTCATTTTATTGTTTCTAGCTCGAGTATCCGACAGTTTAAGAAGGCTGTCTAATCTGAAGCCAACAGCAGATCCTGTTCAATCAATCCACAGACAAGGGCATCACTGAAAGTCCTCGGAGAAAAAAGCATTGCATATGACTTCTCTGCGGTTATTTGATAGGAACTTGCTTCTATGCTTCACCCGTTTAATGCGAGTTACACAAATCTTGAAGCACTCCAAGGGTGAATCGTTCAAATTCACTCTTGACTTTGTGCTTTAGGTTGGTGGAACTCACAGGGGGTGAAGTATAGAAGGACCTTCCTAAATACCTCGTGCTGTCCCTTGATTTAATGCATTCCCCAATGTGAGAATGGTCTGCATTATCTGCCGTAACTTCAGAGACTCTTTCACCTGCATAAATCGAGCCATTAAGCCAGCACATGGGTATAACATATCTCAATATTGTAACAGAGTATCGCTATACCTCCTTTGTTGCATCGTTTATGGTGGTTAGGTTAGTTCTTAGCTCATCTACCTGCGAAAAGGTCAATTATCACAATCACATACAGACATACTACAAAAATATGGAGACACGTATTTCAGGCAAGTTGGCTGGGGGTTCACCAAACCTGTGTTGAGAAAGTAATTCTGAAAGCAAAAACTCTTAGCTTGGCCTCTACACGTGGAACTTTCATCAACTCCAGGAAGAACTACATTGTAGTTTAAAGCTTCCATCAACATATAAAGGAGGCCTTTTTCCAAAAAAAACAATGAGGCACTGTGTGAAACAAAACACAGAACTCACCTGTTCACATTTCCCAAGCATTTCTTTGTTGCCATTATAACCCTGAAATGTGACACAAGGACACACATTTATGATAAAAAAAAACATGCCAAATTCTGATTAGGAAAGCAAGTCAAATCATAAGGTGAATACAGAAAACACGTGAAGAATTACCTTCAACATCTCGATCTCTTCCTTTGTAGGGCAAAACTTAATGAGATTCTCCACTTGGTCATTATCAAGAACAGAAGTGTCCAGAGCCAAAATTGCATTCTGCCAGACACAATCATAAAACAAAATTATGTGGGAGTACAAAATAAGAATGAGACTGTCAGGGATTTATTGGAATTTGGAAGTGCCAACATAAAACAATGCGCAATGTCATAAGTATGACAAATTACGTGAGAAACAAAAACATGAATCTAGAAATCACAAAATATGATTTCTAGATGCATCATGCATGTTTTTGTTTCTTACGTATGCCAGTATTAGCAAAGAGAAACAACAAATATTAAAGTTGATACTTTTGCCATGCACCAATAAGAATGCTCTGATCTATGAAATTATGTTATAATGTAGGGAGTGTAGTGTCAATGTTGCTATGACTTTTTATATACTACAAAATCAATTGATTATGATACATTTTAGGGCTAACATGGCAGGTACAATGAATAACATCAGTCACTAAGAGTGCCCACTTTTTATAAACTGGAGTGCTCACTTTTATTACGAGTAGAGACAGGTTGGACCAGGAAGTGAACTCACAATCATATCAGGCAGAGGCATTTTAATTTTCGTAAGCATTATCTCACAATTGTTAGCTCGTCGCATGTCAACCTGAAATGAAACTAACAAACAATTAGTCTATTGTCTATTGAGCAGTGGAATATTTATTCATCATACCAATATGGAAGGGAAATCACAAGTAACTGAAATCTTTTCGAGGAGAAAAAACATGTAAATGAAATCATCACATATATTCCATCCAGTCACAAAGGTGACTTTGGAGACCATGAAATCAATTAGTTCTAAATTGACCTATAATTTGGAGATCATGATGTTAGCGCATTCACTGTGTACTGGTGGTAGTTGGGTATTAGTGTCTTAAATGCCTTTACTGCTCAGTGGCTTAAATGCCTTCACTGCTTAGTGGCTTAATGCCTGGTTGCTCAACGGCTGGAAGCCTTGGACCTTGCCCTGGCCAACGCATGGGAACTCTCCCTGGCTGTCGGCCAGGCCTCCTCCCCTCTTTATTACTGTTCTGAACTCTCTCCTCTCTATATATGTAATCCTGTCCTGTGGACTTGAGGGTGTGTTTAGATCAAAAATCTTTTTGGATTTTGACACTGTAGCACTTTCGTTTGTATTTAGAAAATAGTGACCAATTATGGACTAACTAGGCTCAAAAGATTCGCCTCGCGATTTTCAGTCAAACTCTGCAATTAGTTATTTTTTATCTATATTTAATGCTCCATGCATGTGCCGTAAGATTCGATATGATGAGGAATCTTGTAAACTTTTGGAATTTTGAAGAGATCTAAACAGGCTCTGAATATAATAGCTAGTTCATCCTCTACCACATGAAATCAGACAACAAACAATTTGAAATTAGATGTGTTTATAATGTCATAAATGGTCACAGTTGTGTAACACTCCCTTCAATCACAAAATAGTCAACATTTTGAGATGTATGAACTATGAAGTCGCATAATTGAATTTGGCCGTCCATATCTTTACTAGTGTTCAGATCAGACGTGTGACAAGCATATGCGTACATTTGGCTCAAAACTCAAAAGGTGTTCTTGTAATATCAGTTATCAGATTTCATAAATATACTACAATGGGAATTAATGAATAATGATAATTGATAAAGCTGCATTAGGTGAGTGTTTTTTTTTTGGGTGACTGGAGGAATTACAAAGTAACAAGATGCCAAGGAAAAAGGAATAACCACATAAAAGAGGGCAACAGTGGCAGCAGGTTTGCACCATATGTGCAACACTAATGAACCATCCTGAATTTCCATACCAGTGTTTGTTAATGGAACTAGTAAACTCACATGGGCTAGTTTAATTCAGCTAATACAAACATAGAAAAAATATAAATTGATTAGAGAAGATATGGCATGCAGTAGTTTTGTCAAGAATAATGACAGTCTGAGTTTCAAAGTACTCCTACATACATAACAAATAGTCAAATAATAAAGGAAAAGGTTATGAAATAAATGTGACAGGAAACAATCAATTTCTGTAGCAGCAGGAGAACAACCTTGAAGCATTCTACATTAAGGCCTTGTTTAGTTGGTGAAAAAAATTGCAAAGTGCTACTGTAGCACTTTCTTTTTTTTTGACAATTGTTGTCCAACCATGGAGTAACTAGGCTCAAAAGATTTGTCTCGCAAATTACAGGCGAACTGTGCAATTAGTTATTTTTTTATCTATATTTAATGCTCCATGCATGTGCCGCAAGATTCGATGTGACGGGGATCTTGACCATTTTGCAAAATGGTTCAGGAACCAAACATGGCCTAAACAAAGCCATTTTTCCCACAGATAGGGAGAACAATTGAACTTTTAGGAGTTTTGAGAAAATGCCACAACAAAGAAATAGAAAATTTTCATACCAGGTGAACAATTTCTGGCTTGTTAATAGCTGAACCACGTCTTGTTGCCCCCTTTTCACTTGTGCTGGTTACAACTGCAGTGGAGAATAAGCTCTCCAGTTCAGATAAATCGATATCAGGAGCCCTGACAAACAGTGAAAAAGTGAACACAGCTTTAGTGGAGAGACCTTCCATAGCTTAAATAACTAAAAGAAACTACAAGTCCAGAATCAAAATACATATGTGATAAAAGAAATTATATAGCACATTATAAAATCAGTTCATTTAATCAAAGGTTTGTGTTCATAAATAACACATTTCATATTTAATAAACTAGTGGCATGACAAATGTAAGCATTCAATAGCAAACCAACAGATGCAAAACGATGTGATGACATGTTATGAACACTTGAATAGAAAATCATGCTATAAACTATGTCCACAGCAGCTACCTAGCCTGAGTCCCTTGTTTTTGGGCATCGGCCCAGAGACTTCCTTGCATTGCTCTTGTGACTTTCACCCAATGTAGAGGCTTCAGTGAAGCCTTCTTGGGAGGGTTACTTTGCTGTGCCAAACCAATGCCACGGCCTTTACTTGGTCCAGTTGTGTTGCCTCGTCCCCTTCCCAATAATGGAGGTGGTGCTGGTGCATTTGAGATCTTTGAGCTTGGTGGTGGTGGAGGTACAACTCCAGGAGGTTTTGGAGGTCCAGGAGGTTTTGGTGCTTGAGGTGGTGGGGGTGGGGGCACAGGTGCTTTCTTTCCTGTCATTAGGGGAGGTGGCGGTGGGGCTGGAGGAGTTTTTTTATTAGCACCTGGGGGTGGTGGGGGTGGGGGTGGAACAGAAGGGCCAGAAGTTCTTGAAGAAGTAGCAGGTGGAGGAGGAGGCGGAGGTGGAGGTGGTCCTTTTGAAGAAGTGCCAGAAGCAGCTGTAGGTGTTTTACTAGAAGAGGGAGGACGAGGAGGAGGGGGTGGCGTAGCTATTCCAGGAGCCAGAGGTGGCGGCGGTGGTGGCGGCGGTGGTGGAGCTGCACAAACATTTTGCTGTTTTGCTGCCCCAGAATTTGGCAGTGGCGGTGGGGGTGGGGGTGGGGGCGGAGTCTGTGAAGGAGACACACTGCCAATTCGAGGAGGTGGTGGCGGCGGCGGCGGTGGTGGTGGAGGCTGTGTAGGACCTACACTGCTAATCCGAGGTGGTGGTGGTGGCGGTGGAGGTGGAGGTGGCGGAGGCTGTGAAAGACCTACACTGCTAGCCCGAGGTGGAGGTGGCGGTGGCGGTGGAGGTGACTGTGATGAGAGAACATGTTTACTCTCGCTTGGTGATGGCGGCAGAGATGAACCAGATTTAGTACCGCTTTGTGGCGGCGGCAGCAGAGGCGGCAGCGGTGGAGTGGGTTGTGACGATGGAGACATGTTACTTGGTAGCTCCTGCAGTGATTCTATTAGGAGTTCACTTGGCCCGGTTGCCAACACAGGCGAAACAGAAAGGGTAGAAGGTAACATATGGGGAGGCACAGGTGGTTGAGGCTGGGGAGGCAGGGATGAACTGTGCATTGACGGAGTAGCTGCAAAAATTGTGATAATTTAGAATCAGATCTTTAGTAATTAAACAAAATGGTTAATAGAAGACAAATACACAAAGGAGGATAGTGATGCGACCCGGAAATGTTACCATGCACAGCAATACAAAGCAATGTTTCTCCTAAAGGGAACCTCATATAGATTGAATAACATGATCAATAAGTTACAAAGCACAAATTGGTTCATGCAAGAAGTTATTATACCACTGGATTCAAAATCTTCAGTGGTATGATCACGATCAATATTCTCTGAGTCAGATGAGTTTCCACCATGCTGAACCTTCTCATGATCAGCTGAAGAAACAGAATCAGAAGCCACAGAATACTTTTCTTCATCAGAATCAAGTGGAGACATCAGTGGCATCTGTAGACCAACTTTAGCTTGCATTCTCGAGAGCTCTTTCATGTCATTGAGTATAAGCTTTTGAAATTTCTCTTGCAGTGAGTTTGCTGAGAATTCTTTGAGCAACCAATAGGCAGCATCATCGCTGCTTTCAATCCAGTCAACTCCATTGAAGAGTTCTTGAACAGCTGAAAAGGCTTCAATTGGTAAACCACCCTTCACATCACCATTGAGTGTTGCTGTTGGAGCCCTTGGGGGAGACATGCCCCCAATTTCACAAAAGAGCACCTACATTTTGAAATTTGTGTCAGTGATCCATTTTAGTCCATGGAAATTTCAAAGAGTATATGCATCGAGTTACCTCTGCTCTAAAATTTCTCGGATATCGCTCTTTTGAACCCCAGAGTATATCCACATCATCACTATTCAGCATCAATACATTTGAACGTATAAAAGCGGTATTGAACATTATCCGGAACATCATGACTTCCTTCTCTGGATCAAGATCGAGATGTACACACTCCAGAACAATATCTCCCTGGACTAGACATTGTATGTCAATTTTTATCACATCACAATCCTCCTGCATTAAGACATTCCCAACTGATGTCATCTCAAAATAGAGTGACAGAAAGAAATGAATTGTTTATGTTCAATTGCATGTCACCTACCTGCCGATAGTGCCGAAGAGATTTCTTCTTTGGCATGGAAAAAACCATATTGGTCATGGTAGCATTCTTGCCGAGAAGATTTCGCCCAAAAATGCGCACTAATGGCCTGCATCCGTTATCAGAATCAAAACTTGGAATCGCTCGAAGAATCAGGCAATCCAAAGAGAGTGCTCTTTCCATTGGAGGCCACTGTGGAGATATATTTCTTCTGGCTACATACTGCATGTAACGGAGCTGAGATGGCATTGGATTAAGGGCAGAAAAGAGCTGTAGGAACCCTTTAGGTGCCTCACGGTAAATAATGTCCAGAGTTTTATGATCAGCGCTGTTCAATTTCTTGTAGATCAGAAGACAAGATAAAAGAAAAGCCAACAATGGCCAGGCCCCTCTTTCACAATGCAGTAATATAATGTTCTGATTGGTCCCACTGGATAACCAATGCTCACAGACACGAAGGAAATGCTGAATAAGAGATAAAGGAAGCACAGGGCAGCCCTCAAAATGACGGGGGTAATCAATGACTGGAATGTTGTATTCACGTAGTATATCAGCAAACTGGCTTCTCTTATCTCCATCCCTGAAGTTAATTGCCAGAAATGAGGATTCTACATGCTCTTCATGCAACTCTGTAAGAATCCCATTTAAATACACTGGGTACATTCCCTGAGGCAAAACTTCAGTGCTGAAGCATGAATCAAAAACTGTACAATGCAAAAAGATGCGATTAGTTGAGCTGTCCTAAATAAGTTACATTGATCTAAGAAGGCGATAAATATAGTAAAATTCTCCATGCATACCATAGATCCTGTCAACAAACTCCAGTAGTCCATCAGGAGGCCTCTTGTAGAAGAATCTACTAAGAAGTGACATTTCATGTGAATGAAGAAATGTTGATATCACTGCTCAGGATCTTTTTTGTGTTGGAAGGCAAACTGCACAGGATTTCTAAGTGTTATCTCACAAGCACTGCAAAAGTAAATTGATTTCAAAAGAACCAACTATAAGGTGTAAGGGCGTGATAATCATATCTGAAAATTGGAATGAAGTATTATGATTATTAGGGGGTGTTTGGGACTGCTCTGCTCCACGTTTTTCAGCTCCGCTCCACGTTTTTTAGCCAAACAGTTTCAGCTCCACGCACTCAGTTCGAGAAAAAATGGTGGAGTTGTGAGAGCACCTAAAGAGGTACTCCACGAACTCCAGTTTTTTGTGGAGCTGCTCCATGGTGGAGTTTGTGGAGCAGTGCCAAACACCCCCTTAGTCATTTTTAACTGTCACATGTAAGGACGTGATTCTCATTACTGAAAATCAGAGTGCAGTATGTGTCTGGCTAGTCACTTTATCAATTTAAGATTGTAGCTGCTAGCAGAAGTCAGATTAGTGAACAAATACTTGGGAGATAAGTGGATACAACTATAGTAACTGGCCTTGCTTCTCACAAGGCCAACACTTTTTCCACTAGGATGTCATCGCAGCGCTAAGCAAGGATGGAGTCGTGCCAGCTCAATCGAGTTGGTTTTCATTATGACAACATCATAAAAACATTTAGGTATCAGCCAACTCCAGAACAGGAAACTTCGAATGTATGCTAAGCTATCCTAACATTGTAACTTCTGTCCCATTCATGCACCCCTTACCAACGAACCAAATTGTTAGGGGCCTATGGTTGTTGCAGACAAGCTAATTGCTAATTAGAGAGAGAGAAAAAAACTAACGGAAGTTCCAGCTGTGCTACTATTGGGAACTCTCTACGCCACTGTGTTGTTCCAGTGAAGGGGCACTTGGTTGGGGAATGGGGATTCAGTTGAACCCCAAAAGGTGCTGCTAAAACAAATTATAAACTGCACCCGTGATTTAACTGGCATGTACCGAGAAATCCTATGGTGTAAACCAATGACGACCTCACGCACTGAATAAGAACTTAATCAGATATAAGCTAACTGAACCACTGCGCAGCACACAAATCTACAACTAAGAATGGAGTGGACAGAAATTACTACATGGTTCGATTGAGAGACAAACCAACTCTCAGGACAAGAGAATATTATTCCTATCCCCAAGTGAGCTTAGGATCACTTACCAACAAAAATGGACACGAAACCAACCAACCAACGCCCGTGTGGATCTCCACTCCACTGCCAACGAGAGAGGAGCGCCGCCGCCGAAGCCGAAGCCGAAGCCGGGCAGCAGACTACAAGTGGTCGTGGAGGGGAGGACCTGCCGCGGCGGGGCGCGGCGCCGGGAAGCCGGAGGTTCGCGCTCCCCGAAGCCGGGCAGCAGACTAGGAGTGGCGGGGAGGGAGGGGACCGGCGCCGCGGCGCCGGGAAGCCTAGGTGGGTGCTCCCTGAAGCCGAGCAGCAGACTACTAGTGGCGGGGAGGGAGGGAGGGGACCGGCCGCGGCGCCGGGAAGCCTAGGTTTGGAGTGGTAGTGGAGGGGAAATTTTTGAGCTGCGAGGGAGAGAGAGGAGTGTTTTTTTCCTCTGTTTTTCGGGTGCGGCTTCTCTCTCTTGTGCGGCGCTGCAACTTTGAACTGCGGGATGATGCTGATGGACGACGAGGAGGGCGAGGGGCCGAGGGGATCTGGGTTTGGCGTTTCGATCGGTTTCAGTCTTGGGCTTGTGGATGGGCGGAACCGTGGAAGACACGTGACGGACCCGAGTGGCGGTGTGAGGGTGCGCCCCGGGCTGCGGGCTGTAGAATCCAGATGCGGGCGTGGCGTGGGCGGCGAGGGCCGGCGCCGACTACGGCTGTGCGGGCGGAGGCGCCGGGGTGAAGCTGGACTGCTGGAGTGTGCTCTTTTGCATGCGTTGCTTGAAGTAAAATGTAGAGATAACATAACAATAGCAAGCTATAAAATTAAGTAGCATATCCCATAAACTATAACCTAGACAAGACTAGATGTTGTTTTGAAATAAAAAAATATATAACCTAAACAGTAATAAATAGCATAAGACAATCAGCTTGTCAAATATTTTTCAGCTGAGACGATTTTAGAATAATGAGCTCCGGTCAACTTATTTGCTCCGGTCAAAGATTTGCTATTTGTGGGTTTACAGTTGAAACTAAGCACTCGACACATTTAGTTATAGAGATGCCAACCGGCTACGGAACTTATGGGGATAGTGGTTTGGATTTGTGACCTTCAGCAAATTAAATTTCTTGAGTCTACTCATGGTATTGGTGCAGTAGGAAACACTTTCAAAAGATTGAGGAAGGATTTTTCACTTCTGACGGCAGTCGTCATTGACGTTACCAACAACAATAGAAAACACACATTAGTTTAGGGTAATGGCACCATCTGTATCAAACGACAGAAGGAATGACATGTTTTTCTCTTCCTCCTTGAGCATCCATCATATCAAGCTTCTTCCTCTTCACCTCTCTATCCTTACTTCATACCTGTAGGTCTACTAGGTTACTAGGAATTTGGATTGGTAGCAGCATCCCCTCCTCCTTTAGAACACGCTTACCCCCAATCGGGTGTGCGAGGGAAATGTTGATGCAGAGCTTCACGGTCCTCCCAGGTAGCGATTGACATTGGAAGGATTTGCGCCTGTAAAGAGATAGCATTCCCCGTGGAAGATACATGGCATTGAAGAATTTGCTCATGTACCTAATACTCTCTCCATCCCAAACTGTAAGTCATTCCAAAAATTTTGGAGAGTCAAAGCATTTCAAGTTTGACCAAAATTATAAAAAAGTTATAAAATTTTGTGGCATCAAATAGATATACTATGCAAATATAATTACTGAAGAACCTAATGATACTTAGTTGATATCATAAATGTTATTATCCTATCATATAGATTTGGTCAAACTTGAGATATTTTGACTCTTCAAGATTCTTGAAATGACTTAAAATTTGGAATGGAGGGAGTATCATCCACGCCAGTGGAAGCTCAGCGATCGACTAGTAACAAGAATGATATGCTTGAGTGGAGACACATGAAAAGACTAGATGAATTTATGAAGTTCTAGACCATTACAGTTTGTAAGCGGAGGTCTAAAGAACTTGTATAATAACTTCTAATTTGCATGAGGAGCAAGAGATGTTTGCACGTAAGGTTGAAGTTTGAGGTAGACCTAGTTGCCCACTCAAAAGGAACGATTAGTGCGATTCTTATATCAACCTAAAACTTCATGCAACGTTGTCTGAGGGCCAGTAGATTCTCTATGAAAGTCTCTAACTGAAATGGATTATATTTTCGTAGATTTTGTAGGATAAACTCTATGCATACAGTGATTCTGTGCATAAAGTGAATCAGGAGAAGTTACCTTTTCAGCTCTCAGCCCCTAGTTCATTGTAGAGAGTCATTTCATACAATTAATAAGAATCACTTTTCAGAAAAAAAAGACTATCTGGCAAAATTTCTCCTAGATTTAGCCTCTGGGAGCTCTGCCAAACTACCTAGTTGTTGATGGATTGAGTGTGCATAATGCTTCTCCTATAGCTAATCAGACAACACTAGAGAGGGACAAGCTGCGTCCGTTTCAATCCTAAAATTTTCAGAAAGCACCTCTCACTTTATAGTTACACACAAGTTGTATCTGACTCGATCCCAAAATTTTCATAAAGCACTTCACTTCACAGTTACATGCTTCACCAAGATTGAAATTGTCTTCATCATGCTGAAGGTTGGAGTTAGAACGGATTTATCAGGCATGACCTAATATATATTGGAATCGGATTATCTATCCATGATTGTTAGACGCGAATTGTCCTAGTAGCTCGTAGCCTCGTACGGGTACAAGTTATAAGTCACGTACGACTGTACGAGACATGAAGGGGTGTCCCAAAAATTCTAGTATGGTTGTAAGTTTGGCACCACCCACACACAGTTCAATGGTTGTTTAACCCCATAAAATGATGGGTGATACACCTTGGCCTCCATATCATAGAACGCCGCGTGCTTTTCATCCTCGGAGTAACTTGGGAAATAGATCCTGTTTCCATTACCGTCTCCTGGAGACACAACGCCAAATGACGCCCTATAATCCACAAATAGAGCTGCACCACCGATGTCCGTCACTTGAACCCATTCCATTGTCTTCGTCTGGTCAAGCTTGAACACCCGTGGGGGCTCATCCGCGTTGTGCATGAACACTGATATCAGGTCCTCTCCCAAGTGAACCAAATAGCAAAACTTGGCCCCATCATGGTCATCGTCAAAAACTTGTAGCTCGGTGTAGATCGGCTTTGGCTTTTCAAGCACTCTCCAGGTGCCGTCACTAGGGTTGAAGACACCAAGGTTACCCTTCCTCCCAAGGCAATAGAACTCCCCGCGGAAATACACGGGGTTATTATATACGCAATGGGGAATGGGTCCTCCTCGTGTTCGAAGTCATACTCGTCGCTCCACGAGTCCTCTCCATGCCGCCAAGTCTCCATACGAAGATACTTGCCATTGGTAGAACTGCAGACGCCAAAGACGACAATACTGTCTGGAGACGACGATGTTGGAGTTGACGAAAGAGTGACGCCTTTGAAGTGGTACCAGCTCCGCTCGAACATGGGCAGCTCCACGATGCCCTGCGTGAAGGGGTTTATGATGAAGATTTCATCCTTGTTGCGTCCAGTAGATGTGACGACCCAACTGTTGTTGGAGGACCGGAAAATGTGCCCGTAACTGCCGCTCTTGAGTGCTTCGACTTGCAGGGTGTGTTGCTTGCCGCGTAAAGGGTCGAACACCTTGCACGTCCCGTCTTGCTTGGAGACGTGCATGAGCCAGGGCCAAACCTGCGCTTGCCCAATTGGGCTGGAAACCATGCTCCATGGCTTGCAAACGGCTGGGAACCTTATGCGATCGACCAAAGCTAGGTTGGAAGTAAAGTTGAGCATGCAGCCCGCGGGCCAAAGGCACGGCCCAAAGCACGGTCATTTGGCCCGGCCCGAGCACGGCACGGCCCGATCCTAACTGGGCCCGGGCCGGCCCAAAGCACGTTGCGGGCCGTGCTTGGGCCGACCCCTCGGCCCGCTGCACGGCACGGCACGGCACGCTTTTAACAGCAGGCACGGTGTCGGCACGGTATAATGAAATTTGTGAAACTTGAAGTATC
>Ga0182004_10001866_pt1 | contig 15945 bp, 6 predicted proteins | sample Sormic07211540_1_FD_120479 | JGI IMG/M metagenome (GOLD analysis project Ga0182004, IMG submission 120479) | Endophyte microbial communities from Sorghum bicolor roots, Mead, Nebraska, USA - 072115-40_1 MetaG | ecosystem: Host-associated > Plants > Roots > Unclassified | place: USA: Nebraska...
AGGCCACTTAACTGCCGTTAGGCTTCAAAATGGACGGAATGGCACACGGGTATAGTCGAAGATGAAGTTGGGCACAGCGGTGCGAAACAACTTTTTAGTGGCTTGGTGGTTTGGTCAATCTTTCATAATGGCATACAGGTAAAAAGCTCCCTCCATGGACCTGTTTTCATGGTACTTCTTGTGCGAGAGTTCGTTTGTGCCATGAGATATATTGTTGGCTTGATCTATTTCGCCGGCGGCCATCGGTCCGACCGCCGCTGCCCTTCGGCTCCGAGGCCACTGGTACGTACCTGTCCTCCGCCCTTGCAGCCTTGTTTTCACAGTTGTGTGCCTGATGGTGGCATGGAGTAACAGTCAGATGCATGGCCAGGCGCCCAGGCCATTGCTGAGGCTGCTCTGTGGTTGCAACAGGTGCAGCTCTGCGGTTGCAACAGGTGATGGTCGCCGGTGCCCGGCAGAGGACTCACACGCGGAGGGACGAAAGCGCGGTGGTAGTGTGTATGGATTAGCTCCAAACCGATCCGAAAATAAATCAGACGTGGACCGTACTTTAGATTTTAGAAAGTTAAAATAGAAAACTGTTGGAGAAGGACAAAATATAAGGTTGCTATTTCTTTTATTAGCTTGCTAAATCGATTAGTTTAGCAACTAAATTATACCAAACTCCTGGAGATGCTCCAAGTTACTTACGTAGGCACGTAGCACATGGTTAATGCTAATTTACTTAGTCATGAACTGATGATTTCGGGATACATGGCTTTATATTCATTCTCATCTTCTAGGGTACTCTATAACAATTGCATTATTAGTCATGAATCATACATACATAGCGACTGACTTCTGCTTGCTGCATTTTTGAGTTCAACAGGTTGAAAAAATGCGTGCTGCTGGACTCATCAAAGGAGGGTCACTAGAAAATGCTATGGTTTGCAGGTGAAGAACAATATGCTGGAAAATGTTACTTGTTTATTTAATGTTGTGTAGAACTGCCTATTAGAGGTATCCTAGCTGGCCAATTTATTGAAGGTTTATATTCTTCTGGATCTGCTGTCATATTGTGGATACAAGGCAATCCACAGTTCAGACTTATTTCAATATCAGTAGTGCAACTACAGCATTAACCTTTAGTTGGTTTATTTCTTAAAGAGTATTATTTCTTAAATATCTTATAACCCAGATGAAATTTGTTATTAGAGTATAGTATTGATCTTTTGTATCGAATCATTAATAATTTATATGAACAGGTACTCTGAACTTTGGATAAGTTTATTTTAGTAGGAGCCTTTTTTCTGTACTTTCAAGAGAACTGTACGCGGTGAATGGCATCTTTTGCCTTGACTAGTTTAATATGAATACGTACTGCTGTTACATAAATCATCAAGTCAGCTAGTAGTTGACCATCCAGTGGAGTGCATTGTGCCACGTAGTTCAACCAGCAGGACCATTGGGACTGTTGCTTTCTCTATTCCTTCCTTTCAAAACTTTGTGCCTTGATGATGTTGCGGCTTATGGGCTGGAAATGAAACTGTTGCATTATTTGAATTCTGTATTTTCTCTCAACTATATCAGATAATTGTATACTGCTTGTTTGGTAATTTGGCAGCATATCTGGTGGTTGGCTGAATCCACCACTGCGGTTTGAGGATGAACCTTGCCGCCACAAGATTTTAGATCTTATTGGTGACTTCTCGCTGTTTGCACAGAATGGTAACCAGGGTTTTCCAATTGCTCATATAATTGCCTATAAGGTACCTTCTTTATTCAACTTACTACTGTCTTGTTATGTGTGTTATAAGTTAACAACTGCCTCATAAGTTCCTTTCCTTTACTTAAAAAATAAAATCATAGAATAGTCACCTCTTTAAATTCCAGGTTCATGCTCTTCTTCTCACTAGTTAGGGCAAGTACATAGCTACATGTTAGCGTCTCATACTCCGCCTCATGCAGTGCCACACATGATTTAATGATGTGTAGGAAAGAGAGAGGGGAGAGAGAAAGAGGTTGTTGTTTAGCAAAACAACCGCCTCATGAGCTAAAATTTAAGATTATGAGACAACTATTGTATTATTATTATATGAGTTGTTTTGATCATGCAACTCACAACTTTACATTTATTGTATGCATAAAAGAATTGCGAGTTACCACGAGACAGCTTAAAAGACAACCATTGTACATATTTATCTATTAAGTCATTTTAAAATTATGTGGCACTACATGAGACTGTCTACAAGAAAACACCAATGTACTTGCCTTTAGTCCTTGAAACTTCTGCATTTTTGTTTCATTATTTTTTTTATTTTCGATCCTACATGTTCACCGTTTTTGAAATTACTGATCAGTCAAACTGTTGGTTTTCGTTTACTGATACATATCTTCTTGATCATGCGATAACTAATAAAAAGCTTGATTTTCACCAGATCTTGGTAACATGTTGGTGGTCATTTTGTGTTGATTTCTCACACATAAAGTGATACATGTGACTCTGTTCATTTTATTTATTTTTTGTAAGTTGGTGTCTCATTTGAGGGGGTTTCATTTTGACCGTCTCGCCTTTTATAGTTTTGGCTGACTAGTTCCTTTATAAAGTTAATTTTCAATCCCATTTGCAGTGGTAGGTAAAAAGATCATGTAGTTCATGACAGTGAATACACCAGACACCGACTTCGTATACCGTTAATAGATTTTCAATCCCATTTGTAGTGGTAGGTAAAAAGATCATGTAGTTCATGACTGTGAAAACACCAGACAGTGACTTCATATACCGTTAATAGATCAGAGACATAGTAAAAGTTAGGCCATTATTATAGTTATCCAAAAGGGTACATCAATAACAAAGAGTACCGTTACTGTGATTTCAACTAAAGCCTTGGAAGTTACATTGACACTCATTATTCTGATGTGACCTTATGCTTATGCTGCAGCCCACCTGCTTTTTTGTTGTTGTTTTGTTTTGTTGGCGCATCACAAGTTAATGCTTTCAAGGAAGCAACATGTGGTTCTGAGATAATAGTGTTTGTCTGAGGCCATAGCATATTCTCTGCGCACCCTTTTTGTGCAAGAAGATCCTCTGTCTAAGAGAAACAGATTGTAAATTGATTTCCTTGTTTTTCCTTCTACTTTGCTGTCTTGTTTATGCTAATCGTTGGAGCTCTCTTGTGGCACCTGAACCTAACTTTTTTTTCCTTTTATGTGACAAAGGCTGGTCACGCGCTGCACACTGATTTTCTCAGCCATCTGTCTGGAAAGAACACTGTGGACCAAGAACAACTTGCTGGGCAATGTTCAAATATATGCGGCTCCTATTCATCGTATGTTCGGTAGTGGTTAGAAAGGCACATTTCAGGACAAGCACCCGGTGACCCTTTAGATTGGTAGGGTTCTATTGTGGACATTTCCCTTCAGATTCGTAGGCTGCACCAGCAAACTCTTTGCCTTTCAGAAAATTGATTTTGCCGACCCGTGTGGAGTTTGATAAAACTCTGTATGGAAGATCATTTTTTGTCCATCATACAGCACTTTTTAAGCTTGCAGATGCGGCCGGACCGTGTCTGTTCTTTTGGTAGCTGAACACAAGCTGGGGTTTGGACGCTCCGGCAAGCAGAATCTGCAGAGATCCCTGCTTCGGTCCGGTTGCAGAGCAGAAAAGCTGTCATGCCATATTGCCATCCAAGCAGTGGCTGTGGCTCGGGGGGTCGCCGGTCGCGACGTCGTGGTCGCCCCTTTTCCCCTGTGGATAACCACGAACAGCGTTGAGGTGGCACTGCGACGTGCGGGTGGACGACTGGACCCGGAAAAGCGACGTCCTCGCCTCGCGCGCGTGGGAAAAATTTGCCCATGCGTAACGTAAGGAAGGCCGGCCGCATGGCGGCTGATGGAGAAAAGGCGACCGAAAGTGCACGCGCCCGCGGCCCTCGGAAGCCGCCGCCCGTCCGCCGCGCGGCTTCCTCCTCCTCCTCCTCCTCCTCCTCCCGCCGGCCTGAGTGCTCCACTTGGCAGTTGGGCTACTACGGGCTCAGCTGCTTCGTCCCCATTGGGCGGGCGGATGACTCGACTAGATGTTGCTGGAGCCACGGGGGTCAGAGATGGTGGTCCTGAGCTGACAGCCTGACACCCATCGCCATCTGCGACTAGGCGTCGTGGGCTCGTGGTCCGGCCCTACGGCTCTGTTGCGATCTGCCAGTCGGAAGCCGCGGCCGGCTCGAGCTGACGGTTACTCCCGTCTTTTACGGGCACACACAGCATGAGTTAATCAGTTTCATCTCACGCGACAGCGACAGAAAACGAGCTGCGTTCTGTTCTGCGAGGGCCGAGTACACGCCACTCGCACTCAGCACACACGTGTCGACTGGCTGGCTTGATCACGCGCTAATATAATCCGCTTTTAGCGGGACCGCGACCGTGCGTACGCAGAACGGCGTCGCGAAGCAGGAGTATCGCATCAACGGAAGAATAGCAGGCGGCAGAAGGATTGGGCCAAAAAAAAACGCAACATCAACTCCAAACCGCCAAACGAGCGTTTCCAAACGACGGGACTGGAGTAGCACTCCGGTAATCCGGGCTCCCGGCTCATCATAATCAAGTACATACGGCAGCTAACTTGCGCGTCACCAGCGGAGCCACTTGTGCGGCCGTGAGTGGCACGCACAGAAAGATTCGGCGTCAGGTGGGTTTGCCACGGCCACTGGCACTACTCTTGCCCTGGGCCCCTGGCCATTGGAAGCAGCCACAGACAGCCGGAGGGAGAGCCGTCTATCCTTTCTCGGGGGGGCGCAAAAAGAATTCGCGAAAGCCGAGCCCCCAGATTCCCTAGCATCCCGTACGCGCATCGCCACAGCCTCCGCCCTCCCCATCCTGTGCCGTCCGGGCTTTCCTGCTGCTGGGTGCTGGCACTGCTACGCACTCTCAACTAGAGATGAAAACGGATCGGATACGGACGGATATCACTAATATCATATTTGTTTTCATATTTCTGGTCGAATTCGGATTCGAATATGGATAATATCAACCATGTCGGATAAGATATGATTGGATATCGACATCATAAATATACGATTTAAGTATTCGGATACGGATACGGTATCGGATGTTGAATATTTAGACTCGAATACGGACAGATCTAAACCCCTCTAAACGAATTCGGTCTCGAATACGGTCGGAAAATATCTGTACCGTTTTCATCCCTACTCTCAACAAAGAAATCATCGTGAATTTTGGCAACATAGTTATCAAAAGGAGAACAAAAATTATAGAAATCGAGTCTGAATTAGAAATTATGTCTACATGAGAACCAAGAAATGAAAAGATGTAGTTGGTGGAGAATGAAGAGAAAATATATATGATTAGATAAAAAAATATTCTAGAAACTATTTATTGGGACCATGCTTTTATATATATAGTGTTTATGGAAATTAATAAGTATAGAAATCATATGTACTTTTTAGTATTAGGAGTGCACAGTTTGTATATATTTTGTGAGACGAATTTTTAAAATCTAATTAGTTATACTAATTATTATAGTTATAAATATGCTATAGTATTTTTTTTACGAACTAAACAAGTCAGGCCTTGTTTAGTTTACCCCGAAATCCAAAAAGTTTTCAAGATTTCCCGTCACATCAAATCTTATGGCACATGCATGAAGCATTAAATATAGACGAAAATAAAAACTAATTATACAGTTTGGCTGTAAATCGCGAGACGAATCTTTTGATCTTAGTTAGTTCATGATTGGATAATATTTGTCAAATAAAAACAAAAGTGCTACAGTAGCGAAATCTAAATTTTTTTGGGAACTAAACAAGGCCTCAGTAGTGTGTAGTACTCCGTACTAGGATCCAGATCTTATCCTCGTATTCTTTTCACTGCTAGTGTACCGGTCACCTGGGCGGCTGGGCCTCGCTTCATCAAAAGATAATCCACCTGACCTGACCCTGTTTGTGTCTGGGCTTGGCTGTTTGTTGTTGTATATGCAGCGGCGGATTCATGCGTCGTGCATCTGTTTCGAACCGAACAAAACTTGATTGGACAAAAGAAATCGCGGTCCAGCACCTAATACAACCTCTCCTAGGAATCTTGCTGATCCGTGTACAGTAACTTTGCTCGCTACTTTTGCGCTAGTTCTTTTGCCGAGCAAAATATGGTGCTAGCTTTTTCCATTGACTGAGCGGCCATTTCGTGGCAAGCTGGCACACATATCGAGCTGTAGCTCAGCACGTTACCTCGATGGGAACATTAAACAAATAAAAGCAGTTAGACGAGTGATTTGTGTAGCATAATTGTTTGACATACCTCTAGTTCTTTGTAAAATCTCAAGGGCTTTGTTTTTTTGTTTCAGTCGAGGAAATCTCCTTTCTATCTAGAGCTAGGTCTAGGACTACCAAGGTGAGTCGATGATGGAGAGAACAAACGGTGGAGCGTGGAGGGGTGTGTGACGGTGATGGCAGTCAAAATCCGTCGGCGACTTCGATGCCCCGTCACGGTGGCTTCTCTTTTGCGTTGGCAGTAGCCAATTGGTCATACAAGAAGAAACTCAGAGCCAAGAGCAACTTCGAGAAAACAAATCACCTTTTTCTAAGGACTTGTTTAGGTCCTGTTTAGTGCACCCAAAAATCAAAAAATTTTCAAGATTTTCTGTCACATCGAATCTTGCAGCGTATGCATAGCGCATTAAATATAAATAAAAACAAAAATTAATTACACAGATTGCCTATAAATCGCGAGACGAATCTTTTAAGTCTAGTTACTTCACAATTAGACAATGTTTATCAAATAAAAACAAAAGTGCTACAGTATCAAAATTCAAAAACTTTTTGGATCTAAACAAGGCCTAGTTCGCGAGATTTTTTGGTTTTGGCTGTTGTAGCATTTTCGTTTGTATTTGACAATTATTGTCCAACCATAAACTAACTAGACTTAAAAGATTCATCTTGCAAATTATAGGCAATTATGTAATTAATTATTTAATACTTCATGTATACGTCCAAAGATTCGATGTGATAAAGAATCTTGAAAAAGTTGGAGACCAAACAAGGCCTACAAACTAACATCTAGTGAAGCCTTGTTCAGTTGGCAAAAATTTTGGATTTTGGATAGTGTAGCACTTTCATTTGTATTTGGTACTTATTATCCAATCATAAACTAACTAGGCTCAAAAGATTCATCTCGCAGATTATAGGTAAACTGTGTAATTAGTTTTATTTTTGTCTATATTTAATACTCTATGCATGTGCCGCAAGATTCATGCCTTGTTTAGTTCACACCAAAAACCAAAAACTTTTCGAGATTCCCCGTCATATCGAATCTTGCGGCACATGAAGCACTAAATATAGACGAAAATAAAAACTAATTATACAATTTACCTGTAAAATCACGAGATAAATCTTTTGAGTATAGTTAGTCCGTGATTGGCAATAATTACCAAATAAAAACAAAAGTACAACAGTACCCAAAACCAAAAAAAATCGGAACTAAACAACGCCTCAATGAGTTAATGTGATGGAAAATCTTAAAAAATTTTGAGAACTAAACAAGACCTGAGAATGAGATGGAGAAACATGCTAGGGTGTACTTTTTTTACTCTGATTTAGAGTTTCTGTGGCACGGCTCCGGCTTATGGATTCTTTAGCTCTTGCGTGGGTCATGCCAAAAAGATTGTCTACAAAACAAAACCTTACAAGGAGTCTGAACGAGTCGGAGCCGTTTTTGAACTGAGAAGCTAGATGCATAACAACGTGGCTTCTCCCAGCTCTTCACAAACCTGGTACAAATTACTATAAGGACACTCACAATGCAAGACTCTATCACAGAGTCCAAGTCTTATTTAGACTCCAAATCCACATTGTTTGAGGTAATAAATAACTTTAGACTCTATGATAGAGTCTGCATTGTGAGTGCCCTAAACTTATCACGAGCCTTTTTTTTAATATGTTTTCCAAAATGGTTTGAGCTGCAACAGAGAAGCTATTCGACAAGAGAAGACGTGTCCTTGTCAAACTAGTTCTTAACTGAAGGGTAAATCATCTACCAATTTCTTAAAATGAAAGACAGAAAAAATATATTGCACCAAATCCCCGTTCTTCTCCTCTATCCCTATTTTTCTCTCAACCCACAAAATGGAAGACTAATTTACTCCCCCCAGCCCCCTCCCCTCTCCCACACTCCATCTGCTGCTGGCCGCTTGCAGCTCCAACAGTCCGTTGTCGGTATGTCATCGAAGGTGGCACAGGGCATGGAGGGTGATGACTTAAGAGGTATGGATTTGGCGAGCCACACACACCTCGTCACGCCAAAGTTTTTTGACCATGAAATCCAAACATGGGTAAAGGATACCTTTTTTCCTCAAATCAATCTGCTAGATCAGGCTGGGCATTTTTTAACCGGGAACCGAAAATCGAACCGACCCGAAATCTTAGTTTTTTCAGTTTTCGGTTTCGGTTTTGGCATCTGAGAACTTCGGGTGTCGGCTTCGATTTCGGTTCTAAGCCCTAACCAAACCGAACAGGAAAAGAAACCGATCCTCCATCGAGCAGCAAGCACATCCGTAGGAAAAGCCACAAGCAGCTCAATAGCCCAATTACAAGATGGCACAAGTCGTTGGACCCTATCCTCCCTTAGCTCCATCCTACATTCTCACGAGACATGAGACACGAGGGGCGACCTTGCGGTAACCGACACAACAGTTTCTCCACGGACCGTGGTGGCGCCTTGGCCGGCGCCGGCAAGGTCGCAGCCTCGCAGGCGGATCTGCGGATGCAGCCATGCAGGGCGGCGCATCTCCTCCCCAGCAGTTTCTCTAGGACCGTGGCGGCGCATCTCCTTTGCGGCAAGGTCACTCCTAGAGACCTCACGCGGCGACCTTTGCGACCGGCGGCGGCTCATCGACCGTGGCGGCGAGGTGGCTGTGGTGGCATCTGCAAGCAATGTGTTGAGTTGAGTTTGTCCTTCTCTTGTCTCTTGTCTGTGCAGTTTTGGTGGAATCGAAAAACTGAGCCGATGAAACCAAAACCGATCTTGTCGGTTCCGATCGGTTTTGGATTTCTAAAAACCGAAGTTTAGGTAAACCGACGAAACCGAATCGAAATCTCGGTTAAAACCGAATGCCCACTCTGACTGCTAGAGCAATCATTGCCTAAAGTCATGCATTATATTTTCTCAACTCTCTAAAAAAACTACAAGAAAGGAACGTACTCTGGTGGAGTTGCTCCACATTGCATAAAATACTCCTTCGTTTGATCGATGTCTGGTTCATCAAATCCGATTGGGACTAGAATGGAGATTTCCATCTTGAGGACTGAATCAGGCACTTCACGGTAGCCGTGGGGTATGATGAATATATGAATCCCACGCCCATCAAATTGCATGCAACATTTGTTTAGGCCCTGTTTAGTTTCCCACTCAAAAAATTTTCATCAATCCTATCGAATATTTGGATATATGCATGGAACATTAAATATAGATAAAAAAGTAAACTAATTACACAGTTTGGTTGAAAATCGCGAGACGAATCTTTTAAGCCTAGTTAGTCCATGATTAGCCTTAAGTGCTACAGTAACCTACATGTGCTAATGACAGATTAATCATGCTTAATATATTTGTCTTGCAATTTTAGACGAGCTATGTAATTTGTTTTTTTATTAGTTTCTAAAAATCTCTCACAACATCCTTCCGACACATACGATGTGACACCCTAAAAAATTTTATCTTCAATCTAAATAGGGCCTTAATATACTACTACTGCGCATTATTCTTCTGTAACAAGTAGACCATGCTCGGTAATCAACCAGCCAAGTTGCTCGCCAAGTGCCAGGAGAACTCACATGATTCGCTCATCATGCTGTGCCGGGACTCTGGCTCTGGTGCCAGCGGATATCCCAGCCTAGGCCTTGTTTAGTTCCGAAAACTGAAAAGTTTTCAGAACTGTAACACTTTCGTTTGTTTGTGGTAAATATTGTTCAATCATATACTAACTAAGATCAAAAGATTTGTCTCGCGATTTACAGTCAAACTGTGTGATTCGTTTTTATTTTCGTCTATATTTAATGCTTTATGCATGTGCCGCAAGATTCGATGTGACAGGAAATCTTGAAAACTTTTTGGATTTTAGGGTGAATTAAACAAGGCCTTAGTAGTACTACTACACAAGTACACACATCTGGGCCTCTCGACTCGACTCTCGTTACCTTCAGAAATCAGAATTACCCCGCCCCCTGTCGACTCTCGTTACCTTCAGAAATCAGAATTACCCCGCCCCGGCCGTGTTGCATCCATTTTTTTTAATTTAGGTACTATAACATTTTTGTTTGTATTTGGTAAATTATCTAATTATAGACTAATTAGAATTAAAAGATTCGTCTCACGATTTATATGCAAACTGTGTAATTAGTTATTTTTTATCTATATTTAATACTTTATGTATGTGCAACAAAATTTGATATGATGAAAAATCTTGGGACACATTTGGTTTCGGTCATTGTATGCTACGCCACACTTTATAGCTGCCACAACTTCTGAGGGTGATGTTTGGTTGGTGATTTATCTTTGGCGGCTATAACTTTTCATAGATTGATTTTGCCACAGCTGTGGTGTTCGATAACACCGCCACAAAAAGTGTGGCGCCGCCACAACTGGTGTGGCTGAGTGTGGCTATAATCCAAACATCCCCATTGCACAGGCTGAGCAGTTCAGCCCATCACATGCAGCGCTTGTCAGTTTTCACGTACGCCATCATCTTAGGCCAAGTTCCCAAAAAAATTTACAAAAAAATTTAGATCTTCATTACATCGAATCTTGCGGCGCATGTATGAAACATTAAATATAAATATAAATATAAATAATAACTAATTGCACAATTTGCCTGTAATTTGCGAAACAAATCTTTTAAGCCTAGTTTGTTTATGATTGGACAATATTTGTTAAATATAAATGAAAGTGCTATGATGTTTATTTTACAAATTTTTTTAAAACTAAACGAGACCTCAAAGGATCCGCAAGTAAACCTTTACCAATCATAGACGTATATAAACGTGCAGTCATTGGGGCTTGGGCGATGGTCTGCTCCAGGTATAATAATGGGTTTATAGTCAAGCTAATGCTGATGTGGAGGAGAGAAGAGAAGAGAAAAATGATAGTTTGGCTCTTATATAAGCACCAAGTTGAGCACGGATGTATAGATAGTGGTAGAACTCAAATAACAAGTGTTGTGAGAAGAAATAGGAAAAAGAATATGTTTTAGAAACAAATATAAGACTACTTACTGTATAACTTGGCTTTAATCATTTGCCTTATAGTCAAATATTTGGCACTATTATTACTTACTCTAATCTCGTGGTGGGCATCGAGTGACCCACCTTGTAGGCCGCGCCTGGCGCCCAGCCCCCAGGTGCTGGAAGCTCTTTGTTTTCTTTTGAAGGCGACGAGCATGTTTTGCTCGGTTCCAGCAGTGACGAATCTCATAATCATATTTGATAATCTGCGAGGTCCAAACCACAATGCCCATCATTTTCCACACACACACATAATGATTTTTTTTTCATTGTAGCAACGCATTGGCTGGCGCGTGCGTGTGTGCTTTCGTCATCTTATAATATTCTGTATTAACCTGCGTGAAGTTGAGAGAGCTTGTGACAGCGACAAGTTAAGAGTTGGTAGGGAAGAATGCTAATTCTCATGTATCCGTGATGGAATTTTTGCTAGCTAAAAGAAAATACTAGTCATGATTCATGAACCATGAGACTTCTAGTTCTAGACATAGCTATTCACTTGAGATACATCATACATATATAGTTGTTGGCTATTTTCAAGATCAAGTATCCATGTTTTGCCCACATTGGGAAGTTCTTTCGCTTTTGGTCGATAATAAGGTCTTGTTTACTTCCACTTCAAAATCCAAAATTTTTCAAGATTTCTCATCACATCGAATTTTTAGATACATGCATGGAGTATTAAATATAGACGAAAATAAAAGGTAATTGCACAGTTTTGTCGAAATTTACGAGATGAGTCTTTTGAGTCTAGTTAGTCTATGATTGGACAATAATTACCACAAATAAACGAAAGTGCTACAGTATCGCGAAATTTTTTCCTTCACCAACTAAACACGGCCTAAGGAGAAACCAGCTAATAGTTTTTTTATTAGCAGGCTATTAATTAACAGCTAACTGTTAGAGGAAACCAGCTAATAGTTTTTTATTAGCAGGATATTAATTAACAACTAACTGTTAGAGGAAACCAGCTAATAGTTTTTTTATTAACGGCCTATTAACTAGTATTAGCTTAGCTCTGTTTGAGTCCTCTAGCTAATAGTTAGCAGTACTTAGCTAAATAGTACCAGTTAATAATATTCATTGGCTGCAAATAATTTATTTAGTACCAGCTAATAATCTTTATTAGCTAACTAATTCATTTTGAGCTATTAGTTAGACTATAAGTTAGCTAGGGTGTTTAGATCCATTAGCTTATGAGATTCAAACAAAACCTAATTCATACAATCGAGAGTATCATGCACATGTTTGTAAACTACTAGTAGACGTGGCAAGTGGACACCACTTGCAACCAGAAGAGATATAATGGTGTTAATAATTTTCACCCCCCAGTGACTAGAGATGATCTAGAGCAAATGATCGTTCAGGTTGCATATTATTTTATATTTCATAAGTGTTCTCAATCAATATAATAAGTTCGCCACTTGAACTGGTTGTATTGTCAAATATAATAATTGTTCTGAAATTTTAGCTTCACCCCGGGAAGTCATGACAAAGACTAGTACTTTGACTATTATGAAAGGAAAAAACAGGTATCCATCACTATTCTAAGAGCAACTTCAAAAGCTTAACTAAAATTAGTAGCCAAATTTTATTGTTTAGCTGTTTTATAAAATAGAAAAATTTTTAAAAAGAAGAGGTCCATAACAGTCTTGCTATTTTACAAAATCACATAGCTAGTGACAGTGATTGACTATATGTGCGAAAATTAAGGGATAACCAACTTTCTATTTTACAAAACCAGATAACATATTTGTTGGAGTCTATTTTTTGCTATGCAAATTCTAAAATAGGCTTCGCAATAAGAATAGTCGAGCTGTTGAAGTTGCTCTAAGGCAAGGGTCCTCAAGCTAGCAGCTTCACTTGTTTCTCTAATTGGAGTGGGATAGAATTGTTAGCGATAGTTAAGCCGCTTTCGTTGCGTCAATAAGACAGGGTGATCTTAAAATATGGAATAAATGTGGTCACTCAAATTTGGACTAAAATAGATGTATCTGGGCAAGAAACAAATGAAAAGAAACATAGCATCGTTGGACCAAAGTCCAAAAGCTCAATTGCAATCAAGTGTTGCTATGTGCACCTATTTGGTTCGATAATGGACTTTGCGAAATTTTAATAGAACATTATAAAATAAAAAGCGCGCCTATGTTTATATATCGTGCAAATTTATATAAGCACTCATATTTACATAAGTGAAATGATTTACATTACAATCAGACCAAACCATAGGACTCATTTATAAGACTAGCATTTCAAGAATTTTTAACTTTCCAATTTCGAGTTATAAAGCCGCCGCAACAGATTGGTCAAGAAACAATACTTTAGGCTCCTCCCTCGCGCCGCTCCTCCTAGGGCGGCTCATGTGGGCCTCCAAACCCTAGCGCCGCCGCTCCTCCACCTCTCTCACCCCACCTCGTCGTTGCCCAAGCGGGTCACCGGAGGTCCGAGCAAACACAAGGAAGACGGCGGCGAGGCTCTCTCGCGCGGTTAAGCTCCTAGTTTCCTCATGTGTCGTTGGTGATGACGCTGTCATCTCTGGTGGGCAGATCCGCCTCCTCCTAGGTGTAGCTTCGTAGGACCGCCAGATCCGGTGGGTCAGAACCCATCTTTGGGCATCCTGGCCAGCATTACTTCGAGGTGGAGCTCTTGGCTTGACCATGGGGTGGTAGTGGCTTGGAGGCCACGCGCAACGCCGTGGTGGTGTGTGTGGTGTGGCCGGCGACGCGGATGGACGGGCTGCGATGGCTCAGGTCGTCACACGTTTCGGTGTGATGGTGTGCTTGAGGTCCGAGTACCTTTGTTGTGGTCTGGCTCAGGTCCATGGAGGGTCGGGGAACGGGTGTGCAGACGATGATAGTTAGTTCTGTGCGGGGCCTGCTGGAGGCCCTATGCGGAGGGCTCAGCAGACGTTGGGATGCTGGTGAGTTGAATGAGTCGGCTTCTTCTGATCTCGACCCTTTTCTCCCCGCCATCTGCCTTCCTCGCTTGGGCTAACTTCCATGGCGGACCTGTCTAGATCTGCCTACTGTTGATCGGCTTTGCTGTTTCTAGTGGGGCAGACTCTCCGATAGGTTTCTCCCGGTGCTTTTTCTGGTCGGTGATCCTAGGCTGTTGCTAACCTCTCGCCGCATCCTACCTTCATGGTAGGGTTGGGTCTCCGACAACGGTGGTGTGGAGGTTCTCGTCTTGGAGGCATGCTTTTCTACCTCTCCTCCTACCATACTGGATTTTACAGGTAAATCTTTCCTCGTCAGGTTAGTTTGTTGACATTCTTAGCATTGTTTCCTTCTTAAAGGCCCTGCAAGGCTATCCAATTTCCGTCGTTGATCTATTGTCGTCTGCCATGGTGCTTCTGCTAGGGTGGTAGTGCTCGGTGCTCCAAGTCATTTTGCTAGTTTCTTAGTTGGAGTTTGATAGTCAAGTTGCTACGAGGGTCATTTTTCGACCAAGTTGGCTTAAGGTTGAGCATGTAGTCGAGTGATGCACTCTCCCAGTTGGTGGTTTTTGGGTCCGATTTTCACTTAAAAAATTGGACCGACCCTTGATTTTAATTTTCTTCATCTAATATAAATCACGACAAAGCTTTTGCCATCCCTTATAAGAAGATTTTAGTTACAAGGAAGTTGTGCGTATGGGTGAACTCACTTTGTACAGAGCTCATCCCTAACATAGAGTGTGTCAATATAGATACTAACACATAGTTTATTCTTCCTCATATTTTTCTTCCATGACTGCCCACCCCACCCGTCTAGTCTGTCCCACCCCGACCGTCTAGTCCATCAGTCCGGCCACCGGTGACCTCGCCACCCGCTGCCATCCAACAATTCCTTATTCGCCCTTCCCTAATTCCAATTGACTACATATCTACATCTTTGGCGACTCCTTGTCCCCACCACCAGTGGCCCCCATGCCTTGCTCGCCGCCCTTCAAATCATCCGTGCCACCTGGCCCTCCCTTGTAAGCTCAACGTCAATAGAGCCCCCTCCCCACCTAAGAAAATACAAAGTTGTAACCCTAAATCCTATCGCCTTTGCCTCGTCCGTCGTCCCTGCCTGCGGTGATCCCGTAGTAAGCCCATCTTCAATAGAGCTCCCTCCTTCCCCCCCTAAAAAGATCCAAAGCTGTAACCCCAAATCCTACCACCTTGCCTCGTCCATCGTCCCTGCCTGCGGTGATCCCGCCATAAGTCCATCTTCAATAGAGCCTCCTCCCCCCTAAAAAAAATCCAAAGCTGTAACCCCAAATTCTGCCGTCTTTGCCTCGTCCATCGTCCCCGCCTGCGGTGACCCCTTTGCCGGCCGCCCCTACCCCTTTCTAATTTGGACGACATTTTTCGGGCTGGGTACAAATTTCAAATTCCAGAACAGCCACCTTCATAAAATCAGCATCCTAAGAATGGGCAAGCACAAAAGGAAACTTCAAGCAATGGCCCAACGGCCCCAATCAAAAGAATGCTACCAGTATTCCTCACCAACTTCGGCTGGGGGCCGGGGCGATCCAGCAAGAGTCCTGATCGGTAGAAAGTTGCAAAAGATGGAAAGCTCAAGACCATGTATGGGGATCTTGAAAAATGGAAGGAAATCAAGACAAAATCAATGCGAGCCGTTTTTAAAAGGAAGCACCCGGTAGCGGCCAGCTAAGCGCGCACGCAGCCATCTCGAGAGAGAGAGAGAGAGAGAGAGAGAGA